>OGGI01002773.1_pt1 | contig 9792 bp, 5 predicted proteins | sample 1571051 | NCBI WGS metagenome assembly OGGI01 (sample SAMEA2582075, study PRJEB24529) | metagenome | biome: Human gut stool | place: China | collected 2011 | reverse complement strand
CATGTTCCTGGTGCTGAATACATCAGGGCTGACCATCATCCCGACGACCATCCTTGCCTTCCGGAGCTCGTACGGAGCTGCCCAGCCGACGGATGTGTTCATCCCCATCCTGCTTGCGACGACCGTCGCAACGCTTGCCGGAATCATCATCACGGCCGGCTGGCAGCGCATCAATATCTTCCAGCCTGCTCTGCTTGCCGCCCTCGTGGGGCTGACGGCTTTCGTGGGTCTGGTGATCTGGGGATTCGGACAGATGGACAAGCAGACGATGGGTACGGTGACCTCCGTCGCCTCCAATCTTATCCTCATGTCGATCATAGTCCTTTTCATCGGTGTCGGCCTGCTGCGGAGAGTAAACGTCTATGACGCTTTCATAGAGGGAGCCAAAGAAGGGTTCTCTACGGCTGTGCGCATCATTCCCTATCTGGTCGCCATCCTCGTGGCAGTGGGAGTATTCCGTGCATCGGGTGCAATGGACCTGCTGATAAAGGGAATACAGTGGTGTGTGGGGCAATGCGGACTGAATACCGATTTCGTCGGTGCGCTGCCGACTGCTTTCATGAAGCCGCTGTCGGGCAGCGGGGCACGCGGACTGATGCTGGAAGCCATGAAGAGCTACGGCCCTGACTCGTTCGTCGGCAGGCTCAGCTGTATCTTCCAGGGCTCGACGGACACGACTTTCTACGTTCTGGCTGTTTACTTCGGCAGTATCAGCGTGAAGTACACAAGACACGCTGTAGCGTGCGGACTGCTGGCGGACCTGGCCGGCGTGATTGCCGCAATAGCCGTCTGCTATGTTTTCTTTTAGATGACGACAGGACGGTAAACAGACGATAACAGGCAATATAAGCGGTAATAAGCCCAATAACAAAGCGACAATGGCAAATTTAAAATCACTTGCAAAGGACACTGCCATCTACGGTATGAGCAGTATCATCGGAAGGTTTCTGAACTATCTTCTCGTCCCCCTCTATACAGCAAAGATCAGTGCGGCGAGCGGTGGTTACGGTGTCATTACGAATATCTATGCCTATACAGCCCTGCTGCTCGTCATCCTGACCTATGGCATGGAGACCACTTTCTTCCGTTATGCCAACAAGACGGACCAGAATCCACAGAAGGTTTATTCCACTGTCCTGTCGATGGTAGGACTGTCGTCACTGCTGTTCATTGCAATGGTTTTCGTCTTCCTGCAACCCATCTGCAGTTTCATGGGCTACTCGGCGCACCCCTCTTATGTATGGGTAATGGCGGTTACGGTGGCGATTGATGCCTTCCAGTGCATTCCTTTTGCCTACCTCCGGTACAAGAAGCGTCCGATAAAGTTTGCGGCATTCAAGCTGCTGTTCATCGCTCTGAACATCGTCCTGAACCTTGTCTACTATCTTGTTCTCGGCGGACATGAGGTGGGTTACGCCTTCTACATCAACCTTGTCTGCACGGGAACCATCACCTTCTGCTTCTGGAGAGAACTGAAAGAAGGTTTCTTTGCAGGCGGGAAGCTGCTTGATATGCCTTTGGCGAAGAAAATGCTGTCGTATTCCTGGCCGATTCTTATCCTGGGCATTGCCGGAATACTGAACCAGACGGCAGGCTACATCCTCTTCCCCTACGTCTACAAGGGAAACGATGCACACGCACAGCTCGGTATCTTCGGTGCCGCAAGCAAGATCGCCATGATCATGTCGATGATTACACAGGCTTTCCGATATGCCTATGAGCCGTTCGTCTTTGGCAAGGCACGCGACAAAGACAACAAGGAGACCTATGCCCGCGCCATGAAGTTCTTCATCATCTTCACGCTGCTGGCGTTCCTGGTGGTAATGGGGTACATGGATGTTCTGCGCCATATCATCGGCCGGGACTACTGGGTAGGACTTCGGGTCGTTCCTGTCGTGATGGCGGGCGGCATCATGACGGGTGTCTATTTCAACCTCAGTTTCTGGTACAAGCTCATCGACAGGACCATCTGGGGGGCCTACTTCTCGGGAATCGGCTGTGCCGTAATCATCGGCATCAACGTGATTTTCGTACCGCACTACGGCTACATCGCCTGCGCATGGGCCGGTTTCCTGGGCAATGCAACGGCAATGGTATTGTCGTATCTCGTCGGCCAGCGCAAGTATCCGATAGACTATCCGCTGAAGAGTATCTTTACTTACGTACTGATAGGTGGACTGTTTTTCGCCATTATCGCTTACAGCAACGCCAACCTTTCAGTCCCGGCAGCATTGGGTGTCAACACGCTGGTCATCATCCTCTTCATTGCACATATCGTCTATCACGACCTGCCTTTGGCACAATTACGCCGACGCATATCAAAATAGTAGCTTTCTGCAGTCGGAGAAACTGCAGAAGCCGATAAAGGAAGCCAGGGGACGGCGGCTCCAAACGACACAGGAGAAGATTTTAACGGACACCGAAGAAAATTTCCTGAAGGATGCCGAAGACGGCTTCTGAAGGAATGGAGAGGAAAAAGAACGCAGCCGATGACACCGTCTGTCAAAAACCTCTGACTGCCAAAACATATTCACCTTCCCCCTCCGACTTCTTGAACTCCCAGAAAAGCAGTATAAATATATCATTCAACAAATAATACGAATATGAAGAAATCAGCTTTGCTTATCGCCGGACTTCTCGCATGGGGAAGCACATCCATGCATGCCGATGAAGGTATGTGGACGCTCTACAACCTCCCTGATGCGGTCTACGAACAAATGGTTGCCGAGGGATTCCAGCTGCCTTGCGACATGCTTTACAACTCGCCCGATGCCATCAGCAATTACGTTGTCAACTTTTCAGGATTCTGCTCGGGTGTCGTCGTGTCGCCGGATGGACTTGTGTTCACCAACCATCACTGTGGCTTCAGTGCGATAAATGCCCATTCCACCGTTGAACACGACTACATGAAGGACGGATTCTATGCCAGAAACTATGTCGAGGAACTGCCCAATGAAAATATGTTCGTGTCGTTCATGAAGAACCAGCAGGACATCACGGACCGTGTCAATCGACTCATAGCAGGCAAGAACGCCGAACAGACAGAGGCCGCCATCGACTCTCTGACGAACCACATGACCGACTCTGTAAAGGCGATTGACAAGACCTTACACGTGACCATTGACCCGTTCTACGAGGGAAACAAGTATTACGCAACGACCTATCAGGACTTCCCTGATGTCCGACTGGTGTTCACCGTGCCTAAGAGCATGGGAAAATTCGGCGGTGAGACGGACAACTGGATGTGGCCGCGGCAGACCTGCGACTTCTCCGTTTTCCGCATCTATGCCGACCCCAAGACCAACGGACCGGCGGCCTACTCAAAAGACAATGTACCTTACCATCCTGCTCACTGGGCGCCGGTAAGCCTTGAAGGCTACAAGGACAAGGACTTTGCCATGACCGTGGGTTATCCTGGTTCGACCAGTCGCTATCTGTCGTCCTACGGTATACAGCGGCGTCGTGACATCGACAATACGACCCGTGTACAGGTGCGTGACATCAAGCTCGCCATCATGAAGAAATACATGGACCAGAATGAAAAGACCCGCATCCAGTATGAGAACAAGTATGTCGGCTCTGCCAACTACTGGAAAAACTCGATGGGTATGAACAAATGTATCGACTCCATCGGTCTCATACGACAGAAGGCAGAGTATGAAGCGAAGATACAGAAGTGGCTTGATGCCAAAGCCGTGAAAGACCCGGCTGTAAGCGTAGATTTCGCCAAGCTGGGTAAACTCTATGAGACAAGCAGGGAGCCGGCATTAGCCCAGGCCTACTGGAACGAATCGTTCTGGAGGACATCGGAGTTTCTCCAAAGAACCTTCGACCTTTCGCGCGGAGCCATCGAGCTGCAAGGACCGAAAGGCGACCCCAAGAAACAGTATATGCAGTTCAAGGACAACAGCGATGAATGGAATCTGGCACTCGACAAGGAAATGACAGCGGCCATGCTGAAGAACTACGCCGGCCATGTGCCGGCCAGGTATCTCCCTGATTTCTACAAGACTATCAAGGACAAGTTCGGCAACAACTACAAGAAGTACACTGACTGGGTGTATGCCAACAGCAAGCTGCTGACAAAGGGGCATAAATTCTATAACGATGAGAAGAACCTCAAGGATCCGGGCATACAGCTGGGTGTTCAGCTTATCATGGTCTACCAGGCAATCATGGCAGACCTGTCAGAAAAGGAAGAATCCATCGAGAATGAAGAGAAGAAACTTTGTGAGGCAAAGGTACAGATGGAGATGGATATGCCCCATTACAGCGATGCCAATTTCACAATGCGTCTCTCTTACGGACAGGTTGGGGGCTATATGATCGGTGGCTTCAACAGCAACTATTATACGACAGCCGAGAGCATTGTCGAGAAGATGAACCATGGCGCAAAGGTTGAAGATTATCAGGCAGAACCAGTCATGAAGGAGCTGATGAGCGTCAAGGACTTCGGTCGTTACGCTGACAAGACAACCGGAAAGATGCAGCTCTGCTTCCTTACCAACAACGATATTACCGGCGGAAACTCCGGCTCACCGATGTTCGATGGCAAGGGACGGCTCATCGGTCTTGCCTTCGACGGCAACTGGGACAGTCTTTCAAGTGACATCAACTTCGACCGTAACCTTGCCCGTTGTATCGGTGTTGACATCCGTTTTGTCCTCTATATGATGGACAAGTGGGGACACGCAGACCGGCTGCTGAAGGAAATCAACCCGCAGTAAAGGATTACTCCCCAGACTCGGGGAAGACGAAAGACCATCATAGGCCCGCCCCGCTCCAAGGGCCGGCTTATAAACTTACGACAGACAGCACAGCCCTGTCCCGGCAGTTTTCTGCCTCGACGGGGCTGTGCTGTGCAGTACCGGAAGACAGGCCGTTGCTCCGCACTGCTTTGTTTTGTTCTCACGAATGTAAGCTGCTGCCCCTTGAGAATAATCCGAAAGCTACATTCATCCGGAAGTGGATAGGAGAGAAGCGGCACATGGAAAACCGGCTGGAACTTGGCGAAGTGGCAGGTCGGCTGCATACCGGCCGCACTTGTCTTCCGCAACACATCAACAGGGACTGGATATGCCCTTTGGCAGCCGGCTGTCCCAACTGCAACAGAATGAAGCCGAGCAGATGCTTGCGGAAAAGCCTTCGGGCAAGCATCGCAGAGCTGGTGTTGCCCTGTGGATGTTCTTCTGTCAGCTGTTTTTTCCATCTCTTTACGGCCGAAGGGACGGCACTGTGGCAGTGGAGAAACACACAGGATGAGAAGAATCGGCTGCAGCCGAGAGCTGGCAGACATTTCTCCGACTTCTCCACGAACCGTCCTTATAAAGTTCGTGATGCGATAGACAAAAAAGGAAGGAAAGTTCTTTGGACAAGCGTTTCCATGAGTGAATTGTAATAAAAAATACCATTGTCGAAAGTACTGATGCTTAACAGCGTTCCTGTTAAGCCTTGACTAGAGTCCAAAAGGTGCTTAGTTGAAGGCCTGCCAAGGCTTAATTGAAGTCCAATCAGGCCTCTTTTCATTTGCCTGCTTATAACGGTCTGACTGTGTGAAGATTAGAGATTGGAAACAAGACCGGGCTTACCGCTGCCTTGGACAGTGACAACGAGAGTCTTTGTAAGGATATTTCATGACTGAAAAAGGGGTACACAGCCCGTATGACCGCCTCGGTTCTTTCTTGGCGGACACACAGACTGCGTACCCCTGTATTTCTCAGAAGGTTTCTGTTGTCAGAAGGCTGCGGGCCGTCGACTGCCCGTTGCAAGCTCCACAGCTTTGTTGACGATGTCGCTCTGCTCGTTCCATACACGGAAGTACTCGTTCATCTCCCAGAGGTCGCGGGCTACGAGCGCCTTCAGCTGATGGCTGAGGTAAGGAAGCGTCGTCTTTAGCTCGGTCTCGTTCTTCGGCTCTACCTTCTCTTTCTTCCCCTCGGCGACAATTGCGTCAAGCAATGACTGCGGTATCGCATAGTCCCTGTTGAATGCGTCAAACGACTTGTATCGGGCCTTCAGTGCGGTGCGATTGGCATCAGCATACTTCAGATAGGCATTGATGATGATGCTCTTTGCGGAGAGGAGACGATGGTAACGGGTCAGCCGGGTCGTATCCAACGGTACGAAACAGTCGGGCATGATGCCGCCTCCGCCATATACGACACGATGATCACGGAGGGTGTAATACTTCAGCGAGTCAGCAAAATGGATGCTGTCCGGATGGAACAGCTCGCCATGCTTCAGGCGGTTTTCAAGGTCCATCTCATAGTCCTTCAGGTCGCCTTTCCGGTAAGGCTTCTGGATGCAACGGCCGCTGGGTGTGTAGTAATGGGCGATGGTCAGCCGGATCATGCTGCCGTCGGGGAGGTCGAGCGGCCGCTGTACAAGCCCCTTTCCGAAGGTCCTGCGTCCGATGACCGTTCCCCGGTCATTGTCCTGGATGGCACCTGTCACGATCTCGGCAGCTGATGCAGACAGTTCGTTTACCAGGACATAGACCTTGATCTTCTGTAGCCGGCCGTTGCCTATAGCCTGATAGTTATGCCTGCGGGAGCGGCGTCCCTCGGTATAGACGATCATGTCACGGTCTTTCAGGAACTCATTGGCAATCTGAACAGCCGACTGCAGGAAGCCGCCGCCATTGTCCTGGAGGTCGAGGATAAGGCTTTTCATGCCTTTCTTCTGCAGTGAGTCAACAGCATTCATGAACTCGTCGTGTGTCTTCATGCCGAAGCTCTCCAGGCGCACATAGCCCACACCGGGACGGATCATATAGGCAGCATAGAGCGTATGCACAGGAATCCTGGCACGTGTCACGACGAAGGGCAGTACGCCTTTCACGCCCCGGCGGACAATACCCAGCTTGACTTTCGTACCTTTCTTGCCCCGCAGCCGCTTCATAATATCGATACGTGCCATCTTCACACCGGCTATGGCGGTGTCGTTGACGCTCACGATACGGTCGCCGGAAAGGATTCCCACTTTCTCGGATGGGCCGTTGACAACGGGCTGGAGCACGACGACAGTGTCTTCAATCATGTTGAACTGTACGCCGATTCCCTCGAAGTCGCCTTGCAGCGGTTCGTTCATCGCCTTGGTTTCCTTAGCATCGGTATAGGTGGAATGCGGGTCGAGCTTCTCGAGCATGCCCCTGATGGCGTCCTCCGCCAGCTTCTGTTCGTCCACGGAGTCCACGTAGAAGTTCGTTATCGCCATCTCCGCCAGCTGGAGCTTTCTCAATGGAGAAGCGTTTCCAATGTTACCTCTAATCTGTGCCTTACCAATAACAGGCAACAGAGACATCATTAATATAATAATAGCTTTTTTCATCATTTGAACTTTATAAAATCACGTTCTTTCATCTTATATTCACTTTTCTTCCAAATGCGGTTTCACACAGAGACATGGAGAGCACAGAGGGAGAAAAAGACAGATTCTTGTAGAAAACGGTCAAGAGTCTAAAGAGGTGCTAAAGCACCAAGAGAGTTTAAGGAGTAATCACTAAAAACCATTCAGGACTCTGTGAATACCATCCTTAAGCATATTGACCTCAAAGTTTATCAAATATCCATATCTAAGTTCCCGCAGCTTCAGATAAGTCAGCAATTGCTTAAAATGTACTGGCAGCAACTCTACCACCGACTTAATTTCAATGATGACTTTTTCGTCAATCAACAAATCCAAACGATAGCTTTCACCAAGTTCTATTCCTTTATATAGCACTGCGACAGGCACCTGCCTTTCTACTTTAAATCCATTCTGTGTCAGTTCATACGTCAACGCCTTCTCATAAACACTCTCTAATAGTCCAGGGCCTAATAAAGAGTGGACAGTGTAAGCACATGCTAAAAGCCGATACGTGTAATCATCTGATATTTCTTCCATGCCCCTCTTTATGTCATTGTTTATAAACAGATTGACGTTTGAAAGTATGATGCTATTTGTTGTCTCTGCATCTTTATCCTCCCATCAATCCCCCATCTTCCAGCTATGCTAAAGTCATTTCCTCTTCTCCGTGTTCTCCTTGACTCTGTGTGAGCCTTGTTACACACATAAAAGATTACCTCTAATGCGTTTTTTCAAAGAAAAGCACTTACTCTCCGTTTTCCTCCGGCAGGTCCTCCTCAATGACGAGGTTGTCGATGATGAAGTTCTGGCGTTCCATCGTGTTCTTGCCCATGTAGTATTCCAGGAGCTTGGAAACCTGGTCGTTCTTGTGCAAGGTAACCTGTTCGAGGCGCATATCAGGACCGATGAAATGGGCGAATTCATCAGGTGAAATCTCACCGAGGCCCTTGAATCGGGTTATTTCAGGCTCAGGACCGAGGTCGGAGATGGCTGCCAGACGCTCCTCCTCGGAGTAGCAGTAACGTGTGATAAAATCGTTCTTCTTCTCGTTCTTGGCACGGTGGGCATCCGCATCGGCAATGACCTGCTTGTCTTTTATCTTCGTCCGGCGGTTACGGACACGGAAGAGGGGGGTCTGAAGGACATAGACGTGCCCTTTCTTGATGAGTTCGGGGAAGAACTGCAGGAAGAAGGTGATGATGAGCAGGCGGATGTGCATGCCGTCCACATCAGCATCCGTCGCCACGATCACCTTGTTATAGCGCAGCGAGTCGAGCCCGTCTTCGATGTCAAGGGCAGCCTGAAGGAGGTTGAACTCCTCGTTCTCATATACCACCTTCTTCGTCAGTCCGAAGGAGTTGAGGGGCTTTCCACGCAGCGAGAATACCGCCTGGGTGTTGACATCCCGGCTCTTGGTGATGCTTCCGCTGGCCGAATCCCCCTCGGTAATGAAGATGGAACTTTCCTCTTTCCGGTTGTTCTTCACATCGCAGTAATGCACACGGCAGTCGCGTAGTTTGCGGTTGTGCAGGTTGGCTTTCTTGGCACGTTCACGTGCCAGCTTCGTCACACCGGCCATCGCCTTGCGTTCCCGTTCGGTCTCCTTGATTTTGTTTTCAAGTATGTCTGTGAAGTCTTCCTTGTGTATATGGAGATAATTGTCGACGTTTGTCTTGATGAAATCACCCACGTACTTGTTGATGGATTCGCCGTCGGGTGCCATCTGGGTAGAACCGAGCTTGATCTTCGTCTGCGACTCGAAGACCGGTTCCTCCACGTTTACGGCGATAGCCGCCACCAGTCCGTTACGGATGTCGCCATACTCATATTTGCCGAAGAACTCCTTGATCGTCCTCGCGATATGCTCTTTGAAGGCCGTCTGGTGCGTGCCGCCCTGCGTGGTATGCTGACCATTCACGAAAGAATAATACTCCTCTCCGTACTGGTTGGTGTGTGTGAAGGCTATTTCAATATCCTCTCCTTTCATGTGGACGATGGGATACAGCGGGTCGACGGTCATGTTGTCCGTCAGGAGGTCCTTCAGTCCATGCCGGCTGAGGATACGCCGTCCGTTGTACATGATGGTCAGTCCCGTATTCAGGTAAGTATAGTTCCGGAGCATTTCCTCCACGATGTCATCATGGAAACTGTAGTTCTTGAAGAGCGTATTGTCCGGTTCGAAGTAGATGTATGTGCCGTTCTCATCCGCAGACTTCTTCGTTTTGTCGCTCCGGATGTTGCCTTTCTCAAACGAAAGTTCACGTACCTTGCCGTCACGGAAGCTCTTCACCTCGAAATGGGAACTGAGCGCATTGACGGCTTTCACACCGACACCGTTCAGTCCGACGCTCTTCTTGAAAGCCTTGGAATCGTATTTTCCGCCGGTGTTCAGCACCGAGACGGCCTCGACGAGCTTGCCCTGCGGAATCCCGCGGCCGTAGTCGC
>OGGI01002770.1_pt1 | contig 9800 bp, 9 predicted proteins | sample 1571051 | NCBI WGS metagenome assembly OGGI01 (sample SAMEA2582075, study PRJEB24529) | metagenome | biome: Human gut stool | place: China | collected 2011 | reverse complement strand
CGCTTGATCCGCCACCGGCGGCGCTTCGCCTGTTTCCCTGCGCCATTAAAATCCTAAGTTTTCAGAACTTTTATAAAGTTCTGAAAACTTGCTCAGCGGGGAGAAAAGACTTTTTTGACACGCTGAGTTAGAATCTGATGAGGAGGATCTCACCATGCGCGTCATCACCGGCTCCGCCAGGGGCCGCCGTCTGAAGGAATTAGAGGGGATGGAGACACGGCCCACCACTGACCGGGTGAAGGAAGGGCTGTTCAACGTCCTGCAATTTGATATTGAGGGCCGTAAGATCCTGGACCTGTTTGCCGGCACCGGCCAGCTGGGCATCGAGTGCCTCAGCCGGGGCGCGGCTTCCGCTGTGTTTGTGGACCGACGGCCGGATGCGGCAGCTTTGACCCGCGAAAACCTGAAGCTCTGCGATCTGACGGACCGGAGCCGGGTAGTGGCCGGGGACTCCATGGAATTTCTCAAGGCCGCCCGGGAAAAATATGACCTGATCTTTCTGGACCCGCCCTATGAGACGGAACTGCTGGAGACGGCCATCGCCCATATTGCCCGCCATGACCTGCTGAACGTTCACGGCATGATGATCGCGGAGCATCCGGGGGACAAGGCCCTGCCGGCCCTGTCCGCACCCTACCGCATGGGCCGGACCTACCGGTACGGCAAAATCGCCGTCACCATCTACCACCGGGACGGAGACGAGGGGGCGCAGGTATGAGGATCGCAGTCTGTTCCGGCAGCTTTGATCCCATCACGCTGGGACACATGGATATTATTCGCCGCACGGCGGCCTGCTTCGATCAGGTGTATGTCTGCGTCAGCCCCAATGCAGAAAAGCGGGGCCAGATGTTCACCCCGGAGCAAAAGCTGAAGCTTGTGGAGGCGGCGGTTTTAGAGCTGCCCAACGTAACGGCGGAGCTGTACGGCGGCCTGCTGGCCGATTTCGCCACGGAGCGGAAGGCTACCGCCATTGTCCGGGGCATCCGGACCCAGAGCGATTTCGACACGGAATATCAGCAGGCCATGGTGAACCGGGGCCTGCATCCGGGCCTGGAAACGCTGCTGCTGCCTGCGGACCCGGCGTACATCTATTTGAGCTCCACCGTGGCAAGGGAGATGATCCATTATCATCAGCCCCTTGATAAGTACCTGCCCAAGGCGATCCTGCCCCTGATCCGGGACTGGACGGAACAACGATAAGGAGAATGCGTTATGGCTGAAAACGATGTAAACCGTTTAATTGATATGCTGTATGAACGGGTCGAGGACGCCAAGTCCCCCGCCCTGAAGCCCAACCTCAGCATGGTGGACCGGGACGAGGTGCTGGATCTGCTGGACGAGCTGCGGAACCAGCTTCCTGTGGAGCTGAAACGGGCTCAGGAGCTGCTGGCCGCCCGGGAAAAATTTGTGGACGAGGCCAAGCGGGACGTGGAGCGGATGATGCGTCAGGCGGATCTGGAGGCCAAGAGCAAGGTCTCTGACAGCGAGGTGCTCTATGCCGCCAAGGAGAAGGCCCGGAAGATCATTGCCGACGCGGAGGATCGCTCCCGCCAGCTCTGTCAGGTGGCAAATGAGTACGCAGAGGACGCTTTGGCCCGGACGGAGGAGGCTGTACAGGCCGCGCTGACCGAGGTGAAGCAGTCCCGGTCCGCATTCCGGGCCGCTTCCGCCGCCAAGCTTCAGGAACAGCGGGAAAAGCTGGAGGCAGAAAGAAAGACTGCGGAAGAGACGGAGAACTGACGGCTGAGACCGCTGATGTGTAAATCGGCGGAATACACAAACAGAGATCATAGTCGGTGTGGAAAAGATGGTTGACCATAACGGAGACTGTCTGCCGTAAAAAAGGGGATTTGCGGGAAAATTCGTTAAAAATGACGAAAAAGAACCTGCAACTTTTTCAAAGAACTCTATATTTAGCGCAACTTGCGTTCTGAAAAAGAATGACAACACAAGATATTGTGTTGTCATTCTTTTTGATTTTACGTAAACCAATCGGCAACGATGGAACAATTGTTTGAAAACGGTGAATTATTCCTGACTTTTGGCAAAAAGTGGCCTGTTTTCAAGGGTTTGCGTCGGAAAAAAATACTTGCAATCCCCCTTGAAATCGCTTATACTCAGGGTGTGTGGTGGGGAAAAGTGGGGAAGATGTGGATAACAGTGCCACATTGGACCACGAAAACCCAAAAAGTAGGGAAGGAGGGCACCGCTATGGCCAGACTCATGGGCAAGTCCAATAACACCATTGACTCCAAGGGCCGGCTGGTGATCCCCTCCAATATGCGGGAAGCACTGGGAGACCGGTTTTATATCACCATCGGCGCCCAGCACTGCCTGACCATTTACCCCGAGGCCAAGTGGAACCAGATGTCCGAGGATATGGACGAGTTGCCCTACACCGAGGCCCGGGCGCTGACGCTGCTGTATGCCAACGCTGTGGAGTGCGAGCCTGACGGTCAGGGCCGGGTTCTGATCCCCGCTGCCCTGCGGAACTACGCAAACCTGAAAAAAACTGCCACAATCGTTGGCATGAACGCCTTTGCCGAGATTTGGGATTCCGCCACCTGGACGGAGCGGGAACGCCAGATGCTGGAAGAGGACGATATGGCCGCCGCCATGGACGCCTTGGCGCGGGCCCGTCGGAATCGGAGCTGAGCTATGGAATTTACCCACAAGCCCGTTTTGCTGGCCGAGTGCATCGAAGCGCTGCATATCCGGCCGGAGGGGATTTATGTAGACGGCACACTGGGCCGTGCGGGGCACTCAAGAGAGATCGCCCAAAGGCTCACCACCGGCCGGCTGGTGTGCATTGACCGGGACCAGGCTGCTATCGACGCGGCCCAGGAGCGACTGGCCCCCTGGATGGACCGGGTGACGCTGGTCCACAGCAATTTCGACCGGGTCAGCGAGATTTTGGCGGAGTTGGACATTCCCGGCGTGGACGGTATGTTATTTGATCTGGGAGTATCCTCTCCTCAGCTGGATGACGCGTCCCGTGGATTTTCCTATATGCATGACGCACCGCTGGACATGCGGATGGACGCCACCGCCCCTCTCACCGCTTATGATGTGGTAAACACCTGGAGCTACGAGGAGCTGCGCCGCATTTTGTTTGAGTACGGCGAGGAGCGCTACGCCCCCGCCATTGCGAAAAGAATCGTACAGGCCCGGGAGACCGCGCCGGTCCAGACTACATTGGAACTGGCGGAGCTGATCCGCTCTGCCATGCCTGCCGCCGCGCTCCGGGAGAAACAGCACCCGGCCAAGCGGAGCTTTCAGGCCATCCGCATTGCTGTCAACGGCGAGCTGGACGCCCTGCCGCCCATGCTCAGCGGAGCCATTGACCGCCTGAACCCCGGCGGCCGGCTGGCCGTCATCACCTTCCATTCTCTGGAGGACCGCATTGTGAAGCGGGCCTTTCAGGATGCCGCCAAGGGCTGCACCTGTCCGCCGGAATTTCCGGTGTGCGTGTGCGGGAAAAAGCCCAGAGTGCGGTTGGTGACCCGGAAGCCCATCGTTTCGGGAGCGGCGGAGCTGGAAGAAAACAGCCGGGCCCGCAGCGCCAAGCTGCGGGTGGTAGAAAAATGTGATCCATTTGATATTTGACTTTTAAAAAGGGACAAGCCCTTTATTGTGTGTTGATTTTGTGGAAGGGAGGGACTCTGCAATGGCGTCAGCGGCCAGAGAATACCGTTATGCGCATCGGGAATTCAGCACAAACGGGAGTCTGGCCCGGGATCTGGACTGGGCGGTCCGGGAACGGGAATTGGAACATGCCGGCGAGGTCCCTCGCCACGAGCGGACACAGGCGGCTCCGAAGGTTTATCATAAGGAACAGGTTTTGGTGCGGGAGCGCCAGGCGATCCCCGTGCTATCTGTGTTGGGGGTAACGGCTGTGGCCGTGGCCGGGGGGATGCTGCTGCTGAGCTATGTGCAGCTGACCACCTTGGCCGCCGACACCGTGGCTCTGAAAAGCGAACTGACGGTCTTGCAGGCGGAAAATGTCAGCCTGACGGCCCAGCACGAGCAGATGTTTGATATGGCCACCGTCAAGGAGGTGGCGGCTGCTGCCGGAATGGCCAAGCCCACCAGCAGCCAGATCACCTATCTGGATCTGGACAGCGAGGACAGCGCCGTGGTCTACCGGACGGAGACCCCCAGCGTTTTCAGCCGGATCTTAAGCTCCTTGCATCATGGAGTCTACGCCGTGGTGGAATATTTCGACTGAACCTGAAATAAGTATGTTGTGACACAGCGGGGAGTGAGAAGCCGGCGTCTTCTTACTCCCCTTCTTTGCTGAATTGCCCCTGAAAGGAGAACTCTATGGCATCCAATCCCCGGAGAAAAAGCGACGCGGCCCGGCGGGCCAATCAGGTCATCCGCAGCCGGACGGTGCTGGTCATGCTGCTGTTGGGCATCGTGACCTTTGCAGTGCTGTTCTGGAAGCTCTATGACATCCAGATCCGTCAGCACAGCGTATTGCAGGAAAAAGCCATCGAGCAGCAGACCCGCAGCGCCGTGGTCAACGCCTCCCGAGGCACCGTTTATGACCGAAACCTCAACACGCTGGCCATCTCCGCCACGGCGGAGGACGTAAACATCTCTCCAATGCGGATCGCGGAGTTTGTGGAGAGCCAAAAGGAAAAGCAGGAGAAGGCCGCCAAGAAGGCGGCGGATAAGGGAGAGACTTACACAGCCCCTATCCTGCGGGATCAGGCCTACATCGCCAAGGGCCTCAGCCGCATTCTGGGCGTGGAACAGGAGACTCTGGAAAACCGGATGACCAAGACCAACTATGACTATTGGAACATCAAGAAGCGGGCGGATCAGACGGTTTCCGACGAAGTTCGCCGTTTCATCAACGGCGAGATCGACCCTGACGGCAATGAGGTGCCGGAATCGGATCGGGTAAAGCTTCAAGGCGTCTGGCTCCAGCCATCCTCCAAGCGGTACTACCTGTACGGATCTCTGGCTTCCGGCGTTCTGGGCTTTGTAAACTCCGACGGCGTGGGCAGTGTGGGTCTGGAGGCCAAGTACGACGATACCCTTACCGGCACTGCCGGGTATACCATCAGTGCCCGAAACGCCGCCGGCACGGAACTGATGTACAACTACGAGCAGATCTTCGATGCGGAAAACGGGCACAGTCTGGTGCTGACGCTGGATGCCAACGTCCAGATGAGTCTGGAAAACGGTCTGGAGAGTATGCTGAAAAAATACGGCGCCAAAAACGGCGGCACCGGCATCGTTATGGATGTGAACTCCGGAGCTATCGTGGCTATGGCGTCCTATCCCAACTACGATCTGAATGACTACGGCACGATTTTTGACGATGCCCTGAAGACCAAGCTGGATACGGAGCTTGCCAAGATCGACGCAAAGCGCTCCACCTATGAATCGGAGGAGGCGTATGCCGAGGCCCGGTCTGCGGCCATCAACAGCGCTGTTCAGTCCCAGTGGCGCAACAAGTGCATCGACTCCACCTACGAGCCGGGTTCCACCTATAAGCCCATTACGCTGGCGGCGGCGCTGGAGGAGGGCAAGGTGACGAAAAACTCCACCTTCTACTGCTCCGGCTCCCCCCCTGTGCAGGGCTGGAACAAGGCCATCTACTGCTCCAACCACAGCGGCCACGGTCAGCAGACCCTCATCGAGGCGGTGGGCCATTCCTGCAACCCTGCCTTTATCAGCATGGGCCTGTCCGTGGGAACGGAGACCTACTACAAGTATCTGAAATCTTTCGGCCTGATGGATAAGACCGGCATCGACATGATCGGTGAGGTGAAGGGCATTTTTCAGGATGAAAAGAGCTTCAACTCTCAGGTGGTGTCGCTGGCGTCCTACTCCTTCGGCCAGACCTTCAACGTGACGCCCATCGAGTTGATCCGGGCTCAGGCGGCCTGCGTCAACGGCGGCTATCTCTATCAGCCCTACATTGTGGAGCAGGTGCTGGACGAGGACGGCAACGTTCTGTCCCAGCATGACTCTACTCCAGTGCGGCAGGTCATCAGCGAGGAGACCTCCGCCATTGTCCGGGAGGCGCTGGAATATGTGGTCTCCTCCGGCAGCGGCAAAAATGGCCGGGTGGCGGGCTACCGCATCGGCGGCAAGACCGGCACCGCCGATAAGACCGGCACCAAGACCAACGACAACCCAAAGGGCGACGTGGTGGTGTCCTTCATGTGCTTTGCCCCGGCAGACGATCCCAAGTACATCATGCTCCTGACTATGGACACCCCTCGCCGTGATACCGGCACCGCCGTGTACGGCGGTACCATGGTGGCTCCCGTGGCCGGTCAGATCATGGGCGAGATCCTGCCCGCACTGGGTATTGAACCGAATTACAGCGCCTCAGAGCTGGCGGGCGCCGATGCCGCCGTGCCCTATGTGGTGGGCAAGAGTGCAGCGGACGCGAAGGCAGCTTTGAAGGCGGCGGGCTTTGCCTGTACCACCGTGGGAAGTGGCGATACCGTGACGGACCAGACCCCGGCGGGCGGCGCCATCGTGCCCAATAATGCCTCCATCGTGCTCTATCTGGGCGTGGAGAAGCCAAATGCCCCCAGCACCGTCCCCAACGTGGTAGGTAAGACCCCGGCGGAGGCCAACAAGGCCCTGACCAATGCGGGCCTCATTATGAAGGTCACCGGCGCCACCAGCACCGGCGGCAGCACCGGCAGCGTCACCGCCATTTCCCAGAGCGCGGAGGCGGGGACGGAATTGGCTGCCGGCAGCGTGGTCACGGTGCGTTTCGGCGCGAAAACCACGGACTGAACGCCCCTTACCGCACTTTTCGCCAGGTTTATGACACCATTTTCGGTATGCTTTCCGGAAAAACCTGCTACAATAGCCAAGGAGTGCTTTGTATACAGCCGCCGACTGCCCTGCGAGGGGGGCGGTGGACTTTCGTGAAACAAGACCGATCAAATGGAGGAAAACGATATGAAACTGCGGGAACTGCTCAACGGCGTCCCTGTCGCGTCCTGCGCGGTGGATCTGGAAATGGAAATCACCGGCGTCAGCTATGATTCCCGGGCCACCCAGCCCGGAGACCTGTTCGTAGCCATGACCGGCTACGCCACAGACGGCCACAAGTATATCGCCACGGCGCTGGAAAAGGGCGCGGCGGCGGTGTTGTGCCAGAATTTGCCGGAGGGGGATGGCCCTTATATCCGAACGGCGGATTCCCGCCGTGCGCTGGCGGTGATCGGGGCTAACTGGTTCGGCCATCCCGCCGAGGAGATGACCATGATCGCCGTCACCGGCACCTGCGGCAAGACCACCACCACCTATCTGCTCAAGGCCATTCTGGAGCAGGCACGGGGGGCCAAGGTGGGCCTTATCGGTACCAATCAGAACATGATCGGGCAGGAGGTCATCCCTACGGATCGCACCACGCCGGAATCCTTTGAGGTCCAGCGGCTCTTCCGGGAGATGGCGGACGCCGGGTGCGCCTATGCGGTGATGGAGACCTCCTCCCACGCCCTGTGTCTGGACCGGGTCTACGGCGTTTACTATGCGGTGGGCATCTTCACCAATCTGACACAGGACCATCTGGATTTCCATGTAACGATGGAAAACTACTGCGATGCCAAGGCCATTTTGTTCCGAAACTGCGGCGTCGGCGTAGTGAACGGTGACGATCCGTGGACGCCCCGGCTGCTGAAGGATGCCACCTGTCAGGTGCGCACCTACGGCGTCAAGTCCGAGGCGGACCTCCGGGCGGAAAACGTGGTGCTGTCTGCCAATGGCATTGCCTTTGACGCGGTGACAAAAACCGAGAGGGTACCCATCCGGGTGAATATCCCCGGCGGCTTTATGGTGTATAATACGTTGGATGTGCTGGGGGCCGCACTGGCGCTGGGCGTTTCTTTAAAGGACAGCGCTGCTGTTCTGGCCAAGGTCCCCCATGTGCAGGGGCGGGTGGAGGTAGTCCCCACCCCCGGCAAGGACTATACCATCCTCATTGACTACGCCCACACGCCGGACAGCATGGTGAACGTGCTGCAAACGGTGAAGGAATTTGCCAAGGGCCGCACCGTGGCGGTGTTCGGCTGCGGCGGCGACCGTGACAAGACCAAGCGCCCCCGCATGGGCAAGGCGGCGGCGGACTGGTCCGATTTTGCCGTTGTCACCACCGACAATCCCCGGACCGAAGAACCTGCGGCCATCATCCGGGACATTCTGCCGGGCTTTGACGGCAGCAACACCCCTTACGAAGTGGTGGAGGACCGGGTGGAGGCCATCCGCTGGGCCATGGACCACGCCCAAAAGGACGATGTGATCGTTCTGTGCGGCAAGGGCCACGAGACCTATCAGGAAGTGAACCACCAGAAGTTCCACATGGATGAGCGGGAGATCGTGGCGGAGCACCTGAACAGCGGACGCTGAGGTCCGGCAGACTTTAGGCATCCCCATTTCACAAATACAGCCGCGTGTGGCGGCAAAAACACCGGCCGGATGTGTACCGGACGGTCAGCAAGAGAAAGGCCCTGACGGGGAAAGCTGTCAGGACCGGGATAAGGAGAAAGCATGAGTATCTATGTGACGTTACTGGCCGGCTGTGTGCTGACCATGATTCTGGGCAAATTCGTACTGGCGGAGCTGCGGAAGCTGAAGGCCGGACAGGAGATCCGGCAGGACGGCCCCACCTGGCACAATTCCAAGGCGGGCACCCCCACCATGGGCGGCATTGCCTTTATTCTGGGCAGCGGCATCGTGACCTTTGCCTGCGGCTGGCGGCAGATGCTGGCGGGGGACTTCGCCCATCTGTATGTGTACCTGTTCGCCCTGATCTTCGGGCTCATCGGGTTTGTGGATGACTACCGCAAGGTCCGCCAGCACCAGAACGAGGGCCTGACCGCCAAGCAGAAGTTTGTCTTACAGCTTTTGGCGGCGGTGGCGTTCCTGTGCCTGATGCGGTATGAGGGCCTTTTGACCAACGATCTCTATATCCCCTTCATCAACGTGACGCTGACAGTGAACTGGATCGTGTATCTGATCTTTGCCGCCTTCGTCATCGTGGGCTGCGTCAACTCCGTGAACCTCACCGATGGTATCGACGGTCTGGCCTCCAGCGTCACCGCTGTGGTCATGGCGTTCTTCATGGGCGCCGCTATGATCTGGAAATTCACTACGCTGGGGATCTTTTCCTCCGCCCTGTGCGGCAGTCTGGTGGGCTTTTACGCCCTGTATAACCGCCATCCCGCCAAGTGCTTTATGGGAGACACCGGCAGCCTGTTTTTAGGCGGCGCGGTGGCGGCGCTGGCCTTTGCCTTTGATATGCCGCTGGTGCTGATTCCGGTGGGGATCATCTACATTCTGGAAACTTTGTCCGATATTATACAGGTTGGATACTTCAAGGTCACCCACGGCAAGCGGTTTTTCAAAATGGCCCCTCTGCATCACCATTTGGAGCGGTGCGGCTGGAGCGAGGTGAAGATCGTAACGGTCTTTGTGTCCATTACGGCAGTGTTCTGCCTGCTGGCGTATTGCGGCATCCGGGGCCGCTATCTGTAAACCGGTAAGACCTTGACTTGATTCGGAGAGAAAGGAGGAAACATCCATGACCCAGACACGGCCCCGCCGCCGTCCCCTGACCCATCAGGAGAAGCTGGCCCTTCAGGAGCGCAAGCAGCGCCGCCGGGAAAAAATGGAAGAGAGCCGGGAACTGGCCAAAGGTCCCATCGACCTGACCTTCTGTCTGCTGGTCATGCTGCTGACGGCCATCGGTCTGGTGATCCTCCTGTCCGCCAGCTTTCCCTCCGCCTATTATGAGAAAGCGCCCTCCCGCCACAACCCGC
>OGGI01002766.1_pt1 | contig 9828 bp, 9 predicted proteins | sample 1571051 | NCBI WGS metagenome assembly OGGI01 (sample SAMEA2582075, study PRJEB24529) | metagenome | biome: Human gut stool | place: China | collected 2011 | reverse complement strand
GTCGCCCATGCCGAGAATACGCGACGCGATGCGGTCCGGATGGAACGGCTCCAGCGCCTCAGTTTTCTCGCCAACACCGAGAAACTTGATCGGTTTGCCAGTGATGTGACGAATAGAGAGCGCCGCACCGCCGCGGGCATCGCCGTCCACTTTGGTCAACACTACGCCGGTAAGCGGTAACGCTTCATTGAATGCTTTTGCCGTATTGGCCGCATCCTGACCGGTCATGGCGTCAACCACAAACAGGGTTTCAACCGGGTTAATCGACGCATGGACTTGTTTGATCTCGTCCATCATCGCTTCGTCAACGTGCAGACGACCAGCGGTATCCACCAGCAGCACGTCGTAGAATTTCAGTTTGGCTTCTTTCAGCGCCGCGTTAACGATATCTACCGGCTTCTGACCAACATCAGAAGGGAAGAAATCAACGCCCACCTGCTCTGCCAGCGTCTCAAGCTGTTTGATTGCCGCCGGGCGATAAACGTCGGCAGAAACCACCAGCACTTTCTTCTTGTGCTTCTCGCGCAGGAACTTACCGAGTTTACCAACGCTGGTTGTTTTACCGGCACCTTGCAGGCCCGCCATCAGCACGACCGCAGGCGGTTGCGCCGCCAGGTTCAGGGTCTGGTTCTCTTCGCCCATCGCCGCAACCAGTTCGTTACGGACGATTTTGACGAACTCCTGCCCCGGCGTCAGGCTCTTATTAACTTCATGACCAACCGCTTTCTCTTTTACGCGATTGATAAACTCACGCACTACCGGCAGAGCGACGTCCGCCTCCAGCAGCGCCATGCGCACTTCGCGCAGCGTATCTTTTACGTTGTCTTCAGTGAGGCGTCCACGGCCACTGATATTGCGCAGCGTGCGCGACAAACGATCGGTTAAATTATCAAACATTGTCTCTCGCCTGGGGTGGAAACGGTTGGCCGCAATCGCGACACATCATCAGTATTTTGCCGCAGTATAACATGAAGGCGTCTTTGTTGTTATGCAACGGTTGGAGCAGCGTTCACCTGACGCTATACTGCTTCTCTTTCTTATTGCTCAAACTGTCGACATCACTATGCCCGTTTTTGCTCTGCTCGCGCTTGTCGCCTACTCCGTCAGTCTTGCGCTGATTGTTCCCGGTCTGCTGCAAAAAAACGGCGGCTGGCGGCGCATGGCTATTATTTCTGCGGTCATTGCGCTGGTCTGCCACGCAATCGCTCTGGAAGCCCGCATCCTGCCCGACGGTGATAGCGGACAAAACCTCAGCCTGCTGAACGTTGGTTCATTGGTCAGTTTGATGATCTGTACGGTAATGACCATTGTGGCTTCTCGCAATCGTGGCTGGTTGCTGCTACCCATTGTCTATGCCTTTGCGCTTATCAACCTGGCGCTGGCGACCTTCATGCCCAATGAATACATCACCCATCTGGAAGCAACGCCTGGGATGCTGGTGCACATTGGCTTATCGCTCTTTTCCTATGCCACGCTAATTATCGCCGCCCTGTACGCGCTGCAACTGGCGTGGATTGATTACCAACTGAAGAACAAGAAGCTGGCGTTTAACCAGGAAATGCCGCCATTGATGAGTATCGAGCGTAAAATGTTCCACATCACGCAGATTGGCGTGGTGCTGCTAACGCTCACGCTTTGCACTGGCCTGTTCTACATGCACAACTTATTTAGCATGGAAAATATCGACAAGGCTGTGCTCTCTATCGTGGCGTGGTTTGTCTATATTGTGCTGCTGTGGGGACATTATCATGAAGGATGGCGTGGACGCCGCGTCGTCTGGTTTAACGTTGCGGGCGCGGTAATTCTGACACTGGCCTACTTCGGCAGCCGAATTGTCCAGCAGTTAATCAGCTAAACCCAGAAAAGGAGTTTCCCCTGGAACACATTTCTACTACTACGTTGATCATTATTCTGATCATCATGGTGGTCATTTCAGCCTATTTTTCCGGGTCCGAAACCGGAATGATGACCCTCAACCGCTATCGTCTGCGACATATGGCGAAACAGGGTAATCGCTCGGCCAAACGCGTCGAAAAATTGCTGCGTAAGCCAGACCGCCTGATAAGCCTGGTGTTAATCGGCAATAACCTGGTCAATATTCTTGCCTCCGCGCTCGGCACTATTGTTGGGATGCGTTTGTACGGCGATGCGGGCGTGGCAATTGCGACTGGTGTGCTGACTTTTGTCGTACTGGTATTTGCTGAGGTATTGCCGAAAACCATTGCCGCGCTGTACCCGGAAAAAGTCGCTTATCCGAGTAGTTTTCTGCTGGCTCCGCTGCAAATTTTGATGATGCCGCTGGTCTGGTTGCTGAATGCTATCACCCGTATGCTGATGCGCATGATGGGTATCAAAACCGATATCGTGGTTAGCGGCTCTTTGAGCAAAGAAGAGTTGCGCACTATCGTGCACGAATCACGCTCACAAATTTCCCGTCGCAATCAGGATATGCTGCTGTCGGTGCTCGATCTGGAAAAAATGACCGTTGATGACATCATGGTGCCGCGCAGTGAAATTATCGGTATTGATATCAACGATGACTGGAAATCGATTCTGCGCCAACTCTCCCACTCACCTCACGGGCGCATCGTGCTCTACCGTGATTCGCTGGACGACGCCATCAGTATGCTGCGAGTACGTGAAGCCTGGCGGTTGATGTCGGAGAAAAAAGAGTTCACCAAAGAAACCATGCTGCGCGCCGCGGACGAGATCTATTTTGTGCCGGAAGGTACGCCGCTCAGCACGCAGTTGGTAAAGTTTCAGCGCAACAAAAAGAAAGTCGGCCTGGTCGTCAACGAGTATGGAGACATTCAGGGGCTGGTGACGGTTGAAGATATTCTGGAAGAGATTGTCGGCGATTTCACTACGTCGATGTCGCCAACACTTGCCGAAGAGGTCACGCCGCAAAACGACGGTTCGGTGATTATCGATGGCACCGCCAACGTGCGGGAAATCAACAAAGCCTTTAACTGGCATCTACCGGAAGATGATGCCCGCACGGTTAATGGCGTCATTCTTGAGGCACTGGAAGAGATCCCTGTCGCAGGCACCCGCGTGCGTATTGGCGAGTACGATATCGATATTCTCGACGTACAGGACAATATGATTAAGCAGGTAAAAGTTTTTCCTGTGAAACCGCTGCGCGAGAGTGTGGCGGAGTAACGAAAACGGCCCTGCATTCGCATGCAGGGCCGTGAATTATTACGAAAACAGAAATTACGCTTTTGCTTTCGCTACAGTTACCATCGCCGCACGAATCGTACGACCATTCAGCGTATAACCCTTCTGCATAATGCCCAGTACGTTACCTGGCGCAACGTCATCAGATTCCACCATTGCGATAGCCTGATGCACATTCGGGTCCAGCGGCACGTTAGTTTCGGCGATCACTTCAACACCAAACTTACGCACAACATCCAGCATCGACTTCAGCGTCAGCTCAATGCCTTCAACCATCGCAGACATATCCGGGTTAGCTTTATCAGCCACTTCCAGCGCACGATCCAGGCTATCAATCACCGGCAGCAATTCGTTGATGAATTTCTCCAGCGCGAATTTGTGGGCTTTTTCAATATCCAGTTCAGTACGACGACGCAGGTTTTCCATTTCGGCTTTTACACGCAAAATGCCGTCACGTTCACGGGTCTGGGCTTCAGCCAGCTGAGCTTCGAGATTCGCAATTTTTTCATCGCGCGGATCCACCTGCTCAGCAGAAGCTTCTGGCTCAACTGCCTCAATCTCTTCGTGCTGATCCATGATAATTTCTTCCGGGGCTTGCCCCTCAGGCGTTTTCTGTTCTTTACTACTCATGAATTTCTCCGCGTTTTTTTCGCATTCATCTCGCTAACTTCGCTTATTATGGGGATCAGTTTCAGGGTTTCAAGGGAAGCACTCACATTGTCATCAATCTTCGCAACAAGGACCTCGGAAAAATGAATAATCATTTCAAGTGTATTGGCATTGTGGGACACCCACGGCACCCCACTGCACTGACAACACATGAAATGCTCTACCGCTGGCTGTGCACAAAAGGTTACGAGGTCATCGTTGAGCAACAAATCGCTCACGAACTGCAACTGAAGAATGTGAAAACTGGCACGCTCGCGGAGATTGGGCAACTAGCTGATCTCGCGGTAGTCGTTGGTGGCGACGGTAATATGCTGGGCGCGGCACGCACACTCGCCCGTTACGATATTAAAGTTATTGGAATCAACCGTGGCAACCTGGGTTTCCTGACTGACCTTGACCCCGATAACGCCCAGCAACAGTTAGCCGATGTGCTGGAAGGCCACTACATCAGCGAGAAACGTTTTTTGCTGGAAGCGCAAGTCTGTCAGCAAGATTGCCAGAAACGCATCAGCACCGCGATAAATGAAGTGGTGCTTCATCCAGGCAAAGTGGCGCATATGATTGAGTTCGAAGTGTATATCGACGAGATCTTTGCGTTTTCTCAGCGATCTGATGGACTAATTATTTCGACGCCAACAGGCTCCACCGCCTATTCCCTCTCTGCAGGCGGTCCTATTCTGACCCCCTCTCTGGATGCGATTACCCTGGTGCCCATGTTCCCGCATACGTTGTCAGCACGACCACTGGTCATAAACAGCAGCAGCACGATCCGTCTGCGTTTTTCGCATCGCCGTAACGACCTGGAAATCAGTTGCGACAGCCAGATAGCACTGCCGATTCAGGAAGGTGAAGATGTCCTGATTCGTCGCTGTGATTACCATCTGAATCTGATTCATCCGAAAGATTACAGTTATTTCAACACATTAAGCACCAAGCTCGGCTGGTCAAAAAAATTATTCTAATTTTACGCCAGCCTCTTTACTGTATATAAAACCAGTTTATACTGTACACAATAACAGTAATGGTTTTTCATACAGGAAAACGACTATGTTGGCACAACTGACCATCAGCAACTTTGCTATCGTTCGTGAGCTTGAGATTGATTTTCATAGCGGCATGACCGTAATAACTGGCGAGACCGGCGCGGGTAAATCTATTGCAATAGATGCCCTCGGTCTTTGTCTCGGTGGTCGCGCTGAAGCCGACATGGTGCGTACCGGCGCTGCTCGCGCTGACCTGTGCGCCCGTTTTTCTCTGAAAGATACGCCAGCGGCTCTGCGCTGGCTGGAAGAAAACCAGCTTGAAGACGGGCATGAATGTTTGCTTCGTCGCGTGATCAGCAGCGATGGTCGCTCCCGTGGTTTCATCAACGGTACAGCTGTTCCTCTGTCACAACTGCGCGAACTGGGTCAGTTGCTGATTCAGATCCATGGTCAGCACGCTCATCAATTACTCACCAAACCTGAGCACCAAAAATTCCTGCTTGATGGCTATGCCAATGAAACCTCTCTACTGCAGGAAATGACCGCACGTTATCAGTTGTGGCATCAAAGCTGCCGTGACCTCGCGCATCATCAACAGTTAAGTCAGGAACGCGCTGCCCGTGCGGAACTGCTGCAATACCAATTAAAAGAACTTAACGAATTTAATCCGCAGCCCGGAGAGTTTGAACAAATCGACGAAGAGTACAAACGTCTGGCGAACAGCGGTCAATTGCTGACCACCAGCCAGAATGCATTGGCATTAATGGCCGACGGTGAAGACGCAAACCTGCAAAGTCAGCTTTACACGGCTAAACAACTGGTGAGCGAATTGATTGGCATGGACAGCAAACTGTCCGGCGTACTTGATATGCTGGAAGAAGCTACCATCCAGATTGCTGAAGCCAGCGATGAACTGCGCCACTACTGCGATCGTCTGGATCTCGATCCCAACCGACTATTTGAACTTGAACAGCGCATCTCAAAACAGATTTCGCTGGCACGTAAACATCACGTCAGCCCTGAGGCATTGCCACAGTATTACCAGTCGCTACTGGAAGAACAGCAGCAACTGGACGATCAGGCCGACTCACAAGAAACGCTCGCGCTGGCGGTAACGAAACATCATCAGCAGGCACTGGAAATCGCGCGCGCATTACACCAACAACGCCAGCAATATGCAGAAGAACTTGCACAGCTGATCACCGACAGTATGCATGCGCTCTCAATGCCGCATGGGCAGTTTACGATCGATGTTAAATTTGACGAGCATCACCTGGGCGCTGACGGTGCCGATCGTATTGAGTTTCGGGTAACCACCAACCCAGGTCAGCCAATGCAGCCTATTGCCAAAGTCGCATCCGGTGGTGAATTGTCCCGCATCGCACTGGCAATCCAGGTCATCACGGCGCGTAAAATGGAAACCCCGGCACTGATTTTTGATGAAGTGGATGTAGGGATTAGCGGTCCAACAGCGGCAGTTGTCGGCAAACTGCTGCGTCAACTCGGCGAATCAACTCAGGTGATGTGTGTTACCCACCTGCCACAAGTCGCGGGATGTGGTCATCAACACTATTTTGTCAGCAAAGAAACCGATGGTGCGATGACAGAAACGCATATGCAATCCCTGAATAAAAAAGCGCGGTTACAAGAGCTGGCGCGCCTGCTTGGTGGCAGTGAAGTCACACGTAATACACTGGCGAATGCGAAAGAACTGCTTGCAGCGTAAACTTTTTTCCTGCTTCACGGTCAGAGTAAACAGCAAAACGCCGTAAGACCGGAAAGCAAAAGGTTTTAAAGTGATGAAAGGTCTATTATCATCGGCATATTACAGATGAGCCACGTACTGCTCGGGCCCGAAAAGGAATCAAATCACTATGCGCTGTAAAACGCTGACTGCTGCAGCAGCAGTACTATTGATGTTGACCGCAGGCTGTTCCACTCTGGAGCGAGTGGTTTACCGTCCTGACATCAACCAGGGGAACTATCTGACCGCTAACGACGTATCCAAAATACGTGTTGGCATGACGCAACAACAAGTTGCGTACGCATTGGGTACACCGCTGATGTCCGATCCATTTGGTACGAATACCTGGTTCTATGTCTTCCGCCAGCAACCAGGTCATGAAGGTGTAACGCAGCAAACGCTGACGCTGACCTTTAACAGTAGCGGTGTGTTGACCAATATTGATAACAAACCTGCGCTGAGTGGTAACTAATAATAAAGTTGCTCTCAAAGACGTTAAAAAAGGTGCTCAATGAGCACCTTTTTTCTGTCTGTTATTTATTCGCTGATTTTTCTGCTCGTTGCCTGCGAAGCTCTTTCGGATCGGCAATGAGAGGGCGATAAATCTCCACCCGATCGCCATCATGCACACTATCGCTTAGTTTTGCCGGACGGCTGTAAATGCCGACTTTGTTTTTAGTTAAATCGATATCGGTACGCAATTCCAGCAAGCCACTGGCGCGAATAGCTTCTTCAACCGTCGCGCCCTCCTGCAGCGTCACGCGCTGCAGGTACTGCTTCTCAGGTAGCGCATAAGCCACCTCAACGGCAATTTTACCTGGCACTGTAAACCTCTTTCGCACGAACCGTAAAAGCCTGGACCATATTAGACGCCAGCTCTTTAAACACGCGACCAAAGGCGAGTTCAATCAACTTATTGGTAAACTCAAAGTCGAGATGAAACTCGATACGACACGCCTCCTGGCTCAGCGGCGTAAACTTCCATCCACCAATCAATTTCTTGAACGGCCCATCCACCAGATTCATAAGAATACTTTGGTTACTGGTCAACTGGTTGCGGGTAGTAAACGTTTTGCTGATCCCAGCCTTAGAGACATCTACCGCCGCAGTCATCTGCCCAGGAGTGGACTCCAGAATCCGACTTCCGGTACAACCCGGCAAAAACTGAGGATAAGACTGAACGTCATTCACTAACTGATACATTTGCTCCGCGCTGTAGGGTACCAGTGCGGTCCGGCTAATCTGAGGCATAACAATTTCCATCAACAAAAATCCAACAAATAATATCATTTATCCTGCTGTAAAAAAAACGCTATCCCGGCGCTGGGTAACATCGGGTTCATGCTAAGATAGAGCCTTGTCCCCCGCAGGATTGATATGGGGTGTTTTCGATTTCAGATTACCGATGATTCACGACGCTTATGACGAAGAAAAAAGCACATAAACCTGGTTCAGCGACCATCGCGCTTAACAAGCGCGCCCGTCACGAATACTTTATCGAAGAAGAGTTCGAAGCGGGACTTGCCCTGCAAGGCTGGGAAGTTAAATCCCTGCGCGCAGGAAAAGCCAATATCAGCGACAGCTATGTCCTTCTGCGTGACGGAGAAGCGTTCCTGTTTGGCGCAAACATCACGCCAATGGCAGTGGCCTCCACGCATGTGGTGTGCGATCCTACCCGTACCCGCAAGTTACTTCTCAACCAGCGCGAACTGGACTCATTGTACGGTCGCGTCAATCGAGAAGGCTATACCGTAGTGGCGCTCTCCCTGTACTGGAAAAATGCCTGGTGCAAAGTGAAAATCGGCGTCGCCAAAGGTAAGAAACAGCACGATAAACGTTCAGATATCAAAGAGCGCGAATGGCAGGTGGATAAAGCGCGTATCATGAAAAACGCCCACCGTTAAACCTGCACTCCAATTATTGACCAGTTCCTCACCGCGCCTCCCTCTCCGGCGGCGCGAATGAACATCTTATTGGCTATCACATCCGACACAAATGTTGCCATCCCATTGCTTAATCGAATAAAAATCAGGCTACATGGGTGCTAAATCTTTAACGATAACGCCATTGAGGCTGGTCATGGCGCTCATAAATCTGGTATACTTACCTTTACACATTGGGGCTGATTCTGGATTCGACGGGATTTGCGAAACCCAAGGTGCATGCCGAGGGGCGGTTGGCCTCGTAAAAAGCCGCAAAAAATAGTCGCAAACGACGAAAACTACGCTTTAGCAGCTTAATAACCTGCTTAGAGCCCTCTCTCCCTAGCCTCCGCTCTTAGGACGGGGATCAAGAGAGGTCAAACCCAAAAGAGATCGCGTGGATGCCCTGCCTGGGGTTGAAGCGTTAAATCTAATCAGGCTAGTTTGTTAGTGGCGTGTCCGTCCGCAGCTGGCAAGCGAATGTAAAGACTGACTAAGCATGTAGTACCGAGGATGTAGGAATTTCGGACGCGGGTTCAACTCCCGCCAGCTCCACCAAAATTCTCCATCGGTGATTACCAGAGTCATCCGATGAAGTCCTGAAAGCCCGCACGGCGCAAGCCCTGCGGGCTTTTTTGTGCCCTCAATTTGTCCCGCGAAGTCCGAAGAGAACTCATTAAATCCGAACCTTTTAGGCCCATTGATAGGCCCAACGAAAAGCTCTGTTGTTTTCGTTGGGCCTAAACCCATGGAGACTCCCCATGGCAAGAAAAACAAAGCCGTTAACCGATACGGAAATCAAAGCCGCCAAACCTAAAGATGCCGATTACCAGCTTTATGACGGTGACGGGCTTACTCTGTTAATCAAGTCCAGTGGCAGTAAGCTTTGGCAATTCCGTTACTATCGGCCTTTGACCAAGCAGCGAACCAAACAGAGCTTCGGTGCCTATCCTGCCGTCTCGCTTTCTGATGCACGTAAACTCAGAGCCGAATCTAAAGTTTTATTGGCGAAAGACATTGATCCTCAGGAACATCAGAAAGAACAGGTGAGGAATTCTCAAGAGGCCAAAACCAATACCTTCTTGTTAGTTGCCGAGCGTTGGTGGAATGTGAAGAAAACCAGCGTAACAGAGGACTATGCCGACGATATCTGGCGCTCGCTTGAGAGAGATATTTTCCCGGCAATGGGTGATATTAGTGTCACTGAGATTAAGGCTCATACTCTGGTTAAAGCAGTTCAGCCGGTTCAGGCCAGAGGTGCATTAGAGACTGTTCGCCGCCTTTGTCAGCGTATTAACGAAGTCATGATTTATGCGCAGAACACAGGCCT
>OGGI01002760.1_pt1 | contig 9839 bp, 3 predicted proteins | sample 1571051 | NCBI WGS metagenome assembly OGGI01 (sample SAMEA2582075, study PRJEB24529) | metagenome | biome: Human gut stool | place: China | collected 2011 | reverse complement strand
GCGTTTTTTCAAATTGGAATCAGCTGGCGGAATTTTATTACTTTTTTCAGCGGTAGTTGCAATGCTATTAGCCAATTCACCCCTTAATCAAACCTATAATGACTTTTTAAACTTACCAGTCAGCATTCAAGTAGGTACTTTTTCTATCGATAAAACCTTAATTCACTGGATCAACGATGGTTTTATGGCGGTATTCTTTGTTTTAGTGGGAATGGAAGTCAAAAGAGAATTATTTGAGGGCTCCCTTTCAAGCTATCAACAAGCGGTTTTCCCTGCTATCGCTGCCGTTGGCGGAATGGTTATTCCTGCCTTAGTTTATATTTTTATTGCACAACAAGATCCGACTTTAGCCAATGGCTGGGCAATCCCAATGGCGACAGACATTGCCTTTGCACTGGGTATCATGGCGTTATTAAGTAAACAAGTGCCACTCCCACTAAAAATCTTTTTACTTGCTTTAGCCATCATTGATGACTTAGGCGCCATTGTCGTGATTGCACTCTTCTTCTCCCATGGATTAAGTGTGCAAGCACTTGTCTTTGCTGCCATTGCAATTGCTGTACTTATCGCATTAAATCGCTTTAAAGTGACCGCACTTTGTGCCTATATGGTGGTGGGAACAATCTTATGGGCTTCGGTATTAAAATCAGGCGTACATGCTACCCTTGCAGGCGTTATCATTGGATTTTGTATTCCATTGAAAGGCAAAAATGGTGAAACACCGTTACATGACTTTGAGCATATTCTTTCCCCTTGGTCATCCTTTATTATCCTGCCATTATTCGCATTTGCCAATGCGGGGGTAAGTTTTGATGGTATCGACTCAAGCATGCTTTCATCACCATTATTATTTGCGATTTCTTTAGGCTTAATTATCGGAAAACCACTTGGTGTATTTGGTTTCAGCTACCTTTCCGTTAAACTAGGCATAGCAAAACTTCCGCAAGGCATTAACTTCAAACAAATTTTTGCTGTAGCGATTTTATGCGGTATCGGTTTCACCATGTCGATGTTCTTAGCCAGCCTTGCCTTCAATGCTGATGCAGGTGAAAGCATTAACGCGCTTTCTCGATTAGGGATCTTATTAGGCTCCACTGTTTCTGCGATTGTGGGGTATATGGCGTTAAAAGCGACTACCGCAAAAAATAAAGGGTAATCAAAACGATGGAAAAACTAACCTGTTATGTGATTTATGCTTCTGAAAAAATAGAGAGACTGAGTCATTTTTTACAATGCGCCTCTGACTCTCATGTTGTTCCTATTTCTGCAGTAACTAAAGAACAGGTTAGCTTACTCGGTCATTCTTCAGCCTTATTTAATTTAAAAAGAGCAGAAGAACTACTTGAGCGCACTCCCAATGACAAAGAAATCGCCCACACGCTATCTCATATTCAATGCTGGAAAGCGATTGCTGAAAATGAACAGCTACAAAACAATGATTTTGCTTTAATTGCTGAAAGTGAAATTCAGCCTGTTGAAAACTTCATTCAGCATGCTATCAATTATGCTAATAAATACTCTTCTTACGGAATTATCAAATTACAGCGCGATGGTAAAACTCCTGCTTGTGAACGCCTATACCAAGCTAGTGATGAACCTGATGCATTAATCTATGGTGATACAAATCAGTACAACTATGGTTGTTCGCTTTATCTCATCCGCAAAGATGTCGCAAAAAAATTAACCGCACTTTTAAGTGAAACGAAACCCTACTGGCTTGCTGATCAATTTACTGCATTCCATGAACCTCAAAATATTGCTCAAGCACGTTATCTATTGGGGGAAAATCCAAGCCAAAAACAACAAGATAAAGTTGAAAATCCACTATTTAGTATCATTGTACCAATCTATAATGTTGAACGTTACCTCGAACAATGTATTGAATCTGTCTTAGCGCAAGATTATCAGAATTATGAACTTATTTTAGTTGATGATGGTTCGCCTGATAATTCCATCGATATCTGCACTAAATATGCAAAACAATATTCTAATATTGTTTTTATCCATAAAATTAACGGTGGAGTATCCGACGCAAGAAATGCAGGCATTCAAATTGCTCGAGGAGAGTATTTAATGTTTTTAGATAGTGATGATTATTGGGAAGGAACAACTATTCTCTCTGATTTACAAAAGATAATTACTGAAAATAATCCCGATACTATCTTCAATTATATGAGCAGTGTCTATCCTGACAAAATTGTGAACCATTACATCAACCGAGATAAGCTAATAGGTTCTTTTAGGGGAGACTTTCAAGGTCTTTATCAAGATGGAATTTATCTTGGGTTCCCCTTTACAAAAACAATAAAAAGAGAATTAATTTTAAAAAACCACCTCTTTTTTATAAAAGGGCGATCTTTTGAAGATGTGGTATGGAGTTTTTTTCTTACTAAATATATTAGTAGTTATGCGATTTATAAAAACTGCTTTTATATGTATAGAAGAGAAAGAAAAGGTTCAATTAGTTCTGTTGCGACCTCTAAAAATCAAGTAAGTCTATTTCAAAATCTATCTGATGTAATAACTGAAATAGAAAATATGAAACTCAACAATGAGTTGTTGCCTGGATTTAAAAAATATGTAGATGATATTTATGGGTATGTAATGACATGCTATGAACTGTTGCCAGAGAATGAAAAAGTAGATTTTCTTAATTTGAAAGAAAAATACGAAAAAGAATTTAATGCTTTGTGGTAAATATTATAGATAAACATACTATTAATACTAATTAAGATTTATAAGTTGAATAAAAAATCCCTTAGCGCTCACTGAGGGATTTTCACAAGCCTTATTCAGAAAACAACCGCTTGATCTCTTTCTCATACAAATAAATATTCACAGGATTAGTTGGTAATTGCGAATCTAGATATTCATTTGCTCTTTTCACATATTCTTCATGATGCTTATCATGGTTATCAATCACATCAAGTAATACTTTTGCACCTTCAAATGCATCGAACTGATCATAATAATACCCTACACCTTTCGGAATTAGTTTTGAATTATGAATAAATGGATAACCACCATACAAAGCATCATTGTAAGCATAATTCAAACCATTTTCCCACTGATGACTTAGCACAATATCTACATAGCGAGTAAGAAAATCAGGCATTTGATAACGCCCTTCTACCGTCATCACCCCATTTTTAACAAGATTAGTTCGACCTATAAAATTGAAAAAGGTTGGATTATCTTTTTTATCGTAGGTGTTGCACATATAGACGTTTTTAATTTTCTCAGGAGCTTCACGATAGGCTTGTTCAGCAATTAACACTGGTGTAAAACACGTTTTTACAATGTTAATATTGGCTTCAAAAGAAGCTATACGCTTAGCTTTTTTCTCAGTATCTGGTTTATACCCAAAAGTAAGATTATGCTTCTCTTTGATTCGCTTAATTACTTGATCACAGAATACTGGCGACCAAATTGCTGGTACAACATAAGCAGGGCAACGATACATAATAGAAAAATAAGATTTGCAGGTGTTCTCATGCTGTGGAATCATCCATACAGAATCAAATAACGTACCATTAAACACTCTTCCTGCTTTCTTATCAAAAAGGAAATTTTCCATATCCATAATAAAGTCATTACCCATTTTATAGCAAACAACTTTACCACCATGTTGATGCATTCGAGTTACTTGATGAGGTTCAATCACCAATGTTCCCTCAATCAATACGTCTAATTGATCAATTACATCCTCAATATAAGCATATTTCAAATTTAATCCATCAAGCATAAACCCTTCTGGAGGTGTAGTGCGTTTTTCTGGTCCCCAAGAAACCAAAATAACCTCTTCTACAATTGATGAATGTTGAAATAAATGATAAAGATGAATCACATTTTGGTTCGCACCATTTGCCCAAATATCTGTCACTTTTGCTTCTAAATTAAAAGTAATCCCAATTTTATATTTACGCATGCTCTCTTCCTTCTTCCTATTATTTAAATTATCTAAAAGTGCGGTCAAAAATAAAACTGTTTTTTAAATAACTTAAATAATAAAAATCACTCGGATATTCCTACCCGAGTGATTTATCTAATTTAGTGAGTGACTACCATTGATAACCTACACCGGCACCAACATTGTAATCACCTTGAGTGGTTGCAGCTCCACTCACTTTGAAGATAACTTTATTGTTATCGCTCGCACGAGAGTAACCTACTGCAACGGCACTTTCACCTTTGTAGTTACCTACACCAAGGCCAACCATTGAACCACCTGCTTTCGTTACTTGTGGGATGTTAGCTGCTGCTGTTGCACCAGCAATACCACCACGAAGTTTCTTATCAGTTTTTCTCAAGTCACTACGTACGGAACCAATTTTGCTATCAACATATTGTTTATTAGCCGCATCAGTACCACGAACAGGATCTGCGACATTTGTGATTCGACGTTCATTACCGACTGAACCAACTGAAACAGTATTTGCTTCATTTGCTACAGAGCCTTGACCTAGAGCTACTGAGTTAGCTGCAGTTGCTTTCGCACCTTGACCAACAGCGGTTGAGTTTTTACCTGAAGCTTGTGAGTTATTGCCTAATGCAGTGCCATTTTCGCCACTTGCATTTGAACCATAACCAACCGCAGTTGCATCTTTACCTTTCGCTTTCGCACTATCACGTTTGCTGGTGTTATCCGCTGCAAATGCTGTTTTACCATCTTTGCTGATCAAACCAGAATCTTCAATACGTTTTGCTGTGCTTTCAGCCGCTGAAGCTGAAGAGCTTGCTGCGGTTGCAGAAGAATCTGCCGCTGAAGCTGAAGAGCTTGCTGCGGTTGCAGAGCTGTCTGCAGCTGATGCAGAAGAGCTTGCTGCAGTCGCTGAGCTGTCTGCCGCTGATGCAGAAGAGCTTGCTGCAGTTGCAGAGCTATCTGCCGCTGATGCTGAAGAACTTGCTGCTTTTGCAGAACTGTCTGCAGCTGACGCTGATGAGCTTGCTGCTGTTGCAGAGCTATCTGCTGCTGATGCTGATGAGCTTGCTGCGGTTGCTGAGCTGTCTGCTGCTGATGCTGATGAGCTTGCTGCAGTCGCAGAAGAATCTGCTGCTGAAGCTGATGAACTTGCTGCTTTTGCAGAAGAATCTGCCGCTGATGCTGATGAACTTGCTGCTGTCGCTGAAGAATCTGCCGCTGAAGCTGAAGAGCTTGCTGCGGTTGCAGAGCTATCTGCTGCTGAAGCTGAAGAGCTTGCTGCAGTTGCAGAGCTATCTGCCGCTGAAGCTGATGAACTTGCTGCGGTTGCTGAGCTATCTGCCGCTGATGCTGAAGAACTTGCTGCAGTCGCAGAAGAATCTGCCGCTGATGCTGATGAACTTGCTGCAGTTGCAGAGCTATCTGCTGCTGATGCTGAAGAGCTTGCTGCAGTCGCAGAAGAATCTGCTGCTGAAGCTGATGAACTTGCTGCAGTTGCAGAGCTATCTGCTGCTGATGCTGAAGAGCTTGCTGCAGTCGCAGAAGAATCTGCTGCTGAAGCTGATGAACTTGCTGCTTTTGCAGAAGAATCTGCGGCTGATGCAGAAGAGCTTGCTGCAGTCGCAGAGCTATCTGCCGCTGAAGCTGATGAACTTGCTGCAGTCGCTGAGCTATCCGCTGCTGAAGCTGATGAACTTGCTGCAGTCGCAGAAGAATCTGCCGCTGAAGCTGATGAGCTTGCTGCTTTTGCAGAACTGTCTGCTGCTGACGCTGAAGAGCTTGCAGCTTTTGCAGAACTGTCTGCAGCTGACGCTGATGAGCTTGCTGCAGTTGCAGAAGAATCTGCCGCTGATGCTGAAGAACTTGCAGCTTTTGCAGAACTGTCTGCAGCTGACGCTGATGAGCTTGCTGCAGTTGCAGAAGAATCTGCCGCTGATGCTGAAGAACTTGCTGCTTTTGCAGAGCTGTCTGCTGCTGACGCTGATGAGCTTGCTGCAGTCGCTGAGCTATTTGCAGATGAAGCAGCACTTACAGCTGCTGAAGCTGCACTTTCAATTTTACTTAAGTTGCTGGTAACCACTTCCGCCGCTGATGTTGCCGCTGAAGCTGCTGTAGAAGCTAAAGACACTGCACTACTTGCACTTGAAGCGGCTGTCTTAGCTGTTTCATTTGTCTGATCTAGCTGTGAAGTTACTGCATAAAGTTGTGAACCATTGATCGCTTCTGTTGAAGTTGCAGAAATATTACCTGCTGCTACATTGATCAATTTACGCTCATCACCTACCGCACCGACGCTTACGAAACTACCTGCACCTGCAACGGTTCCTTTGAAACCACTATAGGTTAAATTTCCTACAGTTGCTTCAGTTACATTTGCAATAGCATGAGAGCCAGTTGTAGTTGAATGATTACCTAATACTACCGCTTCATCTAAACCCGCAGCGATAGTTAAGTTATTACCCAATACAGTTGTACCGTTTGATGCAATAGTATTACCGTGTCCAATAATCGTGTTATTTTTAACGCCATCTTTTACGTTATTTGCAACACCTACAGCAATGGTATTTTGGGTATTATTACCAACAAGGTTATACACACCTAACGCGGTGCCATTATTCACATTTTCACCAACCCAAGTGCGAGCACCAACCGATGTACCATTTGTTGTGCTGTTATCCACACCAGCGTAATGACCTAATGCTGTACCATCATTTGTATTTGGACGAACATAACTTCTTGAACCTACAACGGTTGCATTCACAGAATCTTTACCCGCTGCAGAGAATTGTCCCACTACAGTCGCATTCACTGAATTTGCTTCGGCCACAGAATTAGCACCTAATACGGTTGCATTTACTGTCCCTGTGCGAGCTGCACTATTAGAACCCACTACCACTGCATCTTCAGATGCTGCTGAAGCACCGTTACCCATAGCAATTGCATTATATGCTGTTTCGGTGGTTGTTGCTCGCATACCTGCTGTAATAGAAAATATACCTTGTGCACCAGCAGATGAACGAACTGAGCCGCCATTAGTTCTTAAACTCTCCTCTGAAGGAAGTCTATCTATATCCTCTGTTCCATCATTTACATGGAAATAAATATTAGCGGCTTGATTAGCTAACTCCAATGCATTGTTTGCGGTATTTGTTGCAGTTGTTGCAGTCATGCTTGCAGTTGTTGCAATATTCTGACTGAGATCTGCAATACTTTTTGCCGCTGTTGCTGTAGTCTGAGCATTATCTGCAGCCGTTTTTGCAGCTGTTGCCGTACTTGCTGTTGAATTTACGACTGTAATCACGTTGTAAAGTTGTGAACCATTAATCGCATCGGTAGAAGTTGCGCTAATTAAGCCTGCTGAAACATATTGAACCTGTCTAGCTGAAGTACTATTACCTACGGCTAAAACTGCTGTTCCACTCGACTCACCATTATTACCAACTTCAGTTCCATTAATTGTAATTGAAGTTAATGCATTGCGACTTCCTGTAACCGAACCAGCACCTAACGCAACATTATTATCACCTGTTGCATTTGCATTTGTTCCAACTGCTAATGCATTATTTCCATTTGCTACTGAATCTAAACCAGTTGCAATGGCACCATTTCCACTAGCATTAGCATTGGCACCCGTTGCAATATTTCCAGTTCCAGCCGAAGTTACATTCGTACCAATCGCGATAGAACCAACTCCACTTGCAGTTGTGGTATTAGGACCAGCAGAAATAGCAATTGTACTTTGATTGGAGGCCATTGCATTAGCACCTAAAGCGGTTGCAGAACTACCTGTCGCATTAGCATTATGCCCCACAGCCGTAGCACTAACAGTAGCAGCTCTAGAATCAGCTCCCATAGCGATCGCATAATCTGATATTGCTTTAGCATCTGAACCAACAGCTACCGATTTAGTCCCTGTTGCCTTTGTGGCAATACCGTAGGCAGAGCTATTTGAACCTGTTCCTTCAGAAAAACGTCCAATAGCCACTCCACCGTTATTTGCCTTAGATGTATGTCCAATAGCAATAGCACCAGTACCATCAGCCGTACCACCACCTGCTGCAACTAAAAAGTTACCTGTATGACCATTAAATTGAGTCATAGTAGAAGTGATCGCACTAGCCTGTCCTGCAACACCTAATGTTGCCAATGCAACAGCACTTAATTTAAATAATTTACTGACTCGACCTACAACTGTCGGCACTGAAATATCAGAAGATGATTTTACTTGCCCTTTTGCTAATTCGGACGTCACCACCAACGACTGAGTAGTACGATTCCAAATCACTTTAAAAATCTTATTCATAAAAAAATAAAACTCCTTTGCATAAATTTAACTATTATAAAACTATGATCCTGCCTCAAAACGCCCAAGCAAAAACCAACCCCCATTATCTAACACACGCTTAATAAAAGCTAGGCATTTTCAATATAATTTTTGTAAAAGTATGTAAATAAATTATCTTAAAAAAACAAACACATATTTATTTTATTTTTATACTCAGAAACTATAACAAAATCCCACTCTCTGCCTTGATAAAATTCATTACAAACAGGCTCTGATAGGTATGAATATGATATTCACCAGTTAGAATGAATTGAGTAAATTAATCCGACGTTGACTAATTACTACTGAACTATGTACTTTATTACGCTAAAGTGCGGTCATTCTTGAAATAATTTTAATTCACGTTCATAATGAACAAACATTCATATTTTATAGACTGAAACCTTGTTACTTCAGCACTTTCTCATAAGGTTCGCATTATGTCCGATCAACAAACAGAAACACAAACGTCCTCAAATAATAAATCCCAACAACGTAAAAAAGGGCTTTCTATTTTTATTCTTTTGCTTCTTCTGATTTCGATCGGCTCTGCAGCTTATTGGTATTTATTTATTAAAGGCTTTGAAGAAACGGAAGATGCCTATGTCAGCGGCAATCAGGTGATGGTATCGGCACAGGTAGCGGGGAATATTGCGAAAATTAATGTCGATAATATGGATCCCGTACAGGCTGGTGACGTGTTGGTAGAACTGGATGATACCAATGCCAAATTGAGTTTTGAGCAAGCTAAAAGTAATTTAGCCAATGCGGTTCGCCAAGTTTCACAACTGAATTACACCGTAAAACAATTAAAATCTGCCGTTCGTGCGAATGAAATTACCCTTGCTCAAGCACAAGGAAACTTGAACCGTCGAGTGCAATTAGTCAAAGATGGCGCAATTGATAAAGAATCGTTCCAACACGCGAAAGAAGCCGTTGAACTGGCAAAAGCGAACTTAACCACCTCACAAAATCAGCTTGGCGCAAATCAAGCCTTATTGTTAGACGGCCCGTTAAGTGAACAGCCGCAAATTCAAAGTGCGGTCAGTAATTTGAAACAAGCTTGGTTAAATTTAGAACGCACAAAAATCCGAAGTCCAATTAAAGGTTATGTGGCTCGCCGTAATGCGCAAGTGGGGCAAGCGGTTTCTGTTGGTGGCGCATTAATGGCGGTGGTGACTACCGATCAAATGTGGTTAGATGCCAACTTCAAAGAAACACAATTAACCCATATGCGAATTGGTCAGCCGGCTGAAATTCATTTCGACCTTTATAGCAAAGATAAAACCTTTAATGGAAAAGTCGTAGGAATTGAAATGGGTACGGGCAGCGCATTCTCTTTATTGCCTGCTCAAAATGCGACCGGTAACTGGATCAAAGTGGTGCAACGTGTGCCTGTGCGTATTCAATTGGATCCGCAACAGCTAGCTGAAAATCCACTACGTATCGGCCTTTCTGCCACGGTGAAAGTGAATGTGAGTGATAGTAAGGGTGAAACCTTGCGTGACCAAGCGCCTGCTACAACACTTTATTCCACCAATGTGCTGCAATATGATGAAAGTGCGGTCAATAATTTGATCGAATCTATTATTC
>OGGI01002750.1_pt1 | contig 9888 bp, 11 predicted proteins | sample 1571051 | NCBI WGS metagenome assembly OGGI01 (sample SAMEA2582075, study PRJEB24529) | metagenome | biome: Human gut stool | place: China | collected 2011 | reverse complement strand
CAAATAAAAATATACCAAAACTAATCAGTCTATATTTTTCATTTATGTCCTTATTAGATCTTTGGATATATTGAATTACACTATAGGCAAATGCTAAAAACAAGGACATAATAGCAAAATAATATATTAATTTCATTGATTCTATTACACCTCATTTTTTACTTCTTAATCTGTCGTAATATTTTTACAAGGATTATATACTAAATTTATTATCTTGTATTAAAAAATAAGAAAGAATAAGAACCCCAAGATTAGAATAGGCAAGTTAGCTAATATAAAAGTTTTAATTAGATCTTTTTTTGAACCTTATTATCTGCATATCTATATTTATATATAATAACCCCAATAACTAATAGATAAAAAAGTAGTCCAACTACAAGTGAATTATTATAATACACTTCAAAAGTAATATATTTATAATCATATAATTGTTTCAAAACCAAAACTGTTATTATGAAAATTGCTATAGAAACAAAACCTTTTACCTGATTCTAATTACCCTGTTATAAAAGAATCTAATACGATATAGCAAATATATGAGCCCTAAAATTGTTACTATCTCAAACATAACTTATTCTCCAAATTTATTTAAGAATATACTTACCTATTCTCTTAACTTATTCTTAATGTTTATATCATTACTTGATAAGATTTATTCTATATTAAATGATTTTCGTAAAAGAATGTTATATAAATTTAATAGGCTTAATCCTCGATATAGTTAGAAATAATTAGACTCAGATAAAATACTTAGTTACAAAGCTAATCTATAAAGTTTACATTCCATAAATCAGTAAGATCTAGTAACCCAAGTATCACGATCATATCTTGGTTTGGAGTCCTTCTTAGTTATCTCAGATATAATCTTTCTTTCATCATCTGAAAATTGATCAATACTCTCTAAAATTATAAGTTTATCCCCATATGCTCTTTGCAAAGACTCTAAATTACCATCTCCTGGAGATTCAAATGTTTTACTAAAGCCTTTATGATTTGGAATAATTCGTACTGTTCCATAGGGTAATACGTTAACAACAACTATACCGAAATCTCCATTAGAGTATATATAGGGAAAATCCGTAGTAAAACCAGTCATATTTTTATTCAGACCTGTATGTTTGCCATAATCTACGAGAGAGGATATAAATATTTGATATTCGTATATTCTAATTCCAACAAAAAGTAGAATAATTACTAGTAACGATAAAACTACTGTACAAGTTATCTTTATAAGCTTTCTAATGGGCATAAAAACTCCTTAATTCGTCTAATGTAAATACGAAAGGTATATTAATTACTTTATATTGTAAAGTTTTATTGAACTTACACCATTTATATGCCTAGAATTGCTTTCAATATACCAAAGAATATTAACCAACAAACAAAGAATGCTCCATAGAAATCATAATGGATTTCGGCACCGGTCATATAATCATACCCCATACTATATATAAGAGAAATTAAATTAAATAATGCAAATGCATAGAAAAATAATTTTTTTATAGTAGTCATTTTAGTAATCCCTTAAATATAAAAATAAATCTTATTTAAAAAATATAATATAAATACAATCATAATTGTGCTACATATATACAATATAAACAATTCACGTGATCGAATACTAAGAATATCAACGTATTGAGGATGCTCATTTAACAATCGTTTAACACCAGTCTATTGAATTATCTTACTAATAAAAAATTATATAAATAAATTGTAAACCACCTACCAAAGATAATCAATGTATCTTCGATAGGTGGTTTATTTTATTCACCCTTAGCAATACGATCTAAGAGTTCAATATAGCTTTGTTTGTTTAATGCTGGTGTAAAGTTATCTAATACATCTTTAGCACCTGCAGCATCATCGTATAGTAAATCTACGATTGTCATAGCCAATGCTTGTGCTGTTTTGATATATGCTACATCAGGTACAGAGATTTCATATTCTGCGCTGTGCAGTACACCATTAATACAACCAACCCAAGGATGGATAACAGGCATCAAATGAGATACGTCGCCCATATCAGTACTAGCAGTCATATGCTCCCCTTGGAATACATTTTCTTCACCAAATAGTGGATTAGAGTTTTGGCGTAACATTTCATTCATACGAGCATCGTTTCTCATCGGTAAGTAACCTGGCAAATCGTTAATAACACAAGTGGCCCCTACTGCATCACCACCGGCTTTTAAGGCCCGATTTACACGATGATTACCATCTACAATAGCTTCAATATTAGAGGCACGCACGTAACTTTCAACTTGAACATAATCAGGCACACAGTTTACCAATGTACCGCCTTGATTAATGATTGGGTGGAATCTGAAATAATCGCTTTCTTTGAAAGTTTCACGAATAGAGTTAACCCCCATTACACCCATCAAAGCAGCATTAAGAGCATTGATACCTTCGTGAGGTGCTTGCGCCGCATGAGCTACCTTGCCGTGATATTCAATCAGTTTAGATACAAAGCCATTAGAGGTACTACCAAGCCCCATTTCACCAGCTGGAGTTTTAGCAGTTTCTACATGCATTTGCATTGCCATGTCGATATCGTCAAAAGCACCTTCGTAAATGAGTTGTTGTTTACCGCCCATGTATTTAATCTTGCCTTGTTCACGCAATTTATTGCGATAATCAACTTCGATCATTTCCTCAGCTGGAACAGCAAATAGAACTACATCGCCAGCGAGTTCATCCATAACAGATTGCAAGCCCATAGCTACGGCAAACATATTCGTAATTTGAATATTGTGGCCACAGCAATGTGCAGCCCCCGTTAAGTCATCAGCACGAGGATGGCGCGGACAAAGAATGGCATCTAGTTCACCAATCATAGCAACTGTATATTTGCTATCTTTGCCTTTCATGCGACCTTTTACGCCAGTAAGAGCGTGTTCGGTAGTATAAGGAATGCCGAGTTCATCAAACATATCACGTACTTTCTTAGAGGTTTTAACCTCTTTGTAACCGAGTTCAGGCTCAGCCATAATGGACTCAGCTATTTCACGTAAACGTGGTTGTGCCGCAACGATAGCTTCACAAACCCGTTGTTTTACTTCTTCCTTTGTCATACGGCTCATCAGCTCCTAAATTAAACCTTCTAAATGAAGTACGAATTGTGCTAATGCTGTGGCACAGATGAAAGTACCTGCTGTTACTGCTAAGGCAACAGGGATAATACGCCAAGACAAGCGACGGAATGCGCCAAGGTCTTTACCTAGGGATAGACCTGCATAAGCAAGTACAGGTGTTGTGGTAGCAAGGAATGTTACTTGGCTAGTTTTAGCAATGATCCATTCTTGGCCAGGCATACCTGGTAAGGATGCAACAACACCAACTAAGGAAACCCAGAATACCATAGGTAATTTATTAGCATATGGCAAGTTGGAGATCAATGCACCAATCGTAGCAAGGACTGCTAAGATAGCTACGCCTACTAAGCTATCGCTAAATAGATGTTTACCATCCATTACGTTACCTACTGCAGTAATGATAGCAGCAATACAGATAACGATGACAAATTGTGTTATTTTTTCACTTTTACTCATGGCGTGCTGCCTCCTCTGCTAAATCTTGTTCACGGGTACGGCCAGTAAAGAAGTTGTAAGCTTTTTCCATTACTGGTAAGGAAATAAATAGACCGAAGTATACGCCTAATACTGTAGTCAACAAGTTTGCTGCCCCTGCAAGTGCCATAATTTGTTGTTCAAACTCAGGATATACCGCGACGATCGGCGCTGTAGCAGCGGCCATCATACTAGCACTACCTACACCAGCCCCCATAGCAAGAGCCAATGGATGGAACCAGCCAGATTGCGCTAACATACCAGCCAATACGGAAGACCACATAGCGCCGATAAGAACGCCACAGATGTACATACCCATAACACCACGCCCCTCTGGAGAGCTAAAACCGAACTTATCAATGATAATCGCTACATTAGGCTCACGGTCTACAGAATAACAAGCACCAACAGCTTCACGGCGCATGCCAACTAATAATGCTACTGGTAAACCGAAGATGATAGTACCAAAGAAGTGACCAAGTTCTTGTAGTAATAATGCCCAACCTGCACTTGTAAGAACTCCGAGATTTGGACCGATACCAAGACCTACTTTTACCATCAAGATCATAACGGCAATACCGATATAATCAGCGGATTTTTCCATTTGTTTAATGGTTAGAATCTTAAACTTTGGAATAGAAATTAATAAACCTAGAATCAATGTGTACAATAATGGTAACAATACAACAGGACCTAGCTTCTTGATGCCCACATATTCGGCGACTACAGTTAATATGAGCGCTAGAAAGTGGATTTTGAGATTACCCAAAAGCTGCATAATGACCTCCCATAAAAATATATAATATAAATATTATTTAATTATATATAATCTGTATTTATAGAGTCAACTTCATATGTCATCTATGTGTAGAACCATCCATTTTATACTTAAAGATAACTTTAATACCCTCATAATACTTCATTAAGTAAGTATTTATAACTTAATTTTTTTTAATAAAAGCATATTATTCTTTGAAATTTAATTAACCAAGTCATTATATAAAATAATAAACCACCTACTAAAAATAGGTGGTTTATTATTTTATTCTTGAAGCACAATCTAATAGTTCAATATACTGATGCGAATTAAGCTTTCACTACAACAGATACGCCATCAGGAATAACTGTAATACTTGCATCTTTACCTTTTAATTCCAAAGCCTTATTCAATGCTTCATCAAATGTGCTAGCATGTTGCAAATGCATATCTGTAAGCATTTTAGGATCGCATTGGTCTGTTACAACGATAACTGTAAATTGATCTAGAATACGAGCCAAGATTTGCATTTCCCATTGGTCTGGAATTGTTTCATTACGAGGAACCTTAGCAATGCGGTCTAGTAATTCACGAGGTGTTTTTGCATTTTTAAGGTTTTCATATAGAGATTCCCCACCATGACCATCATTACAAGCAGCAATCATGATGATAATACCATCTTTTTTACAGGATGCTTCAGCAGCGGTCATACCTTTTACAGCTTGATATACGTTTTGGTCTAAAGGATAACCACCATTTGTAGTGATGACGATGTCTGCTGGTACAGCTTTTACACTGGCTAGTTCAGACACAAAAGAACAGCCTGTTTCATGAGCTTGTTCCATATCACCAGCAAATGCATTGATAATATGTTTTTCAGCATCGATGACAACATTTAAAATAAATGCTAATTTTGCAGTACGTCCAGCGTATACCATATCCTTATGAATTGGATTGTTCTCGATAATACCTGTACGAGCATAGGGGCTGTTGATAAATTCAGCACAGTGATTTGCCATTACAGTTACTTCGGAAGCAATACCTGGCAATACGCTTTTTCTACCGCCAGAGAAACCCGCAAAGAAATGTGGTTCAATAAACCCTTCAGAAATTAATAGGTCAGTTTCTACAGCTAGTTTATTGATGATGCAGTCCCCACCGGATGGCAACACGCCGATTTTAGTCATTTGGCTAGCATCGCCAGAGATATGGTTTACAATCTTTTCATTGGCTACAATTTCAGGACCGAATTTATCTATCATTTCTTCATGTGTAGTAGGGCGATGAAAACCAGTAGCTAATAAAATGGTAATATCAATGGATGGATTGGCTTCACGAATACGGCGAAGTAAAATTGGCATCGTAATTTTACTAGGCACTGGACGCGTATGGTCACTTGTGATGATGACCATGTTGGATTTACCCTTAACCAATTCTTCCAAGCGTTGGCTGCCGATAGGGTTATCTAGCGCATGTTCTACCAATGCTTCTTGTGAAAGCTCCGCCTTATAGGAATGTGCTTTAGATTCTAATACACCAGCTATATTTTGATTAGGAATATTAATATCTACAAAGCCTTTAGCATAGGGTACATTGAATGTTTTCATGAGAATCACTCCTTAACTTAAACTATCAAACTATAAATAACCCTCTACGACAAATCAATCCTCCTTATTACGCAATCGTCGTTTAAGGTCTAATAAACTCATATCATTACACTTAGCAATAGCAGCGAGTGAATCATATTCATATTTATGTCTCACCACCCCAAAACCACAGCTTTTTTTGAAAGCAATTGTATGTCCTTCCCAGTCTATATCTCCTGTAGACCGGTTCAGAATATATCGATCACAACGATGGTATCGAATACCAAGGCTTGTAGTATGCTTAAAGATTAAATCTCTTAAATTGTCGATATCGTCTACCTTACAAAGGACAGTCAGCATCGTGCCAGGTCGTTGTTTTTTCATCATAATCGGTGTGGTAAATACATCTAAGGCTGATGAAAGAACTAACTGTTCTACTGCATAGCCAATTTCTTCTGGCGTCATGTCGTCGAGATTGCAAGACAGTTCAATGATTGTATCCTTTGAATCATGTAAAAGTTCTACAAAGGCACGAATGCAATTTGGTCTCTCAAATTGTTTCGTGCCAAACCCATAAGATACCTTTGCTGGTGTCATAACAGGCATATTACTATACGATGTGCCAAAATACTGTGCTAATGCAGCACCTGTAGGAGTGCACAGCTCACCTTTAATCTGATAATCTGCATATATTGGTATACCAGCTAATAATTCCATTGTTGCTGGTGCTGGTACAGGTAGTTCTCCATGAGCACAGTGAACAGTTCCAGTTCCTACATGTATAGGAGAGATGATAATCTCATTAAACTTCAATTCCTCTATGAGTACACAAACGGCCACAATATCAGCAATAGCATCAAGCATACCTAACTCGTGGAAATGAATTTGTGTCACCGTTGATTTATGAACCTTAGCCTCCGCTTGTGCTACCAAATTATATACATTTATGGCATTCTGTTTACACGTATCAGAAATAGATAAACTATTAATTATATCCCTTACATCTTGTAATCCTCGGCCATGCACATGCTGTTCGCTATGTACATGATGCTCTGAATGTTCTCCGCCCCCATGTGTCTCACTATGTTTGATATGTTTATGATGAGCATCATGATTTTCAGATTCTTCTATACCATTAATGGTAACAGCTACCCGATAACCTTGTAATCCCTTATCTTCTTTCGGTATTAGTGTATAGGTAACATCAGGCAATCCTATTTGATTAAGCCTTTCTATCCACATTTTAGAGTCATCTACTAAACCGAGTAATGTAGCGGTCAGTATGTCGCCTGCAATGCCCATTTGGCAATCTAAAAATAATCGTTTCATTTACTTTCACCTATATGATTAATCATATTCGCCGTATAAGCTGCACCAAACCCATTGTCTATATTGACAACAGTAACACCGCTAGCGCAGGAATTGAGCATAGATAATAACGCCGTCACGCCCCCAAAGGCTGTTCCATAGCCTACACTAGTCGGCACAGCAATGACAGGTACATCCACGAGGCCACCAACTACACTAGCTAAAGCCCCTTCCATGCCCGCAATAACAACGATAACCTTAGCAGTCATGATGGTATCTAAATGTTGTAACAATCGATGAATGCCCGCTACACCTACATCATAAATTCGATTGACCCTATTACCGTAAAACTCAGCCGTAATAGCACATTCTTCAGCTACTTTATAATCACTTGTACCGCCAGTAACAATAGCTATACTAGATTCTGTTTTCTTCGTAGGCATGTCACCAATATACCCAATATGAGCATCCATAATATATATCAATGAGTGTTGTTTTTGAATCTCTACGGCCACATCAGGTGCTAAGCGTGTAATCAATATGTGACCTTGCCCGTTGGACTGCATGGAGGAGATAATACCCACGATTTGTTCACTAGTTTTACCAGCACCATATATAACCTCTGGCACACCTTGGCGCAATTGACGATGTAAATCAACGTTTGCATACCCTAAATCATCTATAGGCTTCATCTTTAGCTTTAATAAGGCGGCATCCACATCTATCTGTCCATTTTTTACTTGCTCTAAAAGAGTTCTAATATTTTCACTCATGAACGCACCTCTAAATCTAATACAATATCATCAAACATTGATTTCAAATATGTGAGAATCTCAATCCTATTTTTAATAACAATAGCAATTTGATTTTCAGGAACTTGAATTTTAGCATTGTTTCCTATCAAACGAACACGAAAATCTGATAGCTCTAAGGAAAATAAATATTTTTCTGCTAGTTCGATATGTTCTAAATCATGACCAGTTATGCGTTGTCCCGCTTGAAATCTAGTAGCTAAGCAAGCATAGGATGGTTTATTCCAAGTAAATAAATTAGCCTGTTGGGCTAATTTGCGTATCATAGATTTTGTTAAGCCACAGTCTCGCAATGGCGACTTAACAGATAGCTCAGCTATGGCTCGCATACCAGGGCGATCATCTATATCATCACTTGCATTAGTTCCATCGCATACTACGGTAAATCCATCGCGTTTAGCATATTCACTTATCGTTGTAAACACATGATGTTTACAGTAATAGCAACGATTGTTTGGATTACTCGTTACATCATCATGTGCAAGCACATCTATATCTATGATTTCTAAAGGAATATCTATAAATTCTGCGATTTTCTTGGCATCATTTAATTCAAATTGTGGTACAAACTGAGATTTCACAGTATATGCCTTGCATGGAATACCAGATTGTTTGGCAGCATATGCTAAGTAGGATGAATCCACTCCGCCTGACAGGGCAACTGCTATATTACCAAGACTCGTTAAATACTCTATCAAATTCATAACTTATGTAACCTTTATTAATTTTCTATACTCTATAGTATTCTATATAAAAAACAAAAATAGAGTCTCAAACAAAGACTCTATCAACACATACTCTTATAGATTCAATTAAACAACTAACTTATGTATGTAGTATAAACTTTTTGAATTAATATTTCTAACTCATAAATAAGATAAATATAAATGTATCAAATTGCTTTTTTTCTATATAGGAAAACCACCTGACTTAAAAAGATTTGTAAGACCTTTATTAGACAAGTGGTTTAATATTAAGAAAAAAATATTATAAGTGAAAGATATATTAATTCTTTTAATATATATATTAATTCTTTATATACTTATCAAAAATTTAACACTTTGTAACGGCTTACCTATTTCTTGCTCACAGTACGAGAATAAAAGCTTCTCAAATTCCTTCCATATTGTTTTCGGAAGTTCTAAAGGCGTATCTTCACCCCACTGATAAGCTAGAATCTGAGGTAATGCGGCTTTTACAGAGGGCGAAATAGTAAGACTTGTTGATTCTCTCACCTGCATCCAAAATAGATCGATTCCATCTTGATGGCTAAAAGCATTAGCACTAGGTACAACCCCTGCGAGGGATAATAATTGCCATCCAAGCATTATCGTTCCCAATTGCACATTGCGGCGTCGAATTTGCTTGGAGTAATTTACTACCGTATCAAAGACTTTACGATCTACGTCATACATGGCAAATAATTCTTGAATGAGCTCACTCGCTACCGCTGCATAAGCAATATTATCGAGGTTTACATCTAAGGACTCCACCACATAAGAGCCATCAATTTGCGTAACATTTACATATTCCCCATCAGGTACGACTGTAATATACATGGCACTAAATGGACGTAAATAAGAACCGTTGCGCATCGTTATCATTCGCTTATGTGGAATCGATGCTCGAATGAGACCTAAGCCAGGAGTAATAAAGGTAAATACGGAATATAACTTATATTTTTTTCGACTTATGACGATGGCAGGTGTATTAAAACCACCATTAAGCTTCTTCATTTTCTTCTTCCGTTGGCTCCTCTACTGGTATAGGTGTTACTTTAATGCGAGAAATACGATAACCTTGCATTTGCGTAACTTCAAAGGTATAACCATGAGCATCCACCGTATCACCTA
>OGGI01002744.1_pt1 | contig 9896 bp, 8 predicted proteins | sample 1571051 | NCBI WGS metagenome assembly OGGI01 (sample SAMEA2582075, study PRJEB24529) | metagenome | biome: Human gut stool | place: China | collected 2011 | reverse complement strand
AGTGCGAGGCGGGCGGAGAATCCTACGACGGGAAGCTTGCGGTCGGAAGCGTTGTGATAAACCGTGTGAAGAGCTCGTATTTTCCGAACTCTGTCTCGGGTGTGATCTACCAGAGCGGTCAGTTCTCGCCGGTGGCGAGCGGCAGACTGGCGTACCGTCTGGAAGCGGGTGTGGACGGAAGCTGCCTTCAGGCGGCGCAGGATGTGCTAAACGGCAATATTACGGTGGGCTGCCTGTATTTCAGACAGAATAACGGCATTATACAGGGAACCGTAATTGGAAACCATGTATTCTATTAGAAGTGAAAAAAGTGCGGAAAACCGCAGAATGGCAGCAGGGCGATTTTTGTGAAAAGTACACAAGAATCGCTTTGTTTTTGTTTGGAAAATAAAATTTGCATGATAAATTTTTAACAAAAAAAGATTGTAAAACAGACGTATAGAGGGGGAAAAAGGAGCGTAAAGAAAACTTTAGAAAGATGAAAAAAGAAGAAAGTTATTGCATTTAAGAGTGAAATATGGTAGCATGAAAAAGTATTAAAAAGCTAGTAAAAACGCCGATTATTTAAAATGCACCTTGTGAAAAAAAGAGGGAGAAACATAAATTTTAACTGCAAAGTTGAATTTATTTTTTTTAACAAAAAGATTGTTAAAAAATTAACAGCGTTTTTCGGCAAAATTATTTTTAAAGAGGAACAAATTCCCCGTACATACGGGGTTTTGTGTGTAAAACTGAAAGGAGAATTCAAAATGGCAAAGAAAGTAGTTTTAGCAGGCGCATGCCGTACCGCTATCGGCAAGATGGGTGGAGCACTGAGCAATACTCCGGCAGCAGAGCTGGGATCAATCGTAATCAAAGAGGCATTGAACAGAGCTGGCGTGAAGCCGGAGCAGGTAGATGAAGTATTGATGGGATGTGTTATCCAGGCAGCACAGGGACAGAACGTTGCACGTCAGGCTTCCATCAAGGCAGGACTTCCGATCGAAGTACCGGCAGTTACTCTGAACGTTGTATGTGGTTCCGGACTGAAATGTGTCAATGAAGCAGCTACTATGATTCTGGCTGGTCAGGCAGATATCGTTGTTGCAGGTGGTATGGAGAACATGTCCATGGCTCCTTATGCCATGACGAAGGCTCGTTTTGGATATCGTATGAACAATGCGACCATCATTGATACCATGGTAAACGATGCACTCACCGATGCATTCAACCATTATCACATGATGATCACAGCTGAGAACGTATGTGAGAAGTATGGTCTTACAAGAGAAGAACTCGATGAGTTCTCTGCAAACAGCCAGCAGAAGTGTGAGAAGGCAATTGCTGAGGGTAAGTTCGATGACGAGATCGTTCCGGTTCCGGTTAAGGTTAAGAAAGAGACCGTTATGTTTGCAAAAGATGAGGGACCGCGTCCTGGTACAACAGCTGAGTCACTGTCCAAGTTAAAATGCTGCTCCGGCAAAGAGGGCGGACTGGTAACCGCAGGTAACGCTTCCGGTATTAACGATGGTGCAGCTGCAATCGTTGTTATGAGCGAGGAGAAGGCAAAAGAGCTTGGCGTTAAGCCGATGGCAACATGGGTAGCCGGAGCACTCGGCGGAGTAGAGCCTGAGATCATGGGTGTCGGACCTGTTGCATCTACCAGAAAGGTACTTGAGAGAACAGGACTTACCATCGATGATATGGATCTGATCGAGGCAAACGAGGCATTCGCAGCACAGTCTGTTGCAGTTGCAAGAGATCTGAAGTTTGATATGTCCAAGGTAAACGTAAACGGCGGTGCAATCGCACTTGGTCACCCGGTAGGAGCTTCCGGATGCCGTATCCTTGTTACCTTATTACATGAGATGCAGAAGAGAGACGCAAAGAGAGGTCTTGCTACTCTGTGCATCGGTGGTGGTATGGGATGCTCTACCATCGTTGAGAGAGACTAATGCAGTTATGAGAACTTCTGAACCGGCGCCAGCCTGTGGGCGGCACCGGAGAAGTTCTTGCTTTGCGTAATAGGAATCTTTGTTCCTATTTTATTAAAAGGCATAGAATCAGTTAATAGAATCAGTTAATAGAATATATATATATGATATTTCAGGAGGTACTGACATGAAAGTTGGAGTTATTGGTGCAGGAACAATGGGACAGGGTATTGCAAAAGCATTTGCCCAGGTAGACGGATATGAAGTAGCACTCTGCGACATCAAGCAGGAGTGGGCTGACGGCGGAAAAGAGAAGATCAAGAAAGGCTATGCAAGACTTGTCGAGAAAGGAAAAATGACACAGGAAGCAGTAGACGGCATTCTCGCAAAGATTACCCCAGGCTTAAAGGAAGACCTTTGCAAGGATTGTGACCTCATCGTAGAGGCGGCTTTCGAGGATATGGGCGTTAAGAAGACAACATTCCAGGAGCTTGATAAGATTGCTAAACCAGAATGTATCTTTGCTTCTAATACATCCAGTCTTTCTATTACAGAAATCGGAAATGGTCTTACCCGTCCAATGGTAGGTATGCATTTCTTCAACCCGGCAGACCGTATGAAGTTAATCGAGGTTATCGCAGGTGTGAATACACCGGAAGAGACCGTTGAGGCGATCAAGAAGATCTCTGTAGAGATCGGCAAGACTCCGGTACAGGTAAATGAGGCAGCAGGCTTCGTTGTAAACCGTATCTTAATCCCGATGATCAATGAGGCAGCTTTCATTAAGATGGAAGGTGTATCTGATATTGCAGGCATCGATGCAGCAATGAAACTCGGTGCAAACCATCCGATGGGACCGCTTGAGTTAGGTGATTTCATTGGTCTGGATATCTGCCTTGCAATCATGGATGTTCTCTACAAAGAGACAGGCGACAGCAAGTACCGCGCATGCCCGTTAATCCGCAAGATGGTTCGCGGCGGCAATCTTGGCGCAAAGAGCGGCAAGGGATTCTATGTATACAATGCTGACCGTACAAAGACCCCGGTTGATGCTCAGTAAAATATAAGGTAATAATGGAGGAAATGATATCATGGATTTCACTTTAGACAAGAAACATGAAATGGCGCGCTCCCTGTTCAGAGAGTTCGCTGAGAACGAGGTAAAGCCTCTCGCCCAGGAAGTAGATGAGACAGAGGAATTCCCGGTTGAGAACGTGAAGAAGATGCAGAAGCTCGGCTTCATGGGAATTCCGGTACCGAAGGAGTACGGCGGACAGGGCTGCGATCCGCTCACCTATGTAATGTGCGTAGAGGAGCTGTCCAAGGTATGCGCTACAACAGGTGTTGTTGTTTCTGCACATACTTCTCTCTGCATCGATCCGATTATGACCTACGGTACAGAGGATCAGAAGCAGAAATACGTTAAGCCACTTGCAACAGGCGAGAAGCTCGGTGCATTCGCACTGACTGAGCCGGGTGCAGGAACCGATGCGCAGGGCGCACAGACCAAGGCTGTATTAGACGGAGACGAGTGGGTATTAAACGGCTCTAAGTGCTTCATCACAAATGGTAAGGTTGCAGATGTTTACATCGTAATCGCAATCACAAGCGTAACAGAGGATAAGAGAGGCAGAAAGAAGAAGAACTTCTCTGCATTTATCGTAGATAAGGGAGCTCCGGGCTTCTCCTTCGGAACCAAGGAGAAGAAGATGGGTATCCGCGGATCATCTACATACGAGCTGATCTTCGAGGATTGCAGAATCCCGAAGGAGAACCTGCTTGGCGTAGAGGGCAAGGGATTCCCGATCGCTATGCACACACTGGATGGCGGACGTATCGGTATTGCTGCTCAGGCACTTGGTATTGCTGAAGGCGCATTAGAGACAACAATCGATTACGTTAAAGAGAGAAAACAGTTTGGACGTTCAATCGCTCAGCAGCAGAATACACAGTTTGTACTTGCTGATCTTGCAACAAAGGTTGAAGCTGCCCAGTTATTAGTGTACAAAGCTGCATGTGCTAAGATGACACAGAAGGTTTACTCTGTTGAAGCTGCAAAGGCTAAATTATTTGCTGCTGAAGTTGCAATGGAAGTTACAACAAAGTGTGTACAGTTACATGGTGGATATGGTTACATCAGAGAATATGATGTTGAACGTATGATGCGTGATGCTAAGATCACAGAAATCTACGAAGGAACATCTGAAGTTCAGAGAATGGTAATCTCAGCAGATTTATTAAAATAGACTATAAGGAGTGAATAACCGTGAAAATCGTAGTATGTATAAAGCAGGTTCCTGATACTAAAGGCGGAGTTAAGTTTAATCCTGATGGAACACTTGACAGAGCTGCAATGCTTACAATCATGAACCCTGATGATAAAGCTGGTCTTGAAGCAGCACTTAGATTAAAAGATCAGTATGGAGCAGAAGTTACTGTACTTACAATGGGTCTTCCAAAGGCAGAAGATGTTCTTCGTGAAGCAATTGCCATGGGTGCTGACAATGGTATCCTTGTTACAGACAGAGTTTTAGGTGGAGCTGATACATGGGCTACATCAACAACAATTGCCGGTGCATTAAGAAATATTGATTATGACCTTGTAATTACAGGCCGTCAGGCTATCGATGGTGATACAGCCCAGGTTGGACCACAGATAGCAGAACATCTTGGAATTCCAGTAATTTCATATGCCCAGGATATCAAAGTTGATGGAAACAAAGTTACTGTACAGCGTCAGTATGATGATGGATATCATATCGTAGAAGCTGAAATGCCATGTCTTATAACAGCTCTTTCTGAATTAAATGAGCCTAGATATATGACACCTGCAGGAATCTTCAAAGCTTGTGACACAAGTTTTACAGTTTGGGGAAGAGCAGACCTTAAGGATGTTGAAGATGGCAATCTCGGTCTTAACGGCTCACCAACAAAGATAGCTAAGGCATCTGATAAAGTACGTAAAGGTGCCGGAGAGAAGGTTACTCCTGATTCACCTGAAGATGCAGTTAACTACATCGTTGGTAAATTAAAAGAGAAACATATCATTTAACAGAAGGAAATGGTGAACAAATATGAAAATGAGTCCAGAAGAAATTGCACAGTACAAAGGTGTCTTTGTATTTGCACAGCAGGTAGATAATGAGATCAGCGGTATTGCTTTTGAATTACTTGGAAAAGCTAAGGAATTAGCTGCTCCTCTTAATACAGAAGTTACAGCAGTTCTTATTGGTTCAGATGTAAAGAATCTTGCAGATACTCTTGCAGAGTATGGTGCAGATAAGGTTATCGTAGTAGATGATCCTGAATTAAAAGTATATAGAACAGAACCATATGCTCATGCATTAGCATCAGTAATTAATGAATTTAAACCTGAAATCGTATTAGTCGGTGCTACAGCAATCGGCCGTGACCTTGGTCCAACAGTTTCAGCAAGAGTTGCAACAGGTCTTACAGCAGACTGTACTGTACTTGAAATCGGTGATTTCCCAATTAATGCAATTCCTGGTAGAGAAAGTGAACAGAAGCACAACCAGTTATTAATGACACGTCCTGCATTCGGCGGTAACACAATCGCTACAATCGCTTGTCCTGATAACAGACCACAGATGGCAACAGTACGTCCGGGTGTTATGCAGAAAATTAGCCCAATCGCAGGCGCTAAGGCTGAGGTTATTGAATTCAATCCTGGTTTTACACCTAACAATAAGTATGTTGTTGTTAAAGAAGTTGTTAAAGCTGTATCTGATATCAAAGATATCATGGATGCTAAGATCCTTGTATCAGGCGGACGTGGAGTTGGTTCAGCAGAGAACTTCAAGATGCTTGATGAACTTGCAGAAGTTCTTGGCGGACAGGTTAGCTGCTCAAGAGCAGTTGTTGATAACGGCTGGAAGCCAAAAGATCTTCAGGTAGGTCAGACAGGTAAGACAGTACGTCCTAATGTATATTTTGCAATCGGTATTTCAGGTGCTATCCAGCATACAGCCGGAATGGAAGAATCAGACATCATCATCGCTATTAACAAAGATGAGACTGCTCCTATTTTCGATGTAGCTGATTATGGTATCGTAGGTGATCTTAATAAGATTGTTCCTGCACTTACAGCACAGTTAAAGGCTGAATTAAGCAATAAATAATCATTAATTTGATTGAAAGAGTATCACATATGTGGTACTCTTTTTTTATACATAAAATTATAGAAGTCAGAAGGAGAGACCAATGATAGCGGTAGTAGTAAAGTGTGGGAAGAATGATTATATGGTTATTGATGACAGGGAGTGGTCGTCGTTTAACAACAGTATAAAGAGCTTATCAGGTTCAGATAAGAAGAACAGAACATACCAAATCGGAGACAGAAATTTTACATATAAAGAGACAAAAAAATTTAAACATTTATTTACGGGAACTTACGCAAGTGCATATAATTTAATGCCGGAAATTATTACAGAGCATGGAAATTATAAAAACCTTATAGATGATATACTGGAATCACTTAAAATAGCACCGGGCAAGAGGTGGGATTATGTCCTGTTTTTCGCAAATGACTTTAATAATTCAGTATTTAAAGATGCGGACTATGACTATAATTTTGAAGCCGTCAGGAAGCATGATTTCTTAATGTTTTTTGAAGATGAAAATATTGAAAAATTAAGAACCGGTGAATACGAAGCTTTACTGAAAATAGCTTTGTATGCAAGGTATGATACTGAGGATGATATTCTAAACAGGATTCTTGGGGATGCCAGATTTGAACTTCCGGCAGATTTTGATATATATTATTCCGATGAATCGGAAATGGACGAGAAACTTAAATTTATCAGGAATAAATCAATAATCGAGGACTTTTTTATTAATAACAGGAGAGGATTACAGCGTTTTCTCGCAAGGGAAAATGAGTATAGTACGGAGATTATTTCTGTACTTAGCCAGATAAATCCTGTTATTTATACAACTGACAGACCGGTAAGCAGGATGCGATTTACGGATTTGTTTCCTAAAAAGATTAAAGATAAGATTGGAATTATGGGCTTCCTTGATGCAAGAAGTGCAACCAACAATATTATTATAAGAATTAGTCAGACAGCGGATAAATTATGTAAATTAGACTTTGAAAGCGCATATAAGGTTCAAAGTGAAATTGATAAAGCATCAGCGGATTTTTGCGAAATTGCGGAAACTGCCATTGACGGAATAGTTAATGTTCCCGAACTTTTTAATAATAACAGCTCTAAGAAAATACTTGAAAGTATCGGTAATGTTACCAAATGTGAAGGCAACAGGGATAAATATATAGACTTACTCAATCGTGCAATTCTTGCATTTGATAATGAAAATTACACAAAAGAAGAACTTAAACCGATTTTTTCGCTGTGGGTAGAGGGTTGGTCAGTAGAATTCAAAAGATGTGCCAAATATCTTACCGATGAAAGTATTGACTTCATGAAAAAGTATCTTTCAGAGGCAGAAATTAAAGTGGTGGAGGATAATTTTCGTAAAAGTCAGGTGTGATTTTGATGGTTTTTCCGGTTATAAGAGCTTAAGCTAAGGGAGTTGAATGTTTTGAAAAACAATAAAACATTTTCATATATAGTTTTATTTATATCAATGTTTATTTCTGTAATTGTTGTAACAATGCTTGCACCTGTATCAGAAAAATTTTTTAATAGTAATGACGGTTACAGATATGAAGAATACATAAGTGTATATCCATTCATGGTAGAAGGCGGTACGTCATATTCCGATAAAGAATATGATAAATACTCGGATATAATCAAGGAATTTATAGAAAAAATTAGTTTAATGGATGGCAATATTTCCATGGATTTGGAGCTCAATGTTTCAGGAGGTGCAACAGCACAGGGAAAGGTGTATTTTTCACTTAAAGAGACTCCTGCTGTACCGCTAGAAAAGAGTAAAGGCTCTATTGTTGAAAAAAACGGTGTCTATGTAGGCAATAAGTATGTTAAATTAATTGATAATGATATGATTAGTATCTTTAATGATAATTACAGTGTACTTGGAGTTGCTGCAACCAAAAAACTTGAGAAGAACGAGTGCATATATATTAAATATTCTGAATTGAATGACGCAATTAAAGAAAAAATCAACAGGAATTTATGCAAAAATGTCTATTTTGGTGAACCGGTGGTGATTCATTATGAAAGCAATAATGCTGATATGACATTGTTAAAGGATTATCTTACGGATAATACATATATGTATGAAATAACAGAGGCTTCGGGACAATCAGGTTATAATATACTTTTTGGAAAGATTAAGAATATATTGTTAGGTTTGACAGGACTACTCTGTATATTTGTGATCGGAGAATCCGTTGTGCTTTTGATGTCCTCACTTGTAAGAGAAGCTTTTATAAAAGAAGTTTTTGGTATGAGCAGAAGTAAAATTTATGTGCCTGTGCTTCTTAGAATTAGTTTATGCTTTGTAGCGGCTGCGATAGTGGGACTTTTAGTTGTTTATGTTATTTTTAAAGAAATTTTGGTTATTAGGTTCTGGTTATTGGCTACGGCCTTTTTATTAGTTGTTACTTTTGTGATATTTGGCTTCTCTTATCTGAACGTTGACAGACGCAGGGCTGACAGGGCAGAACAGATATTAAGATTTACGGAGTAGAATAATGAAATTAAAGAATAAAGTCGGGATGGCATATGATATATGTCTGGAAAACAGGAAAAAGTTCTATATACATCTTTTAGCAGCATTTATATTTTACAGTATACTTATTTTTCTTATATATCTGATTGTTGATGCATACAGTTACGAATACAGAATTAATAAAAGCATAAAATGTGGTATTGACAGGTTAGGGTATGTTTCGGTTCCTATAGATGCCAAATACAGTGAAAAAATATATTCCGAAATATCACAAATAGGAGAAATTGATAACATCGGATGTATTTCTGATGGCGTAGGTAATTCAGCTCCGGCATTACAGTTTTTACTTGATATACAAAGTGGACATAAAAATTCCAAAGATAAGACCGACTACGCTATAGAAACAACAGTTATGAATATAGGCATCTGGCCTGTTATGAATATTAATCTTGTTGAAGGAAAAGAACCATATGATGTAGATATTGAGGACAATAATAAAGATATAATTCTGTATTTGTCAGAAAAATATTGTGATATCGTAAGTGTAGGTGACGTCTTTGAAGACTGTGACGTAGAAGGAAATGTGATTTACAGATATACTGTAGGAGGATTTTTTGATGAAAAGTCATCTTTGATGGATCCGCATGTTTTTGATGATTTAACATTGGTAAAGTCAGGCAGTTACTCAATGGAGTATGGAATCATTGAACTGGTACAATGGGAAAATTACGGCGGAAGCTTTTTTACATATAGTAAAGAGAATGATTATGATAATATAGTTTCAAAAATTAACGGGATTTCTGAAAAATATGACACAGAAATTAACACATATAAAATATCTTCTGTAGTCGATTACACCAAAAAAAATACAGATATGCAGACTAGAGTTTTAAAAATTGCACTTGGACTTTTTGGCACTGCGATGATAATTTCTCTTTCGGTCAGCCAGATATATTCGATAATAACCAAATCAAGGGATTACGGAATAAGGCTTTCAAACGGAGTCACAAAGAAGGATATGTGCTCTATTATTTTTATACAGAATATAATTCAGACAGTTATACCTGTAATATTAAGTATGACTGCCATGTATTTTGTGTTAAGAATATTCTTTGGCGGAGACCTGACATCGGAACAATTAATAAAGCATATTTTCACTTTATATTGTGTGCCTATATCACTTGTTGTAACTATAATAGTTGTCATGATGTCTTCGGTGATTCCGGCTAAACTTATGAAAAAAACGTCTGTGCTTAACTTACTGAACGGGAGGATAACGGAATGATTGAACTTAAAAATGTTGTTAAAGTATATAATGCGGATGATACAAGTGTTAAGGCACTTGATAATATATCAATTAAAATT
>OGGI01002742.1_pt1 | contig 9904 bp, 7 predicted proteins | sample 1571051 | NCBI WGS metagenome assembly OGGI01 (sample SAMEA2582075, study PRJEB24529) | metagenome | biome: Human gut stool | place: China | collected 2011 | reverse complement strand
CAAACAAATAAAACTAACCATAAGTCAGGCTTCCTGGGAAATAAAGTATAAATATTATAGACAGAAGACATATATACATCAAATCTATACAGATGACCTCCTCCTTTTGTTATAAAGTCTAAAATGAAGAGAATTTACTTACTAAAATACACTTATTTAATACCTTTTTCGTACCTTTGTAACGTCAAATAGAAAAATAGTCGTTATTAAAGTTAATTATTTGAGTTAGTACAGAAACATGCAACTTACGTGAGTAAGTTTAATGTTAAATCAAGGTTTCGCAGTGATGCGAAGCCTTTTTTTATTCCTAACAACCATCTCTTCAATCAGAGAAAACTTTCTTCTATGATGGAGAAAGGCGTTATTGAGAATCAAAAATAAACTATTTTCTCGTGAGAATCAGTTTATTTAATACCACTTTTTAAACTATTTATTCGATAAGGAAAGCATATTTTCAAACGAAAGGAAGTATCCAGCGGACAATAAAAGACCCCTTCATACATGATAGAACAAGGTATCTAACATTGTATCAAGGGGTCATCTCTCATCGTACCGGGGTCATAGACCTACTGATTACTTTGCTTTCAATATCAGACGTAAGCTCTGTTTGTAATTCAGATAATTCCATATCCAATTCAAAAGAATGAAGGTTTTGTTCTTTACTCCTAGAATGGAACGAAGGTGAACTACCAACCATAAGAGCCAAGCAGGGAATCCACCGAACTTCTTACCATTAATCTCTGCTACCGCATGATTGCGTCCGATGGTTGCCATAACACCAAGGTTTTTATATTTAAATGGCTTTTCTTCCTTGCCTTGCAGTTGGTTTTTAAGATTCTGTGCAACACATTTTGCCTGCTGCAAAGCCACCTGTGCCAACTGAGGATGACCCAAAGGATAGTCCTTATCACCCTCTATCAAACTCTGATCGCCTATAGCATAGACATCTTGCAAGCCCTTCACGCGACAGAAACGATCGGTCAAGATTCTGCCTGCATGCCCAATGCTTTCCTTCGGCAAACCCTCTATAGTGTTCGCACAGACGCCACTCACCCAGATAACCGTCTCTGCCGGAATCTCAAGCCCAGCACTTGTTTTCAATATACCATCCTTATATTCTGTTGCAAACTGTGGCTGACGAATATGCACATGCAACTCTTTCAAATCGCGCTCAGCCCTTGCTGAGGATGCAGGATCCATCGCAGCAAGGAGTCTGTCACCTGCATTTACAAGATAAATGTGCATCTGTGAGGCCTCAAGATCAGGATAATCACGCTCCAAGATGTTCTTTTTCATCTCGGCAACAGCACCTGCTATCTCCACACCAGAGGCTCCACCACCCACAACAACAATATTCATCAAAGCCTGCTTGCGTGCTGGATCTTCTTCTGTCTCTGCTCTTTCAAGATTGTGAAGGATGGTATTACGAAGGCGCATAGCCTCTCCCACCGTCTTCATCGGGAGTGTTGTTGCCTCAATTTCCTTGTTTCCAAAGTAATTAGTCTTCGCTCCTGCTGCCAAAACAAGGTAGTCGTAATGGACGTCACCCACTGATGTTTTAATCATCTTATTGCTTGCGTCCACTGCTTCGACCTTTGCCATGCGGAAGAAGAAATCGTCTTTTCCTTGGAAGATACGGCGGAATGGGAACGAAATACTACTTGGTTCGAGTCCTGCTGATGCCACTTGATAGATTAAGGGAGGGAACTGATGATAGTTATTCTTATCTATCAAGACCACTTGAAAGTCGTTATCAACCAACTTAGAAGCCAGTTCCAATCCACCAAGTCCACCTCCAACGATAACGACTCGTTGCTTATCTGTATGCGCAATGTTTGCTTTCATTATCCTGCACTATTTATGTTTCGTATGTTTGTTACCTATTTCTATATTAGAGCAAACAGAGAATATCATGCCAAGGCCATCTTTCTTTTGAAGAAAAACACGTCAAACACCTCTGTTTCTTATTAATCAATTCCTATTCGTAAATTAGTTTCGTAAGTTGTTCTTCAACGAACAACTCTTGTGCAACAGCTTGTATCTCCTCTGCCGTAATAGCGTCAATATTACGATAAAGTGCCGTGATGTCCTTCTTCCAACCATAGTGCAAGAAGCCCTTACCGAAGTCGAGTGCAAGATTCTCACGGTTGTCGCAAGCAATACCAATCTGTCCTTTAATCTGCTGTTTGGCTATTGTTAGCTCTGAATCAGTCAATGGTTTGTCGATGAAATGGTCTAATTCTGCACGTACAAGAGCCATACACTCGTCCACATCTTGCGCATCACAACCAAAATAAATACTCCATAATCCAGTTGAAGAGTAGCTTACCATCGTACTTTCTACCGTATACACCAGCCCTCTCCGTTCGCGTAATGCAAGGTTCAAACGTGCATTCATGCCAGGACCACCTAATATATTATTCAAGAGATAGAGTGCCATTCGCCTTTTGTCATGCACTGCATAGGCACGATTACCTATCATTACATGTGCTTGATGAGTGTGTTTGTCAATCTTAATTGTCTGTGGTTCGTATGCACTCAACACTGGTAGCGGCTTCTCCAAATGCTTATTAAGTTCGCCAATCGTGGTCACATTTGTGCCATTCTCCTGTGACAAAAGTTGCAAAAGCATGTTGAAATCAACGTTACCATAGGCAAAGAAGACGGCATTATCAGGTCGGTAATGTTGATGAGTGAAGTGAAGTGCATCCTTGGTAGTGAACTTTCGCACACGTTCTGACGTCCCTAAGATGTTATGCCCCAATGGATGTCCATAAAAGATAAGGTTCTCGAACTCATCATAAATCAGTTCGGAAGGGCTGTCGTTATACGATTCTATCTCGTCACAGATGACTTCCACCTCCTTATCAATCTCTTTCTGAGGATAGACACTATGGAAGACTATATCCGTAAGAAGGCTTATCGCACGTGAAAGGTGCTCTTTCAAGATAGCCGAATAATACACCGTATCGGTCTTAGTGGTAAATGCATTTAAATCACCTCCCACCTCTTCAAGACAGTTAATGACATCTAAAGCAGTGCGACGAGTGGTTCCCTTGAATGTAACATGCTCACAGAAATGGGCTATTCCTTCCTCATTCGGCTGCTCATGGGCTGCTCCTGCATTGATTTGGTAGCCACAATAGACCACAGGTGAGGCTGTTTGAAGAGCGATAATACGCAGTCCGTTATCCAAAACTGCCGTTTGATAGTGTATCATAGTGCAAAAGTAAGAAAAAAGAATGAGATAGTTTGCGTCTTTAATAAGCAATGAAAAAAGAAGAGGGAATCTTTTTGTAGTCCGCTCAAATTACACTATATTTGCACAACTAAAGTGGAACACAATCGTAATTCACAATCAAATGCGAAAAATTATAGGTATCGGTGAGACCGTCTTAGACATCATCTTCAAGGATAATAAACCTGTGGAAGCAGTGCCAGGTGGCTCTACTTTCAATGCTATCACTTCATTGGGTCGATGCGGAGTGGACGTTACGTTTATTTCAGAAGCAGGCAATGACCATGTCGGAGAATATATTATTAAGTTTTTAAAGGATAATGGTGTGAGTACTGATAACATCAGTATCTTCCCTGATTCGAAGTCTCCTGTGTCATTGGCATTCCTTGATAAGAACAATGATGCCGAATACATCTTCTATAAAGACCACCCTCATGACCAACTAGAGTTTACTTATCCAGATATACAACCCGATGACATCGTTCTTTTCGGTTCGTATTATGCAGTGAACCCAGTCATTCGTCCACAGGTAATGGGGCTTCTTGATTATGCTCGTTCGCATGGAGCTATCATCTATTATGACGTTAATTTCCGACCAGTTCATAAGGATGAGGTCATCAAGATAACGCCTAATCTGATAGAGAACCTCGATTATGCAGATATTGTGCGTGGTAGTCATGAAGACTTTGTGACACTTTATAAGAAAGAAGAAGCCGATAAGGTGTATAATGCAGAGATTTCTTTCTATTGCAAACAATTTGTTTATACACACGGAAGTCAACCAGTAGAGGTACGTGGTGGACGTGATTTTAAGAAGTCATACCCTGTTCTTAACACGAATACTGTTAGTACCATCGGTGCCGGAGACAACTTCAATGCAGGCATTATATTCGGTATCTTGAAACATGGCATTACACGTGCTGACCTCGAAAGGGGCTTAACGGAAGAACAATGGGACAAGGTGATTGAATGTGCCTTAGCCTTCTCTGCTGATTGTTGTAAGGACATCTTCAACTATGTAAGCAAGGAGTTTGGGGAGAGAATGAAGCTCTCTCACTCCTAAAACACATCCGAACAGACCACACTAAACATGATATAAAAATGATAGAAATTGCCAATAAAGTTTATTACGTAGGCGTTAACGATCGGAACAAGGCTCTCTTTGAGGGCTTGTGGCCATTGCCTTACGGTGTTAGTTACAACTCTTATCTCATCGATGATGAGAAGGTTTGCCTTATTGATACCGTTGAGGTAGACTTCTTCGTACAGTTCATTGAAAAGCTCCGAGAGGTTTTGGGCGACCGACAGATTGACTATCTCGTCATTAATCACATGGAGCCAGACCACTCCGGATCGTTAGCTCTATTGAAGAAGTACTATCCTAACATACAAGTCATTGGTAATAAAAAGACCTTCGACATGATGTCTGGCTTCTACGGAATCAAAGATAACACCATAGAAGTTAAGAACGGAGAGGAGATCTCACTAGGAGCTCACACCTTACAGTTCTTTATGACACCTATGGTTCACTGGCCGGAAACAATGATGACATTGTGTAAAGGTGAGGTTGCTCACCTCTTTACAGGCGATGCCTTCGGCTGTTTTGGTGCATTAAATGGTGGTTTCATCGATCAAGAGATTGATACCGACTGGTGCTGGTTAGAGATGGTTCGCTATTACTCAAACATCGTTGGAAAGTATGGCACACCTGTTCAGAATGCTTTGAAGAAGCTCGCAGGCATTCATATAGACTATATCTGCTCTACACATGGACCCGTTTGGCATAAGTATGTAGATAAAGTTATTGGTTTATACGACCGCATGTCAAAGTATGAAACAGACCCTGGTTTGGTCATCTGCTATGGTACAATGTATGGAAACACCGAACGAATGGCTGAACAAATAGCACGTGCAGCCTCTTTAGCAGGCGTTAAGGACATTCGTCTTTATAATGTATCAAAGACGCACCATAGCTACATTCTTCAAGACATCTTCCGCTTCCGTGGTCTCATCGTGGGTGCTCCTACTTACAATGCAGGGCTTTATCACGAGATGGACGTACTACTCCAAGAGGTTGCCAATCGTGACATTAAGAACCATTACATCGGTTGGTTCGGCTCTTACTCATGGGCTTCAAAGGCTGTTGCAGCTATCGGCGAATGGAATGAGAACCATCTCCACTTCGAGAAGGTGGGCGAACCTGTTGAGATGAAGCAGGCGCTCACACCAGAAATCAAAGCCGAATGTGCTCGCTTAGGACGTGAGATGGCTGCTAAGCTATTGGCTGAATAAGAGGGAAAAAGATGATTAAAACGGACACAACTAACACTCTTTCACAGGTTATTACGGCTTTACGCTTCCCTCTCATCGTACTAGTTTTGTTCGTTCATTCTAACTTCAAAGGTGTATCCTTTGCTTGGGACAACGCTCTAAAAGCATCTTTTTCGCTCCCAATAGGTAATATCAACCTATCATTAGGAACATTCATCGACTTTATATCGGGTTCGCTTGCTCCATTAGCGAACCCGTTTTTCTTTTTCATTAGCGGCTTGTTGTTCTTTCATTGTAAACAGTTTACACGTAAAGTGTATATCAACAAGCTCCGTCATAGGCTGCAGTCGTTACTCATACCTTATATATTATGGAACTTATTGTTCCTCCTGATCATCGCCATTGGTAGTTCTTTACGCCCAGGATGGACTGCTATTATTGATAAGCCGCTATCCGATTTCACCCTTAAAGATTATCTTTTAATCTTTTGGAACACAAGTCTTATTGGACATAAAGGCGGTATTGCTACTCCAATAGACATCCCTTTGTGGTTCGTCCGTAACCTTATGGTCTTGTCATTAGCCTCTCCGCTCATTTATACTGCTATCCGTTTCCTTTCTCAATGGCACAAAAGATTAGCATTATACGTGCTTATAATATTTCTATATGCTATCCATTATTTACCTGATCAATGGGAAGAATGGGGGCAGAGCCTATTATTCTTTAGTCTTGGAGCAACCTTTTCCATTCAAAAATGGGACGTAACAAAGACGTTTAAGTCCTACGGAATATATGGAATCATCGGTGCTTGTTTCTTCTATTGGGCACAACTTACTAACCTCATGTATGCTGCCTTAATCGTTACTATAATCTCTCTGACCACACACATCATTGATCGTAGACAGCAACAAGGGCTTACTCCAAAGTTGATCCCTAATATATTAACGGATTCATCGTTCTTTATCTATGCTGCACACACACTCCCTCAAGGTATCATCTTATGGTCTCTCAAGTTGGAATGGATACCGATCACAGGATCTACAAGTCTACTAATTATCTATTTTCTTTCCCCTGTTATCCTTACAGCAACTTGTATTTTACCATTTATATTACTCCGACGTATTACTCCAATCTCACTCTATTTCTTAACAGGAGGTCGTCAGTAATACTCACAAAGGGCAATAAGCACATCTCTCTAAAACATCTTTTCATAACAAGAGCAATATCTTTGCAAACAAACCAAACATAAAGAATAAGACAAGAAAAGTGCCACACATGACCTGCATGGGGCTTTAGTCACTTTTTGCAAACGCTTTTCTTTTCAAAAAGAGTGCATCATAGAAGCTATCTTGAACAGGTTCTTTTAATCCCAAATAGTGCCACAAAATAGGAACAGATGCCCTCGTCTGGAACCCCCTCCCAGCCTCCCCAAAGGGAAGGAGAGCCTAACGGGGATTATTTTGTTGCATCATTTAAATAGGAGTAGATGCTTTCTTCCATTTGAGAAGAGCGTTTCGTTGACGCAAAGAGAGGCTTCCTTCATAGCAAGGAAACGCCCCCGTTGTTTGCACATGAGGCTATTTACTCTCCTCCCCATTCGAAGAGAGGTCGTGGAATGGGGCATTTGTCCCTACTTTGTGGCGTATTCTCTCTAATTGGTGAGGGCTTTTCCTTAGTTTTATATGAGCCTTAGATTAAGATAAAAGGCTGATAATAAGCATAAAAAAGAATGTATCAAACAGCCCCTATTATGGCATATTTGATACATTCCTGTCACTCTTTTTCGTTACAACCAGAACTGATGTTATTCTTTACTTGTCGATGTTATCTGCTCCTTATGCGCCTTACGTTTCACCTTAAACTTATCGAATCCCTTACCGAAAACACCCATTACTTGACTCTGTGTAACGAATGCGTCTGGGTCAATCTCATCTATCATACGATAAACGTAAGAGGCTTCTCGCTGGCGTGTAACCACGATTACAACCTTTAAGTCATGCCCCGTATAATAGCCCTTAGCGTCAATAATGGTGCTGGTGCGGTGTGGCTGGGCTTGAGAAATCATATCGCATATTTCTTTATAACGCTCAGAAATAATCAAGAACTGTACTGATCTGCGACTTGAATTGATAACTTGATCAAGTACGAAGGATGTTATGATGAGGTTTACATAGCCATAAATCACTTGCTCCCAACTATGAAGAACGACGTAACTACCTGTTACTATCGTCATATCAACCAATAGGATGACCCGACCTAACGATATATCGCGATACTTGTTGACGATAGCTGCAACGATATCGGAGCCACCTGAACTTCCATTATACGATAGTCCGAAAGCAAGACCAACACCACAAAAGACTGCTCCGATGATTGCTGACATGAAAGGTTGCCCATGCAAGAGCATTGGATGAGGGAAGGCTTGGCTCAAGACATTCACTAAGATGGTAAGAACTACTACACCATAAATGGTGCGAATACAGAACTTTAAGCCGAGAACCTTTAGTGCCACAGCTAGTAAAATAGCGTTCAGACAGAAGTAAGTCCAGCTTACAGGGATTCCATTTCCCCAATAGATGATAGATGCAAAACCTGCTACACCACCATTGCCAATGTGGTTGGGCAATAGAAAGATAGTCCAACCGATTGCGTAGAAGAGCATTCCTGCGGCTATCATGATGTAGTCGAGGATCTCACGATAAAGTAGTTTCTTATTCATTCTGTTGATCATACGTATAAGGATAAAGCGTTAGTTCATGTTGCAAATTTAGATAAATTTTCCGAAACAAAGCACCTGCACGGAAAAAATACACTACCTTTGCAGAAAATAAATAGCACTTGTAAAGAGCATAGGTCATATATCCAATTTGATAAAGAGTATATAACTGGAATCTTACAAACACTCAATAGATATTGAACGAGCCGTTTTTTCCCTACATAAGGATGTTTGACACGTTCGCAAGTACTCTTTTTTTCTAAAACAGAAAGATAACATGTCGGAAGATTTTGATATACATGAAGAGAGGCTCTCATCGGCTGAGAAAGACTTTGAGAATGCTCTCCGCCCATTGAAATTCGATGACTTTAGTGGACAGCAGAAGGTTGTTGAGAACCTTCGAGTGTTTGTTGAAGCAGCGAAGTACAGGGGAGAACCACTCGATCATACGCTCTTGCATGGTCCACCGGGACTGGGTAAGACGACGTTGAGTAATATCATTGCAAACGAATTAGGCGTTGGCTTTAAGATAACTTCTGGTCCAGTGCTTGATAAACCAGGTGATTTGGCAGGTATTCTGACATCATTAGAACCCAACGACGTGCTCTTTATTGATGAAATTCATCGTCTTTCGCCTGTCGTTGAAGAGTATTTATACTCCGCAATGGAGGACTATCGCATCGATATAATGATTGATAAGGGTCCTTCTGCACGTTCCATACAGATTGATCTGAACCCTTTTACACTCGTCGGAGCCACTACTCGCAGTGGACTTCTTACAGCTCCGCTTCGTGCGAGGTTTGGTATTAACCTGCATCTAGAGTATTATGACCCCGAAACAATACAACGTATTATTAAGAGGTCGGCGTATCTTTTGAAGGTTCCAATCGTTGATAAGGCTGCAGTTGAGATTTCTCGACGTTCGCGTGGGACGCCTCGTATCTGTAACTCATTGCTTCGACGTGTGAGAGACTTCGCTCAGGTGAAGGGCAATGGAACGATAACTCCAGAAATAGCAATGATGTCCTTGCAGTCATTGAACATTGATCAATATGGCTTGGATGAGATCGATAACAAGATACTACTTACCATTATTGACAAGTTCAGAGGTGGTCCTGTTGGCGTATCAACCATTGCTACTGCCATAGGTGAGGACGCCGGAACGGTTGAGGAGGTGTACGAACCATTCTTGATTATGGAAGGTTTCATCAAGAGAACACCGCGTGGGCGTGTTGCAACTCAGCTTGCTTATGACCACTTAGGGCGCAACTCTTTCCATGACAACCCGCTCCAACCCAGTCTATTTGACTGATAAGAAAGTTGTTATCTATTTGGTTTTCTAATGGAAATAAACTATATTTGCGGTAGAAACAAGGAGGTAAACATGAATAGAACAATAAGTATTCCTGCTGCTGATAATGCTCTCTTGGAGATGTTGGCACAGAAGATTAGGTGGGAGATAATAGATGAATAAAGGACTCTTTGTTGGTAGTTTTGATCCATTTACTATTGGGCACGACTCTATTGTACGCCGTGCTTTACCACTCTTCGACCATATTATCATTGGTGTAGGGGTGAATGAGCGGAAGAAGTGTATGTTGAGTGCAGAGGAGCGAGTGAAGCGTATCAAGCGTCTCTATGCTGATGAGCCAAAGATTGAAGTAAAGGCATACAGCGAC
>OGGI01002718.1_pt1 | contig 9973 bp, 9 predicted proteins | sample 1571051 | NCBI WGS metagenome assembly OGGI01 (sample SAMEA2582075, study PRJEB24529) | metagenome | biome: Human gut stool | place: China | collected 2011 | reverse complement strand
CCCCAGGCGATGATGTAGCTGGAGTTATACCAGTCAGCAGATTCCGGTACGTCAGTTTGCTCGCCCCAGGTTTGCGGAGACGCAGGAGGCAGGTCGCAGTACCAGTCGTAGAAGCTTAAGCAAGTACCGCCAATCAGCGAGAGATAGCGTGCACCCGATGCGTAAGAAACCATCGACATTGCCGGAATTGGCGAGAAACCAGCAACACGGTCCGGGCCGTAGTTTTTGATGGTGTAAACGTTAGATGCGGCGATCAGTTCGTTCACCTCCTGCCAGGAAGAACGAACAAATCCACCGCGTCCACGCGCCTGCTTAAAGCTTTTCGCTTTATCGGCGTCTTCAATGATAGAAGCCCATGCCTCAACCGGATCGCTATGCAGCGCCTTCGCTTCACGCCACATTTTCATCAGGCGTTTGCGCATCATCGGGTATTTCAGGCGGTTGGCACTGTAAAGATACCAGGAGTAGCTGGCACCGCGCGGGCAGCCGCGAGGTTCATGGTTTGGCAGATCCGGACGGGTACGCGGATAGTCAGTCTGCTGGGTTTCCCAGGTGACCAGACCGTTTTTGACGTAGATTTTCCAGCTGCAGGAGCCGGTGCAGTTTACCCCGTGGGTAGAGCGGACGATTTTGTCATGCTGCCAACGCTGGCGATATCCATCCTCCCAGTCACGGTTGGTATTGAGAAGCTGGCCATGCCCATCGGCAAAGGTTTCACCCTTCTGTTTGAAGTAGCGAAACCGGTCCAGGAATTTACTCATCGGTTTTCTCCTGTGGGAGCCTGTCGGCCCTCTGATAAATCGACATTGCTAATGTTTAAGGGCAAGGTAACGCTCTGAAACAGCGTGGGAATTGATAACGATCAAGAGTGATGGGGATGAAAAATAAAGTAAATTCCTAAGATACCCCTTTAGGATAATTAACAGCCACCACATAACAGACTGTAAATTAAGACGTTTTATACCTGTAGTTATTTAAACTATTAAGATTTTTATGCAGATGGGTATTAAGGAGTATTCCCCATGGGTAACATATTAATGGCTCTTAATGAAATCCGGCGAAATAAACCATATAACATTAGTATGTTGTAACTAAATGACGCATAAAAAAAGCGCGACATCATGCCGCGCAAAGGATAATCAAATATTAAGATTTATTTTTTAGAATGCCGACCATATACCGCCCAGGTAATCACTACGCAGGCGATATAGAAAATCAAAAATACCTTCATTGCGCCGACTGGCGAACCCGTTAATGCCAGCGAGCTACCAAACGCTTTCGGGATAAAGAAGCCACCAATCGCGCCAATCGCAGAGATGAAACCCAGCGCCGCCGCCGTGTCGGTTGCCGCTTCACGCATCGCACGTTCGTCAGAACCCCCTTCTGCTTTCACGCGATCCATTGTCAGTTTACGGAAGATCACTGAAATCATCTGGAAAGTGGAACCACTACCCAGCCCAGCTGTCAGGAACAGCGCCAGGAAGACCGCGAAGAACGCCATGAAGCTTCCGCCCTGCCCGTCAGTCGGTAAGGTCAGGAACAGCAGGCCGCTGAAAATCGCCATCAGAATAAAGTTCACCAGCGTGACACGAGTTCCGCCCAGACGGTCAGATAATGCACCACCTGCAGAACGCGCCAGCGCACCAATAAACGGCCCGAAGAAAGCGTATTGCAGAATCTGAACATCCGGGAACTGCGTTTTTGACAGCATTGCAAAGCCCGCGGAGAAGCCGATGAAGGAGCCGAAGGTTGCCAGATACAGCAGGCTCATAATCCACAGATGACCCCGTTTGAGTACCGGCAACTGCTCCTTGATGGAGGCTTTCGAGGTAGCAAGATCGTTCATGCCAAACCACGCCGCAATGGTGAAGATGGCAAGGAACGGCACCCATATCCAGGACGCATTCGCCAGATACAGCTCAGTCCCATCCGGCTGTTTGACGCCCTGGCTACCAAATACTGCGAAAATCGACAGTGATACCACCAGCGGAGCAACCAACTGCATGACGCTGACGCCCATGTTTCCCAGACCACCATTCAGACCCAGCGCGCCACCCTGCTTCTGTTTCGGAAAGAAGAAGCTGATGTTTGCCATACTGGATGCGAAGTTCGCGCCAGCAAAGCCGCATAGCAGAGAGATGATGATGAAGACGCTATAAGGCGTGGAGGTATCCTGCACGGCAAAACCCAGCCAGACGCAAGGAATAATCAGAATACCGGTGCTGAACGCCGTCCAGCGACGACCACCGAAGATAGGAACCATAAAGGAGTATGGAACACGTAATAACGCGCCAGAAACCGAAGGCAGCGCAGTCAACATAAATAGCTGATCGGTCGTAAAATTAAAACCGACTTTCGGTAAGTTCACCGCAACAGCGCTGAACAACATCCATACGCAAAACGCCAGCAGCAGACAGGGAACGGAAATCCACAGGTTGCGGCTGGCAATACGTTGACCGCGTTGTTGCCAGAACGCAGGATCTTCCGGTCGCCAATCTGTAATGACAGCTCCAGTAGCCCTTTCGGGGGCGGATGAGTGACTCATAGACACCTCTGATACTCGTTTCGATGTCTGCCACCTTAGTGTCTGTAGCTAAAGGCAATTTGATGTAAATCAAACGATAAGATAACTTTATCTATCATTGATATTTATCATTACCCATAGTGAGTACAGTGACTTCATAAAAATTATGAGATTTTTCACGGTGCTGTAAAATCCCTACCCTTACCGATGTAAAGCGACTAACCACACGGCAAATAAGGAGTAACTCTTTCCGGGTATGGGTATACTTCAGCCAATAGCCGAGAATACTGCCATTCCAGAATGTATCGTCACATTCATTAAGGTTATTGCTCATTTAAAGCCTGAAGGAAGAGGTTTACATGCTTAAACGTTGTCTCTCTCCGCTCACCCTGGTTAATCAGGTTGCGCTTATTGTGTTGCTTTCTACTGCTATTGGACTGGCAGGGATGGCGGTTTCTGGCTGGCTGGTGCAAGGCGTTCAGGGCAGCGCCCATGCGATCAACAAAGCGGGATCGCTGCGCATGCAAAGTTACCGTCTGTTGGCAGCAGTGCCATTAAGCGAGAAAGACAAGCCCTTAATTAAAGAGATGGAACAAACGGCATTTAGCGCCGAGTTGACTCGAGCAGCAGAACGAGACGGACAACTGGCGCAATTACAGGGTTTACAAGATTACTGGCGTAATGAACTGATCCCTGCGCTGATGCGTGCACAAAACCGAGAAACGGTGTCAGCGGATGTCAGCCAGTTTGTTGCCGGGCTTGATCAGCTGGTATCTGGTTTTGACCGCACCACGGAAATGCGCATTGAGACAGTGGTACTGGTCCATCGGGTAATGGCGGTATTTATGGCACTTTTACTGGTGTTCACTATTATCTGGTTGCGGGCGCGACTGCTACAACCGTGGCGGCAACTGCTGGCAATGGCGAGTGCCGTCAGTCATCGCGATTTTACCCAACGCGCAAACATCAGCGGGCGCAACGAAATGGCGATGCTTGGAACTGCGTTGAACAATATGTCTGCAGAACTGGCCGAAAGTTATGCCGTACTTGAGCAGCGGGTTCAGGAGAAAACCGCCGGGCTGGAGCATAAAAATCAGATCCTCTCTTTTTTATGGCAGGCTAACCGCCGTTTGCATTCCCGCGCCCCGCTGTGTGAACGCCTGTCACCTGTACTCAACGGCTTACAGAATTTAACCCTGCTACGTGATATCGAATTGCGGGTGTATGACACTGATGATGAAGAGAATCATCAGGAGTTTACCTGCCAGCCAGATATGACTTGTGATGATAAAGGCTGCCAGCTCTGCCCGCGCGGCGTATTACCCGTTGGTGATCGCGGCACGACCCTGAAGTGGCGGCTGGCTGACTCTCATACGCAGTACGGTATTTTGCTGGCGACCCTGCCGCAGGGGCGTCATCTTAGCCATGATCAACAACAACTGGTGGATACCCTGGTTGAACAACTCACCGCCACGCTGGCGCTGGATCGCCATCAGGAACGTCAGCAACAGTTGATCGTGATGGAAGAGCGTGCCACCATTGCGCGCGAACTGCATGATTCTATTGCCCAATCTCTCTCTTGCATGAAGATGCAGGTGAGTTGTTTACAGATGCAGGGCGATGCGCTGCCAGAAAGCAGCCGCGAACTGTTAAGTCAGATCCGTAACGAACTGAATGCATCCTGGGCGCAGTTGCGTGAATTGCTCACCACATTCCGCTTGCAGCTCACCGAGCCTGGATTACGTCCGGCGCTGGAGGCGAGTTGCGAAGAGTACAGCGCCAAATTTGGCTTCCCGGTGAAGCTGGATTATCAATTGCCGCCTCGCCTGGTGCCTTCGCATCAGGCAATCCACTTGTTGCAAATTGCCCGTGAGGCATTAAGTAACGCCCTCAAACATTCGCAAGCGAGTGAAGTCGTGGTGACGGTGGCGCAAAACGATAATCAGGTCAAACTGACCGTCCAGGATAACGGCTGCGGCGTGCCTGAAAATGCCATCCGCAGCAATCACTACGGCATGATAATAATGCGCGATCGTGCGCAAAGTTTACGAGGCGATTGCCGCGTCCGCCGTCGTGAATCAGGTGGCACCGAAGTGGTGGTCACCTTTATTCCCGAAAAAACTTTCACAGACGTCCAAGGAGATACCCATGAGTAATCAGGAACCGGCTACTATCCTGCTGATTGACGATCACCCGATGCTGCGAACTGGCGTAAAACAGCTTATCAGTATGGCACCAGATATCACCGTGGTTGGCGAAGCGAGTAATGGCGAACAGGGTATTGAACTGGCGGAGTCTCTTGATCCCGATCTGATCCTGTTAGATCTCAATATGCCCGGCATGAACGGTCTGGAAACGCTGGATAAACTGCGCGAAAAGTCCCTCTCAGGGCGCATTGTGGTATTCAGCGTCTCTAACCATGAAGAAGATGTGGTCACCGCACTGAAACGCGGCGCGGATGGCTATCTGTTAAAAGATATGGAACCGGAAGATCTGCTGAAAGCATTGCATCAGGCAGCTGCTGGCGAAATGGTATTAAGCGAAGCATTAACGCCTGTTCTGGCCGCCAGCTTGCGCGCTAACCGTGCCACTACTGAGCGCGATGTTAACCAGTTAACCCCACGCGAGCGCGATATTCTCAAGCTGATTGCCCAGGGTTTGCCGAACAAGATGATTGCCCGCCGCCTGGATATCACCGAAAGCACAGTAAAAGTGCACGTCAAGCACATGCTGAAGAAAATGAAGCTCAAGTCTCGCGTGGAAGCAGCGGTATGGGTGCATCAGGAGCGCATTTTCTGATTACGGTCCCAGCGCAGTTCGTCGTTTGACAATGCGTCGAACGGTTCGACAAGCGTTAGCGTGATCTCATTGGAGGAGACACGCTGCCCCTGGTTATCTTCCACCACCACCGACAATCGCCAGTGATTGCTCGCCCCTTCCCCGTTCTGCCAGTCAGGCATGATCAGCGTCCAGCCCTCCGCGCTGTTGGCTTGTGCGCCCGGCGTCAAACTTAATATCTGCGTATCGCCCTGCCAAATCAGTTGCCGAATACCGTAACGACTGCGGATTTGTAATTTCAGCGGCACTGTTTCGCCAGGTTTTAGATCCCACGGCGGTGTCGCCAGAAACACCGTTAACGTTTTTCGCTGTCGGTACTCAAGAGTCGGTAGATTATTTCGCTGCGGATTATCATAGCGACTACCACGTAACGACTGACTTTCGGCAACCTCGCCCGCAGAAAGTTGTTTTTTGAGCGGTACACCAAAGCGGTAATTAAGATTCAGCCCGAGGTTATTTTGATTCTCGCCACTTTCACCCTGTTTATGCTGGGCCGTCACAGTGACTAATGGCACAGGGGTGTAATTTAATCCCAGACTCAACGCGACGGGATTGTGATAACCCGTACCAGAGTTAAACAAATCAACACGATCACCAAAATACTGTTCTACGCTGACACTGGTATTGAGGTGTTGATAGAACGGCATGCGCATCCGGGCTGTCAGGTCGTACCCGCGCGCCATCCGTTGTTCCTGCGTGGCTGTCTGTTCATGCCATGCAGCAAACGGCTGATAAAAGTTTGCCGATAATCGCAAATATTCGCCCCACGCTTCGGCACCAAAGCCCGCTCGCTGAAGATTTTCGTCCAGCAAGTTGTCATAAAAAGTGTTATAACCCACCAGCCAGTTGCCGCGCGCCCAGCGTTGCCCAACGCCCACATTGCTCACCAGCCCATCATCCTGCTGAGTAAGACCAAGCTGGCTCCAGGTGAGATAACGATCATTATCTTGTAACGGCACAAACCAGCTTCCACGACTGCCGGTGAAATGTCCTTCGTTATCCACTTTGACGTCAACACTGGCATTTCCCCACGGTGATAGCCAGGACTCTACGTGCTGATTAACCTGTTGACTAAGCGCGTCGCGGACTTTTCCCAATGCGAAAGCTTTTGCCTGCTCGCCAGTATCCAGCCCGTTATCATTCATACTGGTTTCGCCGAAATCTTTCACAATTTCAGCAAAGTGTTTTTCCCCATCATGATTTTCGGGAGCCATGCCTAAATCCGGCAGACCATCATTGTTATTATCAAAGGGATTTGCCGCTTTTTGCTCGAAGGTAGATTGTGCGTTAGCTGTACCGCCTGCTACAAGCAAGAGTAAATAAAACGGGATAATGCGAGGAACGAAACGGCTCAAAACGTCGGTAACTTCCGGTAATAATGAAAAACCATAGCCTTAAAGAATAACGATTACTGGCAACTTTTGTCGTATTTTCTCGCGCTTTCAGGAAAATCCTTAAAAATGTGACCGATTGGTCAGACGCTGCAGAAGCAGTAAGATAGAAGATGAGTGTCTAATTCCCTGAATACAGGAGTAAATAATGCAAAAAATCGTGATCGTTGCCAATGGCGCACCTTACGGGAGCGAATCCTTGTTTAACAGCTTGCGGCTGGCCATTGCGTTACGAGAGCAGGAGAGCAATCTGGATCTGCGTCTGTTCCTCATGTCTGATGCGGTCACAGCCGGGTTGCGCGGGCAAAAACCAGGGGAAGGCTACAACATTCAGCAAATGCTGGAGATCCTTACCGCTCAGAATGTACCGGTGAAATTGTGCAAAACCTGTACCGACGGGCGCGGGATTAGTACACTTCCTCTGATTGATGGGGTGGAAATCGGTCCTCTTGTGGAACTGGCGCAATGGACGCTGTCAGCCGATAAAGTGCTCACATTTTAATGTTTGAGGGGGCGTCTGACGCCCCACTATGAGGGAAGTTTACTCAGGCGAATCCCGGCCGTAACACACCATCCGGATAATTCTCCGCCAGCAGTTTTTTTACCGATACCAGCAAATCATTCAGCCCATCGTCCTGCATTCCCAGTTTGATAAGCTCCTGTTCCAGTGAAAACAGGTATTGTGCGTTGGTTCCCAGCGGACCGCTCGCCGCCGCAATCAACGGCGCGATGACCTGAGCGCGAGTATCAGATTCATATTCTGGATGTCGCGGGTCCATAATAAACACAATGGCGTTTACTGTGCATCCATCATCAAGATCAAGCTGACACCAGGTTGGCAGATAACAGCCGGTAATCATCTCTCGCTTCCACAACAGGGTTAGTTCCTGCTCCAGCGTCTCTTCTGGCAGTCGATAGGCGACGCCTGTGGTGCGTCCGCCCTCTTTCAGTGCAAGCATCCGTCCCGGCTGGTGCGCAGTCCCGCGCCCGGCGGTCAGGCGCAGGCAAAATGCGCGATGCCATCCAACCAGTGTACCGGTGCACGATTCGGTAAACTCCAGTGCCGGATTCCACATCAACGATCCATAGCCGAAGATCCACACCGGTCCCTCATCAGGTCGACAAGCCAGCGTCGCCGCCAGCGAAGCCGCCCGTTGTTCTGCTGACCATAAGAGTGATTCTTCAATGGCACCAAATGCCGTTTTACAATCGGCATTCATCAAGAAATCACGCGTTATCACCTTACACCTCCGCCACTGCATACTTCCCTGCGACAACTTTTTGGTGTCTTCCGGACATTTTTACTGCTCATTTTGAAACCACTAACGGGACAATATGCAATCCACGGACCACTTGCAAGGCAACACCGCACGAATAGCTTTAACTAAGCTACCGGTTTTACGATTTTTTATGCCATTTATCATCATCCCCTTTGGCATATTCATGCTTCACAGCAGCCCAGGCCACTTTATGCGCGGTTTCTTCGCGACTGGCGTCATCACGCCGATCTTCTTTATCTTTATATTGATCCCATGCGCTGTTGAACGCTTCTTTATAGATATCCTGGGCATGAGACGGTAGAACGTGCTTTACGCTTTCCGGCAGATCGCTTTTCGTTTTATACGGCATCGTTGACTCCTTTTACAAAGTTGAACATTAAGTGTGGTCAACAATATCTACTCTTGCCAAAACATAAGAATTTTCATGTCAGACTGTTCTTAAGAAACGCTAAAACAAACATTGTCTAAACGTAATACTTATTTTTATGCCCCAATGAGTAAAAAATCGACAGCGGGGTAAAAATTCGTAAAATGTTACCGATATCCAGACACTTTCTGTTATTTTTCCTACCTATTTTTTACATTTTCGATAAATTCATCTGCAAAGGGATAACCATAATGTCAAATGCTCAAGAGGCGGTAAAAACCCGCCACAAGGAGACTTCGCTTATTTTCCCGGTTCTGGCGCTGGTAGTGCTGTTCCTGTGGGGAAGCAGCCAGACACTACCAGTGGTCATTGCCATCAATCTTCTTGCGCTTATTGGTATTTTAAGTAGCGCCTTTAGTGTTGTCCGTCATGCGGACGTATTAGCCCATCGCCTGGGAGAACCTTACGGTTCGCTTATTCTTAGCCTTTCAGTGGTTATTCTTGAAGTCAGTTTGATTTCAGCTTTAATGGCAACCGGCGACGCCGCGCCAACGCTAATGCGTGATACGCTCTATTCAATCATTATGATTGTTACCGGTGGGCTGGTTGGCTTTTCATTATTGTTGGGCGGTCGTAAGTTTGCCACCCAATATATGAATCTGTTTGGTATCAAGCAGTATTTAATTGCGCTGTTCCCCCTGGCGATAATCGTACTGGTATTTCCAATGGCTCTGCCTGCGGCGAATTTTTCAACCGGTCAGGCGTTACTGGTAGCATTAATTTCTGCGGCAATGTATGGCGTATTTTTGCTGATCCAGACCAAAACGCATCAAAGTTTGTTTGTCTACGAGCACGAAGATGACAGTGATGACGATGACCCGCATCACGGTAAACCGTCTGCCCATAGCAGCCTGTGGCATGCTATCTGGTTGATTATCCATCTGATTGCCGTTATTGCAGTCACCAAAATGAATGCCAGCCCGCTGGAGACATTGCTCGACAGCATGAATGCCCCTGTCGCCTTTACTGGCTTCCTGGTGGCTCTGTTGATTCTGTCGCCGGAAGGTTTAGGTGCGTTAAAAGCAGTGTTGAACAACCAGGTCCAGCGCGCGATGAATCTGTTCTTTGGTTCAGTGTTAGCAACCATTTCGCTTACCGTACCTGTCGTCACGCTAATTGCCTTTATGACGGGTAACGAATTGCAGTTTGCACTTGGTGCGCCAGAAATGGTGGTGATGGTGGCCTCTTTAGTGCTGTGCCATATCTCCTTCTCCACCGGACGTACTAACGTGCTCAATGGCGCAGCGCATCTGGCACTGTTTGCCGCCTATTTGATGACGATATTTGCCTGACAGTTATATCTCCTCCGATGACGGAAATCGGGGGAGATAATATAAATTCCTGCTTATTGTATTTCTTCATACTACCTGGACAGCTCGTTAATCAGAATTGCGAGCCTGTACCACAACCTGCACGAAACCACTGCAACAGCTGTTGAAAAGCCGGAATGTACTCTTTATTGCAAACATTTCAGGGATGAAGTGAAGATGAATTGAGACGTAGTATCCACACC
>OGGI01002715.1_pt1 | contig 9988 bp, 9 predicted proteins | sample 1571051 | NCBI WGS metagenome assembly OGGI01 (sample SAMEA2582075, study PRJEB24529) | metagenome | biome: Human gut stool | place: China | collected 2011 | reverse complement strand
ATTTATATATAACAGCATGTAAGTGCGGAGTTAAATCTATTTATTATGTAAGATCTAAGTCATTAGAAGTTGCAGAATGTGAAAGCTGTTCTGCATAAAAATTGATTATTATCTCAAAAGTATTAATTGTGTAGAGGATTAATGCTTTTGAGACATACTAAGTTAAGAGCGGGAGAAAAGAAATGGAGATAAGGAAAAAGCCTTTATTTAATGAAAATGGTGATATTGAAGTTAGTAAGAAAAAAATGATAAATGGAAATACCACTAACTTAAATGACTTTAATAATATGAAATATACTTGGGTTTCAGAATGGTACAGACAAGCAATGAATAATTTCTGGATACCAGAGGAAATAAACTTAGCTCAAGACTTAAAAGATTATAAAAAGTTAACTAAGGAAGAAAAAACAGCATATGATAAAATCTTATCTTTCTTAATATTTTTAGATTCAATACAAACAGCTAACTTAGGAAATATAAATAGTTATATTACTGCTTCAGAAGTTAACTTATGTTTAACTATACAAGCTTTCCAAGAAGCGGTTCACTCACAAAGTTATAGTTATATGCTAGATAGTATTTGTTCACCAGAGGAGAGAAACGAAATATTATTCCAATGGAAGGATGATGCTATATTACTTCAAAGAAATAAATTTATAGGAGACTTATATAATAACTTCTTAGAAGATTCAAGCATGGAAAACTTTATAAAATCAGTAATGGCTAACTATATTTTAGAGGGTGTTTATTTCTATTCAGGATTTATGTTTTTCTATAATTTAGAGAGAAATGGAAAAATGCCTGGTTCAGCTCAAGAGATTAGATATATAAATAGAGATGAAAATACTCATTTATGGTTATTTAGAAGTATAATAAAAGAATTAAAGAGTAAAATATTAGATGAAAATAAAATTGCTTATGTTCCAAAAACAATTAATCTTTTTGATGATAGCATTCAAAATAATATAACATTGTTTGCTCCAAGAGATGAAGAATTATTGAAAAAAGTTATGGAAATAAGTTGTATAGATATGAAAGAATTTGAAGAATTGATTAAAAAAGAAAAATATATTGGTAGAAATGGTAAAAAATTATCAGAAGGACAAAGACAGAGAGTGGCAATAGCAAGGGCTCTGTATTCAAGAAATGAAATACTCTTATTGGATAATTGTTTTAGTAATATAGATTATGTTACTTCTCTGAAAATAATAGAAGGATTAAATAAGCATAAATATACAATGATAGTATTAGCAACTGATACAGATTTATTTAAAGAAGCTAAAATTAAAAATAGATTGAATCTATAAAAATATAGAATATTTTAAATAAATTATTTTTTACTTTTTATAAAAACACACTGTATTCTTTTTTGCTATAAATAAAGAATTTTCTATGATATAATAGAAATATTATTATCAAGGGGGTACAGTTGTTTGAATAATATTTTATTTTTGAGTTCAGTTGTAATAATCTTATCAATATTCATATATAGATATTTAAGTAAATTTGGTGTTCCTATGCTTTTAGTTTTCATAAGCTTGGGTATGATATTTGGTGAAAACGGTATATTTAAAATATCTTATGACAACTATGAACTATCTAGGGATATATGTAGTTTTGCCTTAATATACATCATTTTCTTTGGGGGCTTTGGTACAAATCTTTCAATGGCAAAAGGTATTATTAAAAAATCTTTAATTTTATCTTCATTGGGAGTTATATTTACCTCTCTTTTAACTGGTCTGTTTTCTCACTATGTTTTGAAATTAGATTGGTATAGCTCTCTTTTGATAGGTTCAGTACTTGGTTCAACAGATGCTGCCTCAGTCTTTGCAATTTTAAGATCACATAAACTAAACTTAAAAGAAAATACAGCCTCTTTACTTGAAATAGAAAGTGGTTCAAATGACCCATTTGCCTATGTTTTAACTATAGCCTTTTTGACACTTTCAAAAGGAAATCTAAATTTACCACTGTTATTATTCAAACAAGTTTTCTTTGGCTTAGCTGTAGGTTATATATTTGCAAGAGTATCTCGTTATATAATTAGAAAAGTTAATAATATAGATAGTGGAATGTCTATGGCTTTGATAACTGCCTCTATGCTTTTATCCTATTCGACGAGTGAATTTATTGGAGGAAATGGGTATATAACAGTGTATCTTTTAGGAGTTCTTTTAGGAAATATACATTTCAATAAAAAGAGTGAAATTGTTAGCTTCTTCAATGGACTCACAAGTATAATGCAGATTTTAATATTCTTTTTACTAGGACTTTTAGTAAATCCATTGGAAGCCTTAAAATATGCTATTCCTGCTGTCTTAATTATGACAGTGATGACACTATTAATTCGTCCATTTGTTGTCTATGCTTTAATAAGTCCTATGAAGTCGAGTAGAGGACAAAAACTTTTAGTTTCTTGGGCAGGTTTAAGAGGAGCAGCCTCAGTTGTGTTTGCTATATTAGTTGTGGTGGCAAATAAGGAAAAAGGAATGGTGGTATTTAATATCGCTTTTATAGTTGTTCTGTTGTCAATCGCTATACAAGGCTCACTACTTCCATATTTTTCTAAAAAGTTAAATATGATAGATGAAGACGGTGACGTACTTAGAACCTTCAACGATTACTCAGACACAGAAGATGTTGATTTTATAACTGCTGAAATAGATGAAACACATAAATGGGTAGGTAGACAGGTTAAAAATCTTGAGCTTATGCCTTCAGTACTTTTAGTTTTAATAATAAGAAACAATGAGAATATTATTCCTAATGGAAATACTGTAATAGAAAAGGGAGATAGAATAGTTCTTTGTGGTTCAAGTTTTGTGGATAAGGGTACTAGAATAAATCTATATGAGAGTATGGTTGATAAAAATTCAAAATATATAAATAAATCTATTCGTGAACTAGATAGAAATATACTGATAGTCCTAATTAAAAGAGAAAATAGAACTATGATACCTAGTGGTAATACAGTGCTTTTAGAAAATGATATTTTAGTTCTTTTAGATAGATAAAAAAATAGGGGGATATATCCCCCTAATTTATTATTTCTTTTCTTCTGTTTTAGCTTCTGCTGGAGCAGCTGCAGGTGCTGCTTGTTGAGCTGCAGGTGCAGGTGCTTCAACTGCTGGTTGTGCTGCATCTGGGAAATCTTTCTTTAAGATTTCTTCAATTTTGTATTTGTTTAATAAATCTTCATAGTATTTATTAACAATACCAGTTTGTTTTTCATAAGTTATTTGAGCTACTATAGCATCCTTAACGCTTTCAAAAGGAGTATTTCCAATTTCTGCCTTATGGATATCATAGTATTTTTGAGCTTCTTCTTCTGATACTTGAATGTTGTTAAGTTCAGATTCGAATTTCTTTTGTAGATAGTAACTTACTTCTACTTCTTGTTTAGCTAAATTAAGATTGTATTGATCATCTTCACTTAATTTTTCTGCACTTGCATCTTTTAAGATAGCTTTTTGAACTAGAAGTTGTCTTGCAATGTTAACATCTCCGTTTACTTTTTCTTTTTCTTGTTTAGTAAGTTCTATAGAACCAGAACTTCCACAAGCAACTAGTACCAAAGCTAAAAAAGATACCATTAATTTGTTTTTCATATAATCATTCCTCCATAAATATTATAGCTCCATTTCTTCCAGAAAGTTCCTTATCCCTTCTAAAAGAATGGAAGTTTTCACTAAATGTACATCTATTATTTAAGAACATTTTTTCTTCTTTAACACCATACTCTTTAAGTAGATAATAGTTAAAAAGTTGATTATCAAAGAAAAATTCATTATTCTTTATAGAAAAAACCTTGTCCACAATTTCTTTTGAAAATTTGTTTTTAAAATCTTCATAAAATTCTTTTCCTACATTATATTTCTCACAAGAAATACCTATACCAAATAATATATTTATAGTAGATAAATCCTTAGGATTTATTTTTTCAATAGCTCTTTTTGCTATTTCTTGATATGAACCCTTCCAACCAGAATGCACTGCTCCAAAAATTTTAGTCTCTTCATCATAGATGAATATAGGTAAGCAGTCAGCATACTTAGTAAGAACAGCAGCATTTTTATTTGATGTTAGTATTCCATCAGTATTTGGAAAATGGTGTACACTTGTATCCTCACCTACTAAAACAACATTATCACTATGTGTTTGATGGCAAGAAAGCATTATTTTATTTAAAGAAAAGTCTTTAGCAACATCTTCTTTACTTCTTTCAGGAATACTTCCATAATGTTTTTTAGTAAAAAAGATTTTTATATTAAATTTATTAAAGGTAGTAAATTCAATATAGTCTTCATGATCTTTTATATCTTTATCTATATAGTTCATTATTCTAAATCCTTTCTAAAATATAAGCTCTTTCTTATATTATTAGCTACTTTATCAAATAATTCAAAGTCAAGTGATTGAGGACCATCAGATAGGGCACAATCTGGATTTTCATGTACTTCTATCATGGCTCCATTAGCTCCTGCCATTATTCCTGCTAGTGTAAGAGGTCCAACTAAACTTCTTTTTCCTGTTCCATGGCTTGCATCAACTATGATAGGAAGATGAGATAGTTCTCTTACTAAAGCAATAGCATTTAAATCTAAAGTGTTTCTTGTCATAGTTTCAAAAGTCCTAATTCCTCTTTCACAAAGAATAACATTTTGATTTCCATGAGCAAGAATATATTCTGCTGATAATAAAAATTCATTTATAGTTGCACTCAAACCTCTTTTAAGTAAAATGGGTTTATCTAATTTACCTAATTTTTTAAGTAGACTAAAGTTTTGCATGTTTCTCGCTCCTATTTGAATTATATCTGCATAGGAAGAAACAAGTTCCAAGTCATCACTATCCATAAGTTCAGTTACAACAAGCATATCATTTTCATCGGCAACTTCCCTTAAATATCTTAATCCTACTTCACCAAGTCCTTGAAAGTCATAAGGAGAAGTTCTAGGTTTGTATGCTCCACCTCTTAGTGCAACAGCTCCACCCTTTTTTACTTCTTTAGCTATATTTGAAAGCATCTCCCTATTTTCTACAGAACAAGGTCCAGCTATAAGCATAAAATTATCTCCACCAATTAGATGTCCTTTTACATCTATAATAGTATCTGCTTCTTTAAATTCTCTACTAACGAATTTATAGGGGCTTGTTAATTTTATAACTTCAGCTATGTCTTGAATTTCTTTAAAATTTTCCTGATTAAAATCATTTGGTATATATAGTATAGCATATTTTATATCAATTTTGTCCATTATTGTAAAATATTTTATATTATTTTTATCCAAAAAGTCATTTAATCTAGCTGACATTTTACTATCTTTTAATCTTATATACATATTTCCTCACATTCTATTCTAACCTAGATATTGGAGTTACATAGGTTACACCTGGATTGGTATCTAGCCTATAACTCAATTTATCTCTATTATTTGACAAAAAATTTCTTAAGTTAGTTGCTAAAACAGCTTTGTGCCCCAATTTATTGGCACCATATCCATGAATTACTAAGATCTCTCTTCTATCCTTCTTCTTTAAGGCTTCATTGTATTTCTTTTTAAAAACTGATAGAGCAACTTTGAAGTCAAGACTATGTAAATCTAATTCATTATACATTTTTATCCCTCTAAAATATTTTTATCTACTTATTATATCACAGAATAATTTTTTTGTTAAAATATTACTTTATTATTTTGTCTTTTTTCTTTTATTTTATAATTGTTATAAATAAAAAAGAGTTTTAATTTCCATGTTTTTTAACTGCTTTTATTGGAAATAAGTTTTAGAAAATTTTTAATCAAAAATAGTTTTTGTTTGAATATTTTTATTAAAGATTATGAAAAATATTACTTGACTAAATAAGAATGATGTGATAAATTTAATTAAATAAATGTTATATTTATACAGGATGATATGTTCTATATAAATATAAAATATTTTAATTTTGTAGGAGGGAACGTTATGAGTAGTAAAAAATTAGGTTTAGTTCCAAGGTTGATAATTGCCATAATTGTTGGTATATTAATTGGACAATTTACACCACTTTGGTTTGTAAGAATTTTTAAAACTTTCAGTACATTCTTTGGCTTATTCCTATCATTCTTTATACCTTTAATGATAGTTGGGTTTGTTGTATCAGGAATAGCAAAACTTACAGAAGGTGCAGGAAAACTTTTAGGATTTACTGCTGTTGTTTCTTATGTTTCAACAATAATTGCAGGAACATTTTCATATACAGTTGCAGCAAATCTGTATCCAAAATTAGTTTCGGGAATTTCTCAAGGAATTAATTTTGAAGGAAAAGATGTTGCTCCATATTTCACTATTCCTTTAAAACCACCTATAGATGTAACTGCTGCAATAGTTTTTGCATTTATGATGGGGATCACAATTAGTATTATGAGAAGCCAAAAGAAGGGTGAAACAACATTTAATCTATTTGTAGAATATGAAGAAATTATATCAAAAATATTGGCTGGATTTGTAATTCCACTATTACCTTTCCATATTTTAGGAATATTTAGTGAAATGGCATACTCTGGTATCGTATTTAAAGTTCTAGGTGTATTTGCAGCTATTTATCTATGTATATTTGCTATGCACTACATCTATATGCTTGTTATGTTTTCTATTGCTGGTGGGGTATCAAAGAAAAATCCATTTACTCTTATTAAAAACCAAGTACCAGCATACGTTACAGCTGTTGGAACTCAATCATCAGCTGCAACTATCCCTGTAAATATTCAATGTGGATTGAAAAATGGTACAAGCCCTGAAATAGTTGATTTCGTTGTTCCTCTATGTGCAACTATTCACTTATCAGGAAGTATGATAACTTTAACAAGTTGTATTATGGGAGTTTTATTATTAAATGGTATGCCACATTCATTTAGTCTAATGTTCCCATTCCTATGTATGCTTGGAATAGCTATGGTTGCTGCACCAGGAGCACCTGGAGGAGCAGTTATGAGTGCTTTACCTTTCCTATTCTTAATAGGTATAGATGCACAAGGACCTTTAGGTTCTTTATTAATAGCTTTATATATTACTCAAGATAGTTTTGGAACAGCAATAAATGTTTCAGGAGACAATGCTATAGCTATCTATGTTGATGAGTTCTATAAGAAGTATATTAAAAAGGCAGCATAAAAAATAATATAACAATAGAGGGGCTGTTGCAAATTCATAAAAAGCAAAAAATAGTTCGTTACTGAGTAGATTTAGAAAATTTTCTTTGAGAGATTATAATAAAATTTAGTTATATATATGATTACTTGCCTGCCATTAGTGTTTCAAGAGCTCCACAAAGGCTCTTTCAACAATAATGGACGTCGCAGTAATCTTATTAAAAACTATTAGTTATTTACTCATAGAAAATTTCTTATAATTAATTGAAATCCAACTCACTTATTTTCTATTTTCTTAGGAGTAAGTAATGAAGTATTTTTTATTTTTACCAAATTTTAATAATTACATGTTATAATACAGAAAATCATTACTAAATTAATAAAGAAAGAGATAGGTGATATTATGTTTGAGAAAATAAAGAAGTTTTTTCTGTATTTCTCTGTGATATTTTTAATAGCTGGAGTTACATCATTCACAGCATATAACTGGGCAACTATGTCTAGTATTGAAAAGTTGGCAGTTCCTTCTGCACTGATTATAGCAGGATTAGGAGCTTATCTATTTTTGAAAAATAATATTTATAAAAATTTAGCATTGTTCTTTTCTTCGTTTACGATAGGAACCTTGTTTGCAGTCTATGGACAGGTCTATCAAACGGGAGCAGATACATGGATATTATTTAGAAATTGGGCTATATTTTTAATTATTCCAATCATAGCAACAGGATATTATTCTATAGTAACACTTTTTACTATAGTTGTAGCAGTGGGAACAAGTTTCTATTTAGAATTATATCTATCAGGATCTATTATTCCATTTTTATCTTCTTTAATTTTTGGAATAGTATTATTGGTATATCCGTTCATACAAAAAAGATTTAATTTTAAATTTAACAATATTTTCTACAATATAATGACAGGAACATTTTATATTTCTTTTATAGCAAGTGGCTTTGCAGCAATAAACGATCGTCATAATGGTCTTATAGCAATAGTACTATATTTACTATTTGTTGCTGCTGTATATTTTGTTGGTTATAAGCAATTAAAAAAAATAACTATAAAGATACTTTCAATAACAGCTCTTGGATGTTTTGGAGTGGCCTTCATTATAAAAATGGTATCTAATATATTTTATACAGATACAACTATATTTATTTTCTTTTCTCTAATGGTTATTATAGGAACTATAGTAGCAGTAATTAAATCTTCTAATGAAATAGAAAGTGAAAATATCAAAAAATTTACAAATGTGGTTGTAGGTTTTTTAAAAGTTTTTGCATTTTTCTTACTTATGATTTTCGTATTTTCCCTTTTGGGTCTTATGGGCTTAGGAGAAGAAGCATTTATTGTAGTTGCTATTCTTTTAATTATTTTTTCATATTTTGCTGCAAAAATGCTTGGCTTAAAGAATGATAAAATAGAAATAGTAGCTTTTATTGCAGGACTTATATGTCTTGGTATATATTTAAGTGTTTCATTAGAAATGAGTTCTCTATCTGTAATATCTATTATTACAATTATTTTTAATCTGTTCTGGTTTTTTATGCCAACAAGAGCATTGGACTTACTTTTATTCCCTGTAAATTATTGCTTACTAGGATTTTTCCTTATGAAAAAAGCTCCTTCTATCAATTATCACTATAGCATTATCACTATAGCACTTATTGTAGAAGCTTACTTCTATTTTCTGTATGATAAAAAAGAACTTTTAAATGAAAAATTAAAAAGAGTTTTAATAGGAAATGAAGCTACCTTAATTTTATTACCTCTTAGCTGGCTATCTACAAGAATAGGAATTTTTGTAGATGATTATGAACTTATGTTTAAGTATGTTAAATATTATAGAATAGTTAATATAGCACTTACTGTATTAATTGGAGCATTTGTAATATTTAAGACAATAAAAAATCAAAAATTACAAATAGTTTTGTGTATTATTTGGTTAGGCTTAAATTATTTTGCATATTCAGAAATTCTAAGTTTAATTTTTGTTATGTTAATTATGTTAATTTATGCTTCTAAAAATAGTAAATGGGGAATATTAGTTCCTACTTTAGCAGCATGCTATGTGATATATACTTATTATTTCACAACATATAGGTCTTTACTTGATAAATCAATAGCACTTAGTATCACAGGAGGACTGTTACTGGTAGCTTATTTAGTGTTAAAGTATGGATTTAAAGGAGTTGAGAATAATGAGTAATAAAATGAAAAAGATACTTATAGTTGTAAATATTGTACTTCTTTTTGTAATAACAGGTTTTTCTGCTCAAAAAGAAGAAAGTTATAAAAAGCTAGATAGTTATTTCTATTTGGAACTTAGACCAGTAGATCCTCGTTCACTTCTACAAGGTGACTATATGACTTTAAATTATGATATCTTAGATCAAACTACAGAATTTATATATCAAAATAAATCATATGATTACTATGAAGAAGAGAGAAAAGAAGAAACTAAAGAACAAAAAGAAAAAAGAGAACTAGCAGAGGCTAAGAAAGCATATATAGCTGTCCGTTTAGATGGAAATAAAGTGGCTAAGTTTGTTAAAATTACAAAAGAAAAAACTGATGAAAAAGATTTACTTTTTGTAGCTTATAAGAGTGATGGTTACAATGTGGATATAAATGCAAATAGTTATTTATTCCAAGAAGGAACAGGGGATAAGTATGAAAATGCACGTTATGCAAAAGTTGTGTTGGTTGATAATAAATTAAGGCTTATAGATTTAAGAGATAAAGATTTCAAAGAAATAAAATAAAACTATTTCAAATTAAAAAGGGGTCTGTTGCAAACTAATAAAAAGTAAAAAATAGTTCGTTACTGAGTAAATTTCTTAACGATAAAAAAT
>OGGI01002711.1_pt1 | contig 9999 bp, 9 predicted proteins | sample 1571051 | NCBI WGS metagenome assembly OGGI01 (sample SAMEA2582075, study PRJEB24529) | metagenome | biome: Human gut stool | place: China | collected 2011 | reverse complement strand
GGGTGATTAGCTCAGCTGGGAGAGCACCTCCCTTACAAGGAGGGGGTCGGCGGTTCGATCCCGTCATCACCCACCACTTTCTCGCCAGCTAAATTTCTTGTAAAAATGTGAAGTACCGAAGTGGGTGATTAGCTCAGCTGGGAGAGCACCTCCCTTACAAGGAGGGGGTCGGCGGTTCGATCCCGTCATCACCCACCACTTCGGGTCGTTAGCTCAGTTGGTAGAGCAGTTGACTTTTAATCAATTGGTCGCAGGTTCGAATCCTGCACGACCCACCAATGTAAAAAAGCGCCCTAAAGGCGCTTTTTTGCTATCTGCGATACTCAAAGATTCGAACCTGCAGCAGGTTTGAGTTGAGCGCAGCGAAACAACGGAGCCGCTCGCGGCGACGGCCCGAAGGGCGAGCGAAGCGAGTCATCCTGCACGACCCACCAATGTAAAAAAGCGCCCTAAAGGCGCTTTTTTGCTATTCAGGCATCTCTCAATTTCAATTCTTGACCCTGATGACATACTCCGCGCTTGCTGCGTAAACAACTTTACGTCGGAGGAATAAGACGCAAAGTGTGGCATTCGGCATCTCATACGTAATTCGAGTGACTTTTCCCCACCATTCGACTATCTTGTTTAGCATATAAAACAAATTACACCGATAACAGCGAATATTACGCTAATGTCGGTTTTAACGTTAAGCCTGTAAAACGAGATGGTAAGATGAGCGTGATGTTTGATCCAGACACGGCGATTTATCCTTTCCCCCCGAAGCCGACGCCGTTAAGCATTGATGAAAAAGCGTATTACCGCGAGAAGATAAAACGTCTGCTAAAAGAACGTAATGCGGTGATGGTTGCCCACTACTATACCGATCCCGAAATTCAACAACTGGCAGAAGAAACCGGTGGCTGTATTTCTGATTCTCTGGAAATGGCGCGCTTCGGTGCAAAGCATCCCGCTTCTACGTTGTTAGTCGCTGGGGTGAGATTTATGGGAGAAACCGCCAAAATTCTCAGTCCGGAAAAAACAATTCTGATGCCGACACTTCAGGCTGAATGTTCACTGGATCTCGGCTGCCCTGTTGAAGAATTTAACGCATTTTGCGATGCCCATCCCGATCGTACTGTCGTCGTCTACGCCAACACTTCTGCTGCGGTAAAAGCGCGCGCAGATTGGGTGGTAACTTCAAGCATTGCCGTCGAACTTATTGATCATCTTGATAGTTTGGGTGAAAAAATCATCTGGGCACCCGACAAACATCTGGGGCGTTACGTGCAAAAACAGACGGGCGCAGACATTTTATGCTGGCAGGGTGCCTGCATTGTGCATGATGAATTTAAGACTCAGGCGTTAACCCGCTTGCAAGAAGAATACCCGGATGCTGCCATACTGGTGCATCCAGAATCACCACAAGCTATTGTCGATATGGCGGATGCGGTCGGTTCCACCAGTCAACTGATCGCTGCTGCAAAAACATTGCCACATCAGCGGCTTATCGTGGCAACCGATCGGGGCATTTTCTACAAAATGCAGCAGGCGGTGCCAGATAAAGAGTTACTGGAAGCACCAACCGCAGGTGAGGGTGCAACCTGCCGCAGCTGCGCGCATTGTCCGTGGATGGCCATGAATGGCCTTCAGGCCATCGCAGAGGCATTAGAACAGGAAGGAAGCAATCACGAGGTTCATGTTGATGAAAGGCTGCGAGAGAGGGCGCTGGTGCCGCTCAATCGTATGCTGGATTTTGCGGCTACACTACGTGGATAACGAATAATAAGGCGTAACGTTACGCTTTGGGGGAAAGATGGATTTTTTTAGTGTGCAGAATATCCTGGTACATATACCAATAGGGGCAGGCGGTTATGATCTCTCATGGATCGAAGCGGTAGGCACGATCGCCGGGTTGCTGTGTATTGGCCTTGCCAGTCTGGAGAAGATCAGCAACTACTTCTTTGGCCTGATCAACGTCACCTTGTTTGGCATTATTTTCTTTCAGATTCAGCTGTATGCCAGCCTGCTATTACAGGTGTTTTTCTTTGCCGCGAATATTTACGGTTGGTATGCGTGGTCGCGACAAACCAGTCAGAACGAGGCGGAGTTGAAAATTCGCTGGTTGCCATTGCCGAAGGCACTCAGCTGGTTGGCGGTTTGCGTTGTTTCGATTGGTCTGATGACGGTATTTATCAATCCGGTGTTTGCATTTTTGACCCGCGTGGCAGTCATGATCATGCAAGCATTAGGATTACAGGTTGTGATGCCTGAACTGCAACCGGACGCTTTCCCGTTCTGGGATTCATGCATGATGGTGTTATCTATCGTGGCAATGATTCTGATGACGCGTAAGTATGTGGAAAACTGGCTGTTGTGGGTGATTATTAACGTGATTAGCGTCGTTATTTTTGCACTTCAGGGCGTTTACGCCATGTCTCTGGAGTACATCATCCTGACCTTTATTGCGCTCAACGGCAGCCGGATGTGGATCAACAGCGCACGTGAAAGAGGCTCACGCGCGCTGTCCCATTAATGGTGATGATGTGAATGGCCAGACACCCCTTCATTCAGGTGGCAGTCTGGCCCATGACAAGGTTGATATTCCATCTGAATGGTGGCGTGCTCAATCTGATAGTGATCCATCAGGTAGTGTTGGATCTGATCCAACAAGGCATCGTGATCGTGTGGCGGGATCACCTGCACATGCAACGTCATCACCGGCTTCTCGCCTACCATCCATACATGTACATGGTGCACATTGCGGACTTCCGGGATTTCCCGGCACATACGACGCTTCAGTTCAGCGATATCCAGCGATACCGGTGCACCTTCAAGTAATTCATTCACGCTATCTTTCAACAGTCGCCACGCGCTACGCAGAACCAGAAGCGACACCAGTATCGAGAGAATGGGGTCAGCAGGTGTCCAGCCAGTCCAGATAATAATCAACGCGGCAATAATAGCCCCAACCGAACCCAGCAGGTCCCCGAGCACATGCAGTGCCGCTGCTCGTACGTTGAGGTTTTTCTCTTCGCTGCCGTGATGAAGTAACCAGAAAGAAAGTATATTTGCCAGCAACCCAGCCACGGCAATTGCCATCATCATGCCGCCCTCGACCGGACGCGGCGTGCGGAAGCGTTCTATCGCCTCCCAGACAATCAAAATGGTAATTACCACGAGGGCTATGGCATTCACAAACGCCGCGAGCGTGGTCAGTCTTAGCCAACCGAAAGTGTGGCGAATGGTGGGAGGACGACGTGAAAATTGCACGGCGAGTAGGGCGAAAAGCAGGGCGGCAGTATCGGTCAACATATGACCCGCATCGGCCAGCAATGCCAGAGAACCAGAAAGAAAACCACCAACGACTTCTACCAGCATAAACCCGGCAGTCACGCCGAAAGCATACAACAAGCGACGAGCATTATTATCTTCTGGCAGGTGTGAGGACGTGTGTGAGTGTGAGTGCGCCATGACGAGTCATCCCTTAATTATTCTCACTTAACTTTATGACATCATACTGCTTTTAGAAGTGAAAAATTAAAAGGGAGAGACTCCGCTCTCCCATTATTGGCTATTTTGCAGGGTTACTGCGTGGTACCGTCGGTTTTGGTATCGACATCATTATTGATGCCATCACCAGTTTGTACCTTTTTATTGATATCCGGACAGCGACCATCTTTGCACATGGTGTTCTTGTGCTCTTCATCTTTGGTCATGCCGTCATTGTTCATTGAAGAACCATCCGGATGCAGCATTGTGCCGCCAGAACCGGTATTTACCCCGTTATTGTCGACGTTATTTGGCGCGACATTTTCACGGGCGTCAGGGGCTACCTGGCCCGCATCAGCTGCGGCGTTTGCCTGGCCGTTATTAGTTTGCGCTCCGCTATCGGCAGCCAGTGCGGCACCGCTGGCAAGGCTTAGAGTGGCAGTCAGAAATAATGTGGCCAGTTTTGTCATTTTCATAGGATGCTCCTGTTATGGTCGTTATGTCGGATAACCTCTTCCAACAGTGCATTTGCAGGTGAATATAAGGCATTGGTTTAAGATTTCAGCCAGGTTATGAAACGCAGCAGAGAATCTTGAAATAATTAACAAACAAAGGAGTTACAGTTAGAAATTGTAGGAGAGATCTCGTTTTTCGCGACAATCTGGCGTTTTTCTTGCTAATTCCAGGATTAATCCGTTCATAGTGTAAAACCCCGTTTACACATTCTGACGGAAGATATAGATTGGAAGTATTGCATTCACTAAGATAAGTATGGCAACACTGGAACAGACATGAATTATCAGAACGACGATTTACGCATCAAAGAAATCAAAGAGTTACTTCCTCCTGTCGCATTGCTGGAAAAATTCCCCGCTACTGAAAATGCCGCGAATACGGTTGCCCATGCCCGAAAAGCGATCCATAAGATCCTGAAAGGTAATGATGATCGCCTGTTGGTTGTGATTGGCCCATGCTCAATTCATGATCCTGTCGCGGCAAAAGAGTATGCCACTCGCTTGCTGGCGCTGCGTGAAGAGCTGAAAGATGAGCTGGAAATCGTAATGCGCGTCTATTTTGAAAAGCCGCGTACCACGGTGGGCTGGAAAGGGCTGATTAACGATCCGCATATGGATAATAGCTTCCAGATCAACGACGGTCTGCGTATAGCCCGTAAATTGCTGCTTGATATTAACGACAGCGGTCTGCCAGCGGCAGGTGAGTTTCTCGATATGATCACCCCACAATATCTCGCTGACCTGATGAGCTGGGGCGCAATTGGCGCACGTACCACCGAATCGCAGGTGCACCGCGAACTGGCATCAGGGCTTTCTTGTCCGGTCGGCTTCAAAAATGGCACCGACGGTACGATTAAAGTGGCTATCGATGCCATTAATGCCGCCGGTGCGCCGCACTGCTTCCTGTCCGTAACGAAATGGGGGCATTCGGCGATTGTGAATACCAGCGGTAACGGCGATTGCCATATCATTCTGCGCGGCGGTAAAGAGCCTAACTACAGCGCGAAGCACGTTGCTGAAGTGAAAGAAGGGCTGAACAAAGCAGGCCTGCCAGCACAGGTGATGATCGATTTCAGCCATGCTAACTCGTCCAAACAATTCAAAAAGCAGATGGATGTTTGTGCTGACGTTTGCCAGCAGATTGCCGGTGGCGAAAAGGCCATTATTGGCGTGATGGTGGAAAGCCATCTGGTGGAAGGCAATCAGAGCCTCGAGAGCGGGGAGCCGCTGGCCTACGGTAAGAGCATCACCGATGCCTGCATCGGCTGGGAAGATACCGATGCTCTGTTACGTCAACTGGCGAATGCAGTAAAAGCGCGTCGCGGGTAAGGTTTAATTGTCGGATGCACCGCCAGAGTGGCGTATCCGATGAATCACCATAGGCCTGATAAGACGCGCAGCGTCGCATCAGGCAATGTGCTCCATTGTTAGCAACAAAAAAGCCGACTCACTTGCAGTCGGCTTTCTCATTTTAAACGAATGACGTTTACTTCGCTTTACCCTGGTTTGCAACCGCCGCTGCTTTCGCTGCGATCTCGTCAGCATTACCCAGATAATAGCGTTTCAGCGGTTTGAAATTCTCGTCGAACTCATACACCAGCGGCACGCCAGTCGGGATATTAAGCTCAAGAATCTCTTCTTCGCTCATGTTATCAAGATATTTCACCAGCGCACGTAAAGAGTTACCGTGTGCAGCGATGATCACGCGCTCACCGCTCTTCATACGCGGCAGAATAGTTTCATTCCAGTAAGGGATCACGCGGTCAATGGTCAGCGCCAGGCTTTCCGTCAGCGGCAGTTCTTTCTCGCTCAGTTTCGCGTAACGCGGATCGTGACCCGGATAACGCTCATCATCTTTAGTCAGTTCCGGCGGAGTCACTGCAAAACCACGACGCCACTGTTTCACCTGCTCGTCGCCATACTTTTCAGCAGTTTCCGCTTTGTTCAGACCCTGCAACGCACCGTAGTGACGTTCGTTCAGTTTCCAGGATTTCTCAACGGGCAGCCATGCCTGATCCAGTTCGTCCAGCACATTCCACAGGGTATGGATAGCGCGTTTCAGCACAGAAGTGTAAGCAAAGTCAAAGCTGTAACCTTCCTCTTTCAGCAGCTTACCTGCTGCTTTTGCTTCGCTTACGCCTTTCTCAGACAGATCCACGTCGTACCAACCGGTGAAACGGTTTTCTTTGTTCCACTGACTTTCGCCATGACGAACCAGAACCAGCTTAGTTACAGCCATATACTTACTCCTCAAATCATCTTTTAATGATAATAATTCTCATTATATTGCCGTGACGAAGCAACAGCAATGCTTACGCATAACCATAGCGAAAATAGTGTCGCAGTGTAAGGTTGTTGTGAATATTGAGTTGCAAATATGTCGGTGTTTGCTGGTGATTTGAGCAATATAAGGATAAAGCCCTCATTACGAGGGCTTCAGGTGCTACTCAGCAATAAACTGATATTCCGTCAGGCTGGAATACTCTTCGCCAGGACGCAGGAAGCAGTCCGGTTGCGGCCATTCAGGGTGGTTTGGGCTGTCCGGCAGAAACTCGCTTTCCAACGCCAGCCCTTGCCAGTCGGCGTAAGGTTCGGTTCCCCGCGACGGTGTGCCGCCGAGGAAGTTGCCGGAGTAGAATTGCAGAGCCGGAGCGGTGGTGTAGACCTTCAGCTGCAATTTTTCATCTGCTGACCAGACATGCGCCGCCACTTTCTTGCCATCGCCTTTGGCCTGTAACAAGAATGCGTGATCGTAACCTTTCACTTTGCGCTGATCGTCGTCGGCAAGAAACTCACTGGCGATGATTTTGGCGCTGCGGAAATCAAAAGACGTTCCGGCGACAGATTTCAGGCCGTCGTGCGGAATGCCGCCTTCATCAACCGGCAGATATTCGTCCGCCAGAATCTGCAACTTGTGATTGCGCACGTCAGACTGCTCGCCGTCAAGATTGAAATAGACGTGATTAGTCATATTCACCGGGCAAGGTTTATCAACTGTGGCGCGATAAGTAATAGAGATACGGTTATCGTCGGTCAGACGATATTGCACCGTCGCGCCGAGATTACCCGGGAAGCCCTGATCACCATCATCTGAACTCAGGGCAAACAGCACCTGACGATCGTTCTGGTTCACAATCTGCCAGCGACGTTTGTCGAACCCTTCCGGGCCGCCGTGCAGCTGGTTAACGCCCTGACTTGGCGAAAGCGTCACGGTTTCACCGTCAAAGGTATAACGACTATTGGCGATGCGGTTGGCATAACGACCAATAGAGGCCCCCAGAAACGCAGCCTGATCCTGATAGCATTCCGGGCTGGCACAGCCGAGCAGCGCCTCGCGGACGCTGCCATCGGAAAGCGGAATACGGGCGGAAAGTAAAGTCGCACCCCAGTCCATCAGCGTGACTACCATCCCTGCGTTGTTACGCAAAGTTAACAGTCGGTACGGCTGACCATCGGGTGCCAGTGCGGGAGTTTCGTTCAGCACTGTCCTGCTCCTTGTGATGGTTTACAAACGTAAAAAGTCTCTTTAATACCTGTTTTTGCTTCATATTGTTCAGCGACAGCTTGCTGTACGGCAGGCACCAGCTCTTCCGGGATCAGCGCGACGATACAGCCGCCAAATCCGCCGCCGGTCATGCGTACGCCACCTTTGTCGCCAATCACAGCTTTGACGATTTCTACCAGAGTGTCAATTTGCGGCACGGTGATTTCGAAATCATCGCGCATAGAGGCATGAGACTCCGCCATCAACTCGCCCATACGTTTCAGGTCGCCTTGCTCCAGCGCGCTGGCAGCTTCAACGGTGCGGGCGTTTTCAGTCAGGATATGACGCACGCGTTTCGCCACGATCGGGTCCAGTTCATGCGCAACAGCGTTGAACTCTTCAATGGTGACATCACGCAGGGCTGGCTGCTGGAAGAAACGCGCACCGGTTTCGCACTGTTCACGACGGGTGTTGTATTCGCTGCCAACCAGGGTACGTTTGAAGTTACTGTTGATGATGACGACAGCCACACCTTTGGGCATGGAAACTGCTTTGGTCCCCAGTGAGCGGCAATCGATCAGCAAGGCATGATCTTTCTTGCCGAGCGCGGAAATTAGCTGATCCATGATCCCGCAGTTACAGCCTACAAACTGGTTTTCTGCTTCCTGACCGTTAAGCGCGATTTGTGCGCCGTCCAGCGGCAGATGATAAAGCTGCTGCAATACGGTTCCGACCGCGACTTCCAGTGAAGCGGAAGAACTTAACCCGGCACCCTGCGGCACATTGCCGCTGATCACCATGTCCACGCCGCCGAAGCTGTTGTTACGCAGTTGCAGATGTTTCACCACGCCACGAACGTAGTTAGCCCATTGATAGTTTTCATGTGCGACAATGGGCGCATCGAGGGAAAACTCGTCGAGCTGATTTTCATAATCGGCTGCCATCACGCGAACTTTACGGTCATCGCGTGGTGCACAACTGATCACGGTTTGATAATCAATCGCGCAGGGCAGAACGAAACCGTCGTTGTAGTCGGTGTGTTCACCAATCAAATTCACGCGGCCAGGCGCCTGAATGGTGTGAGTGGCAGGGTAGCCAAATGCGTTGGCAAACAGAGATTGTGTTTTTTCTTTCAGACTCATTTCTTACACTCCGGATTCGCGAAAATGGATATCGCTGACTGCGCGCAAACGCTCTGCTGCCTGTTCTGCGGTCAGGTCTCGCTGGGTCTCTGCCAGCATTTCATAACCAACCATAAATTTACGTACGGTGGCGGAGCGCAGCAGAGGCGGATAAAAGTGCGCGTGCAGCTGCCAGTGTTGATTCTCTTCGCCATTAAATGGCGCGCCGTGCCAGCCCATAGAGTAGGGGAAGGAGCACTGGAAGAGGTTGTCATAACGACTGGTCAGCTTTTTCAACGCCAGCGCCAGATCGCTGCGCTGGGCGTCGGTCAAATCGGTGATCCGTAAAACGTGGGCTTTGGGCAGCAGTAGCGTTTCGAACGGCCAGGCAGCCCAGTAAGGCACGACGGCTAACCAGTGTTCGGTTTCGACAACGGTACGGCTACCGTCTGCCAGCTCGCGCTGAACATAATCCACCAGCATTGGTGATTTCTGTTCGGCAAAATATTCTTTTTGCAGGCGGTCTTCGCGCTCAGCTTCGTTAGGCAGGAAGCTATTTGCCCAAATCTGTCCGTGCGGATGCGGGTTAGAACAGCCCATCGCTGCGCCTTTATTTTCAAAGATTTGTACCCATTGGTATTTTTGACCAAGCTCACGGAGTTGTTCTTGCCAGACTTTAATGACTTCTTCGATCTCAAGTGCGGTCAATAATGGCAACGTTTTACTGTGATCCGGCGAAAAACAAATCACACGACTTTCACCACGAGCTTGTGAACTTTGGAATAACGGATTGTCATTATTTTGCGGTGCCGGTGTGTCTTCTAACAGCGCGGAGAAGTCATTTTTAAACACATAAGGTTTGTGATAATCGGGATTGGGCTCACCGGTAATGCGTTTATTACGCGGGCAAAGATAGCAATTCGGATCGTAACTTGGCTTTTGTTCTTCATTGACTTTCTCTTGTTGTCCTTGCCATGGACGTTTAGCGCGATGAGGAGAAACTAAAACCCATTGGTCGGTTAACGGGTTATATCTACGGTGCGGATGATCGGTAGGTTCAAAAACAGTTGTCATAATACGCCTCTATATCTGCTTCTATGCATGTCTTCTTTATTTATGAAAACGATTACAAAAATATGACATAAAATAGCATATTTCACAAATTAAACTGTTATCAAGATCACAAAAATGCATTTCTTTTTATTCAAGCAATCAGGCTATTAGAAAAACTGTGACAGAGACGACACTTTTAAAAGTAAACGTTTCCAAAAAATCTTTTTTCTGATTATGATTTCCGTTGTTTTCATTTTTATCTAGAAAGGGGTCTGCATGGTTACGATTCGTGATGTGGCAAAACAAGCCGGTGTTTCTGTCGCAACGGTCTCTAGGGGATTAAATAACCATCCTTGTG
>OGGI01002697.1_pt1 | contig 10039 bp, 15 predicted proteins | sample 1571051 | NCBI WGS metagenome assembly OGGI01 (sample SAMEA2582075, study PRJEB24529) | metagenome | biome: Human gut stool | place: China | collected 2011 | reverse complement strand
TTATAATGTTTCCTTATAATGTTTCCTTATAATGTTTCCTTATAATGTTTCCTTATAACGTTCTTTTTATAATGTTTCTTTTATAATACCGCTATTACGACATCGCTTTATAATGTTCTTTTGTGATACTCTTGTGATACCCTTTGTGATACCTTTCTTTATTTTAGCAATACATTTTTTTAATGGAATATCAATGTATCAAACATTGTATTATCAGGGAATTAAGAACTACCGCATCTATAATCCCGGTACAAAGATAGGAAAAAAAGCGAAATTCCTTTGCAACTTCAAAAAAAGTCTCTATCTTTGCACCCGCTTAATAGCAGTAAAGGATTGATTCGCTAGCTCAGCAGGTAGAGCACAACACTTTTAATGTTGGGGTCTTGGGTTCGAGCCCCAAGCGGATCACTTAGGAGAAATGAAAATACTCCGACAAACTAAGACAAAGCTCTTTAAACCAGTGGTTTAAGGAGCTTTTTTCTTACCCGCCTACGACAGAAAAAAGACCTCAAAAAGCCACCCTGTGAAGATTAATCGTTACTAATTCGTTACGGTTTTCCGTTACGATAAAAACCGTAACGAATTTATAGGTAAGTCGCTCATTTGTCGAATATTGGCAGTCGAAAGTCATAGCCGTTACGGAATGAACAAATTAACTTTGCAACAAGAAAGGAGTTACGGTATGAAATCGACATTCAAAACACTCTTCTATTTAAAGAAGAACGAACCGAAGAAAAACGGTCATGTAGTAATTATGGTGCGCATCACGGTGGACGGTGATCAGGTGCAATTCAGCAGCAAGCTGGACATACACCCCGACAATTGGGACACGAAAGCGGGAAGAGCCGTCATCAACAAACAGAGTGCGGACAAGAAAGAAAACCTCAGGGTATCCTCACTTAACAAGACACTGGACGAGATACGTTCGGCCATCACCATGCACTACACACGCATGATGAACGTGGACGGTTACGCACTGCCGGAAAAAATCAGGAACGCATTCCTGGGATTGGAGGAAAAGGAGAAAACGCTCATCAGCTACTTCACCCAGCACAATGAACAGTATGCAAAGAAGGTCGGCAAGACTGCCACGCAAAAGACCTATTCCCGCTACGAACTGACCAAGCAGCGGATGATAGAGTTCTTGCAGAAGGAATACAAGTTGTCGGACATTCCCGTGAAGGAAATCACCGTTACCCACATCGAGAACTTCTACCTTTATTTGCGTCAGGAATGTGAGGTAAGCAACAACACCGCCATGAAATTTGTACAACGTTTCCATACGATACTGTTGTTCGCCCAGAAAAGTGGATTGAGCTTTATCGATCCATTCGGGAATTTCAAGTTCAATTTTGACAAGACCGACAGAGGGTATCTCACGCAGGAGGAAATCGACACGATCTATTACAAGGAGTTCAAGTCAAAGCGGTTGGAACACGTGCGTGATGCTTTCATCTTCAGCTGTTATACCGGTTTGCCTTACTGTGACATCTATACGCTTTCAAGTGAGGACATAAAGATCGGTGTGGACGGCAAGAAGTGGATTATGAAAGACAGGGGTAAAACCGGAGTGGAATCATTCATTCCCCTACTGCAAATACCGTTGGATATTCTCGCCAAATATGAGGGCAAGTTGAAAAACGGAAAACTGCTTCCGGTAATCAGTAACCAGAAGATGAATGAATATTTGGCGGAGATAGCTGCTATTTGCCAGATCAACAAGCGGATCACCTACCATTGCTCGAGTCACAGTAAATTCTTTTATTTATTGAATATCAGCGAGTTGAGTATTTTAAAGAATGTGACTGCTAACGATTTAGAAACGAGCTATATTCTTTTTCTTTCACAACTTTGCAATATACAAAGAACGCTTTGATTTCGAGTGCAAAGTTAAATCTAATTTCTGAAAAACAACATTTTATGCTGTGATTTTACAAAATATTAAGATTAGTCTTTGCAAAGGTAAAAGAGTAGTTACCAACAGTAATTTTCATGTAACGTCATTTTAAGAGTATGGCAAAAAGAACATATTCATGAACGCATACATGTATCTTTCCATGTTGGGGAATCAATTGCTTAGTTCCATTTTTGCAGATGATATTTCTATTTTGTCTAAATTACGACAGAACACAGCAGATATTCAATGGATTGTGATGAATTACCAAAATAAAACGTTATTTTTGTAGCGTAAAAACGATAAAAACATGAAGTTAAATCGCATAAGAGCAGTCTTAGAGGACAAAGGGATAAGCCAAACATGGCTCGCAAAGAAGTTGGGAAGGAGTTTCAGTACGGTCAATGCTTATGTATGCAACCGCTCTCAACCCAATCTTACCACACTCCTTGAAATTGCGCAGTTGTTGTCTGTGGATATGAAAGAACTTATTACAGATGAGAAAGAACGTAATGATTAAAATGATTATAGTTGCAAAATAACTATGGTATGAGAATAAACAAATGGATTCCTGTCGCCTTGGCGATAAACATCATCTTGTTGCTTTTATATAGCATGGGAAGTCAAGCTGCCACTTTGGAAAAAGATATAAATAGTTATGTCGGAGAGGTAAAACTTTCCGACACAAGAATGTCTATAAGACTTACATTTGATGATGCCAACATTGGCACATTGAAAATTTCCAGATGGAACAAAAGGCTTGGCAAAACCAAAATTGAAGAATCTTATTTTGCCTCGTTAGAAGCTGATACGCTAACTTTGGCTGGAGAAATCTTTTATGACATCAAATACTTGTTTAAAAGAGAAAAGGAAAGAAGTTATATTTATGCGATAAACGATTCTCCAGATGGAGTTCTTTTCTGTGATAAAAGTATAAGAAGAATAGAGTTAAAAGGCAAAAAAGAGACGAATGCAGACAGCCTATTTTTTAGCCGAATCATTGATGAGGATTTCTTTGACCAAGAACATTCCGAAGAGCTGGACTACAATTTGGTGATAAGGCATTGCTTGTCTCATACCGATGAGTCGTATGACGAGACCCTTTCTGAGGGATTAAGCCGAATGCTACGGAAATATCCCCAAAAGATAGAAGGACTGCGGAAAGCATTGAAACGATTGCCACCCAAACAGAGGGAAAAGGCAAACTACGAAATGATGGTTTTGATTGTTTCGGCATGGATGATGGAGCAAGATCCTGATTCCATTGAGCCGAAGAGTTTTTATCATACGTATCCCTTTTTCAAGAAAAGCTCTATGATTGATAGAATCCTAATGGAACAAAAGCTATAATTCACTTCCTGCGGATTGCAAATCCGCAGCTTTAAAATACAAGAAATGAAACATCCTTATGAAGAATATGAAACATCCAAACTTTGGGGACTTGTAAAGTCCTCAATAGAAGAATTAGTTGAGAACAATGATGTGGAGCTTTTTACCCCAATAGAATATGTCGTAGGGTATATTTGCAAAAATATATCTTCAACTAATATAGTGAAGAACGAATGAGGAGTGAGCAGTATGAAATCAACAGAATTGAGTAAGATAACGAGAAAGCTGATACTCCCCGATAGGTTTAAGAAAAAGGGGCGATTAGCATATTATACATTGGCTCATAAAACTGGGGCAATGGTGTTGGTTGGATTCTATTTGGATAATTCCATAGACCCAAATTCGTTCTTCGTCAACTATTTCGCTCAATGCCTTTATGCGCCATTTAGCACTTATAATTTCAGCTTAGGGGGCAGGCTCGGCTCTTATTGTGATATTAATAGAATGTCTGAACTTCAAGACAAGCTGAATGAATTTGATGTGTTTGATAAGCTGAATACATTTGAGGACATTCTGCTTTTCCTTAAAAAACATCCGTACTATGGCTCAAGTTCTGGTCGTGACGAATACTATGCTTTGACCTATTACATTTTGGAAGACTATCGCAAGTCGGTGTCCTTTTTGGATAAAAAAATCTCGTTGAGAAAGAGGGAAGATTACAACCTTTTCTTAGATAAGATAGAGAACGCTCGATTGCTGAAAGATTATATAGAAAGAGGCGATTACGATAAAGGTGTTAGTCAAATCTTGGAATGGCAAGAGCAAACGATGAACGGAATAAAATTGTAGGAATCATGAAGAAACGAAGGAAAGACGATGACGACTCTTGTTTGGTGCAGTTTGTCAAAACCATATTGTTGTTAGCTTGTGTATATTGGGGACTTATTACGGCGATGCGAACAGTCGATGATAGTTGGTGGCTCATCGGAGGAATAGCAGTAGTTTCCTATCTGCTTGTCAAGCTGTTCAAGGATGACGACTATGTTTCAATGCATACGTGTACCCTTGCCGTTGTATTGGGGGCGATAATCTTCACCACAAACTTTTATTTCCCGATTTCTACGCAACAACGTCAAGCTGTTATCCAAGACCTTTACGGTTCGGGAGGCAAGATGAGGACAACGCGATGTGTTCTTCGTTTTACGGACAATGGACAAAAGGTAAATGTCAGTGGAGGATTCAACAAGGAAGACTATCATGTGGGCGACACCGTAACCGTTACCTATCAGCACGGATGCCTCGGAATGGATGTGGTGAGATACGTCAAATGATATAACCTTGTTTTAAAACAAAGCAACAAATGAGATACATTGATTTTAGCTCAGTAAAGGAAACAATAGGGAAGATTTACTTTGGTATTTGTATTTGTGTTTTTGCTTATGCCGTTATTGGTGTACCTATACTATTAGGTATGCTGAAAAAGTATGGTGTGAAAACAGAAGCCGTCATTACACCTAATACTTCGTCTTGGGTCCATCGCTATACTACGAACTGTTATCTGTATGAGTTTCAAGTCGGAGATAAAACTTATGATGGAAATTCGCTTGTGGAGGAAGGTGATTATCGCAAGATAGGCACCAGGGTACAAGTGCTATACTTGGATTGGTATCCTTCTTTCAACAGACCTACGTATTATTGGGATGATTAATCACTTTCTGTGGATTATCCGCAAGGCTCAAATAAACAAACGCTTATGAAATATCTATGTTTTATTTTCTGTGTTCTTCTTGTTGGAGCGTGTTCCAGCACGAAAGGAAGCGGCAAGGAAACTTTGTTCTGTGAATTGGACAAAGAGGTGCAAGACTCATTGCTGTCTGTAAGCCGAAAGGTTTTGGAGGAAGACTATGCTCCACAGGCAATGATAGACTTTTCGGGCAACTGCAAGTTTACCGAAAGGAATATTGGTCCTTGGGTCGTTGGTATTCAAATCGAAGATACCGTTAATAAGAGAAGTGTCTCGTTGCCGACAAACGCCCCAATGCCATATATCGTGCATAATAACACAGTTTATTATCCCGAAGAATACAACTTGCTTGTAATGGGATTTGATAAAAATACGAAATTCAGAACTATAAGGATGAAGTAAATTTGGAGTTGAATTAGTGCAATGATTTGCTTTCTGCGGATTATCCGCAAGTTCAAGAATATATCAAAACAACATTTACGCTAAATAAAGATTTATGGCAGAGCATAATATCCAACAACTCAATAGATTCAAAATAGAGAGGGAAAACACAATACAGTTTCCCCTAAGAAAAATGCTGAAGGATTCCATCAGTGAATATATTTTGTCTGACATCAAAAATGTAAACGTGAAATTGTGGAAAGAACTGAGCTGCATTTCAAAAGTAAGCAATAAGGATGATGTGAAGCGACTAAAGCATTTTGTGAAAAATAATAAAAGCAATTTAGGCTCTATGCTTTATGATGAATTGAAGTCCGCAGTGAAAGAAATTGCAGAAGACTTCGAATGGGTACGTAGCAAAGACGGACAGATAATCATGAAGATTGAGGACTGGATAGAAAATGCCAGATTGCGCCTCGGCAAAGAATATCCTGATGTCCTCATATACATAGGACGTAGCTTTGTGAATCCCAATGAACTAATTATAGGGGGTGTCGTCAATGATGATGATGAGCAAAAGTTATTTGAAAACTATTTCAATAACCAAAATCCACCAGTTCCTATTCATTTCAAAATAATTGTTCAAAACGAAGAATAAATCAAGTAAGAAATTATGAACAACGATATTTTGCTTTCTACGAAATTTAAATCCATAGGAGAGGACGCTACTGTCAGTATGCCTTCCCAAATAAAGGCATTGTTTGGCATGAACCCACAAATTGACGTTCGCTTGATAGACTATGACTATATAGGAGATGCAAAAGATGATGATTACACCTCCTTTGCAGAGAAATTATATAAGGCAAATCCTAATGCTCATTACATATTGGTTACGCATTCCAATGAACTTAAAGACAGTTTGTTGGTAAGAAAAACTTTTCATTTTGATTTGACTGGATTTTATTTCAGTGAAGAAATCCAAACTTGGAGTGTTCCCATAAGCAACAATACCATCGTGTTCTTGGGCGTTATAGAAATAGAAACTTTTGAAGATTTAAAGACTGCAATTAGATTCTTGTTTTCAGGAATATATGATTCCCAAAACTTCCTAATACAACATGGTAGTACCTTTGCAAAAAGCGAGATTGTGAACCTCTTGGAAAGGGCTTTGCTTCCCATAAAGAATAGGTATGGGGAAAATCAAGACGTAATTATATCTATGGCCTCAGTATGCCAGCATAAAAAAGATATAATGGTTTTATATCCTTATGGTGGTACAGATTTCGGAAGTTTTATGCTATTTGTTGTGTAGGTTGGATATAATCGGCATAACAGCATTGTTATTTTCCACAACTCTGTGCAATTATCCGGTTTTGTCATTTCAAGAGTATGGCAAAAGAACATATATTCATTGCAAACATGCATCTTTCCGTGTTGGAAAATCAATTGCTTAGTTCCATTTTTGCAGATTATATTTCTATTTTGTCTAAATTACGACGGAATACAGCAGATATTCAAGGGATTTGGATGGATTATCAAAATAAAACGTTATTTTTGTAGTATAAAAACGATAAAAATATGAAGTTAAGCACTATGAGAGAAATAAATCCCAAAGAAACCACCCGTGCATATGCATTTGAGCTTTGGATGAAAGCCCCGATGCCAATGGTTACGTTTTTCAAGATTTTGGATGTCAGTCGTCTTGTTAAAATCAGCAAAAAGTCAGGTATGAAATTCAATATGCTGATGTGCTGGTGCATCGGCAAAGCGGCAAGCAGTATCAAGGAATTTTATATGCTGCCTGTCGGAGACAAATTGATGCAATATGATGCTATTGCGGTTAATACCATTGTTATGAACAAGGACAATGAGGTCAGTTCATGTGATGTGCCGTTTTCTGAAGATTTGCAGCTATTCAATGAAGATTATCTGAAATTGACAACGGAAGTAGCCCGAAGCTGTGAGAACCACGATTTGACAGAAAGCATGGTAATAGGGACTTCCGCACTGGCCCAATATGAAATTGACGGTGCGGTAGGTATGTACAGCGGTATCTTCAACAATCCGTTTATGATATGGGGCAAGTACCATAAAGGTTTCTTCAGAACGACACTAACGGTTTCATTCCAATTCCACCACACTCAAATGGACGGGGCACATGCTGCAAAGTTCCTGGATCGCCTGCAGCAGGAAATCAATAAATTACTTGTGTAGCGATGAATATGGAAAAACAAAGATTGATACTTCGTTCCTGGACAGAACACGATGCAGAGTCTCTTTATAATTATGCCAAAGTTCTAGCTATCGGCCCTATTGCAGGATGGCCTCCTCATACATCTGTGGAAAACAAAAACAAAAAAATATACAGGAAAAATTAGACAAAAATCCGGATTATGTAATGTGTAAAAAATAACTTCCGCAGTTTTCTGCGGTTAAGAGCAACATTTGACGAGATAGTTCCATTTGGAGAGCTCATCATCAAAAATGATACGTTTGCTCTTGTTTGATTCGTAAGATTCTTCAATGGGTCTTTTCGTTTCATACGTTCTTTGATTTATTGTAGCGATAATGGAGAGTCCTTTCTTTGTGACGGTAGCCTCTGCTCTGAGAGTGTAAGCTAAACTGTGTCATGCTATCACTGTTATAGTTTAATGCAGTTTATTTGCATTTTGTTCAGTATAGTTTTCCCAATAATGAAGATTTATACTATTTTCTCCATTTAAATAAAAATCCGTGGATAAGCCTATGATTACCCACGTTTTTTTTGTTGGTATGCTCGGCATGAGCTTATCTAATGGGGCAAGTCCCTAATAAGCCTGGTGTGGGAGGTCGGTAAATGTGAAAATAGGAGGCAACTGCATTTTATGATTAGCATTTACCTCCTACCCGATTCGAAGCGAAGAATGCGCTTGTACCCGTTGGTCGTTGTCTATTATTTCTGATTAATTTTCTTTTTAATTTCATTCACCTCTTTAAATAGGCTATTAGCAATGCTATCTTTAATTGCTGCCATCTGTATCATTTCGTTATGATAGCGAATTGAGTCCTCGTAAATATTTACATGAGTTCTCACTTTCTCAATAACTTCTTTATTTGGGCATACAGAAAAGTTCTTTTCGATGTATCGAACATTGGGGTCGTCGGATGGAAGCACCATCTTCAATGCCCTATACTTCAAATCTGCCTCCTCCCAATCTTGGTGCTCTCGCCATTGGGTGAGATTGCCCCAAATGGAAATGACAAGAGATAGAGCCAAGCCACCTATGAAAAGAAGAATATTCTTTGAGGTTGGCTCGAAGCGATGGGTTACAACCTTCTTTTGAGGTGATTTGTTCATCACTTCAAGTTTATCTTGCAATGCTTTTGAGGAAACATCATTCCCTTGTCTCATCTGCTTGACTGCATCAACCAAGAACTTGCTTCGCTGCTCATTTTTGCCAAGTTCAACCTTAATAAGGTCTGCAAAAACAACAATGGCATCTCTTAATTTGGATATTTTACCTCTGACTTCCTCTTCCTTGGTAAACATCGCATTGATTGACTTATCCAACTTGGTTATGTCATTACTTGCAAGAACGTTTTCTGCTCCTGCGTTCTTTGTGGAGGCAGAAAGTTCATCGACTTTCTGCTCCAATCTCTCAACTGTGCCGTAGATGGCTTCCAACAGTTCTTCTTTCATTGTATATTACTTTTGTTGTTTGAATGGTTTGTAACTTGCATCAAAGGCTAAAGCCTCTTCTGCGTTTCTTCTTTTTCTTCTTGGATGATTCGTCCTCTGGGAAAGACTCAAAGGTCTGAGCGTTGGCAGAAGCAAAAAGTCCAATGGAAGAAATGCCGTCCCAAGGGTCTTGGCTGCTATCCGACATGGATGGCTCATGGTTGCTCTTGTGATAGCCTTGCTCGTATTGCAGAGTAGAGTTGGATTTTGGTGATACATGGTTCTCGATTCCCTCAAACCTTGCATTCAGCTTGCCAAAGCTATAGTCTCGGCTAATCTGCGTACCCTTGAAGCTATATTCATCCTTGCTGAAACGGATGCCTTGTACCTTGGTTCTCTCCTTGTCCTTATAGACAAGCTCCAAGCGAACACCTCGTTTTGCAAGTTCATTCTTGAACTTCTGCCAGCTATCTGCAACTTTTAAGGCATCTTTGACTGCATTGTGAATCTTGTATTTTGCACGCTCCGCATTGCGCAATTTGCGAGTGTTAGTCTTGCTCTTGTCCGTTCCGTAAGTCAATCCATACTTGGATTTTAGAGCCTTGGTCACTTGCTCATTACGCCTGTAATCGTGGGCGTCTGATATGAGTTTGCCCTCATTGTTGATGCGGTTATACACGATATGACAATGTGGATTGTCCGTGTTGTGATGCCTTACGATAATGAATTGAGTATCTTTTATCCCCATCATCTGCATGTATTCAAGGGCTATCTTAGCCATGAATTCATCCGTCAAACGTGGCTTGTCCTCGGGCTTGAAGCTCAAAGCTATGTGCCCCACAGGCTTCTTAATCCTTGGATTTAGTTGCCTCTGTAGCTCGAAACTTTGCGTCATCTCGGTATTCGTGCCGAGTAACACACCATCAGAGGCAAGGGTTTTCGCCTCGTCCTTGCCTGTAATATAGCGGATGCAACCAGCAAATGAGCTGCCCTTCTTTAGCTTGCCTATCATGTGGTATCCTCCTTTCTGCCC
>OGGI01002694.1_pt1 | contig 10043 bp, 3 predicted proteins | sample 1571051 | NCBI WGS metagenome assembly OGGI01 (sample SAMEA2582075, study PRJEB24529) | metagenome | biome: Human gut stool | place: China | collected 2011 | reverse complement strand
TTCTTCCAACTCATTACATTCGTAGACAGGCATATACATGCCGCCTCCACCTGTTTCTAAGTAAGTAACAGAATCGGGCAGGTTAGCTTTTTTGATTTTACTCTTATAGAAACATCTGTTTTTTATGATTGCAAGATTAGGAGGGAAATAAGCCTCCTCTAAACTACTCTCTTCAAAAGCCATAATATCATACATAGTACAGTTAGCTAATTTTTCAAATCCTTTTAAAGATTTTATTTCCTGATTACCTCTCAAAAATTCCATTGGTATTTTAGTTATCTGATTTGCATCTGATGCACTTATACCTCCATCTTTGTCAGTATCATATCTTGAAATCATCATTTGAGCTAACAACGGATCAGTAAACCTAATAAAATATTCACCCGTTATATTCAATACCAACTTCTTAAACGTATTCCTCAAAGCCTCAATAGAATCTTCATAGCAATTTGCATTGATATTCAACGTACCGTCCAACACCGGATAGTCGTCCTCACCGGAAAGTCCTTCACTACTCAAACCAGAATAGGAGCCATCCGCCAGTTGTGCCAGTTTATCCAACATCTCCGAACTCTCATAGTTCTCATCAAATCCAACGGCACGTATGCGCTTCAAAGCATGTGCCCCTCCCTGATCATCTTGTGTATTCATTATATCTACAAGTAGCCTCATCGGATCAATGCGTGGACAATCGACCACAAAGAAGTCAGTGATAATCCCTTTACACAAGTCAATTCCCACACCTTCATTGGTCATCAAAGGATAGTTTGCCAGCGTCAGATATTGATTGTATGCACTAAACTCCACCGTACGCAAACCACCACCTGCAGGAAGAATAACTTGTACAAGAGATGTTCCATCCGCATGTACCTCCTGCAAATGTGTACAAGCTGCCAGATTCAGCGTACCGGCCAATGTAGATATATTCGACAATAGCAGCCGTTGTAAGGATACGCAATTAGAAATAGTCAATGACGAAATAGATATGACAATGGGTTCTGTCTTACTACCCAATCGGATATCACGTAACATCTGTCCCTGAATTATCATTTATCCCTGTACATTCTTATTATACCAGTCACCTATATCCTGCAGATAAGAGGCCCCCTGAATAGCATTCTGTTGATCACCGGACCCGGACAGTTCTATCTCCATTTCACAAACATCACCGGACTTCGTACGTGTCCCCCGGATAATTGACGTACCATTGGCTATTGCCGGATACATATCCATAGCCGGAGTCAATTCATACTTTATGGTATTTCCGGCAGCACGAACAGTGATTGTATCTGTCCCTCCGGCACTGAAAGTCCCAAAACTATATTTAGACATCATATACAAAATACGCTTGGTTATCCACCTCTGTTCTGCCAGATAATGATCGCCAAGACTCTGTGTGATAGGATCGGTATCATTGGAGTATTTTCCCGCATTATAAGCAAGCTTACCATTCTCATAACAATACTTTGCATCCGCATTATAAGCGTTCTCCGGGAAATACTCCTGTGCATTGTCAAAGAAATACTTCTGATAAAATGCGTAAATCTTCTCCAGGTCATTACCGCTCTTCAGACCGCCAAGTGTTTGCATGGCTGTCATCATTTTGCGCATACTTGTTATCTTCTCATCCGGAAAAGCCAGTTCCATCAGATTAAAGAAGTTGTTTGTCTCACCGTTCCAGATGGAAGCTCCCGTTTTGTCCACATCATGTGTTTCTACACTATATTCTTTGTCCGGCAATCCCCGGTTGGTGGTATCAAAACGAGTATCCGCATCATCTACACGCCATCTCCACTTCGATATTTCCGTTCCAAAACAGTAAGGATACGTATTCTTTGCACGCTCATCCGTACCTGCATTAAATTCTACATTATTCATAAAGAACAACGTATCCTCCACATCCCAATACAGCGAAACTTCTTTCCTGAACTTAGCAATACGGGCATTGACAAAAAGCATATTCAGTTCATCGCCCGTTTTGTTTTCCAAATCGGCAATCCCCAATCCATACCCTTTATCCACAAGCTGAGAGACAAGATTTATCGTGCCATTACCTATATCGGAAGGAATAAATTTATTTTGTGAGGACTCAAAATAGTACACATTATATAGGTTTACATCCCCTTCTTTGGCTATCCAAAATTCACAAGGCTCATTGCGGTACGTTATCACTTGGGCATTCAGCTCATCCAATGTACCATTAAAAGGTTTCAGACGTGGAGAACACTGATAAACCATATTATAAGCAGGAATGAATTTAGAGATTTTATCCAGTTCCCCCTCACCGAAGTTCCATGAATTTGCACCATTATACTGCCATGCCTCTTTGTCTTCGTTGTAAAACACGTTGTTATTCCACGGGACGCGAAACAAAGTACACAATGGAGAGTTATCCGATCCTTCAATGCTCAAAAGATCCGGGAACAGATCCGTATCAAATCCAAACGTATATTTATCCCCTTTATCCGGTCCGAAAGTATACAACCCTCTGAATATATAAATCGTTTCACCCTCATCATTTACCTGTTTTTCAAAGCATACAAATGGAATCTGATAAACAGCCACACGTGCATTTGCATATTTCTCTGTCTTCATCGCCTCATTCAGCAAGCCCACTTCCCGATACAGGTCATCATAAGAGTTGACCGAACCTATCTTATGTGAATGCATAGAGGAAGCAAAATTCTTCTTTGCCGTGAACTTCTGCCCTGCAGGAAGAAAAGGCGTCATCTGCCACTTCTTTGCAGAAGTAGTCCCATCGGCATGTGTTACCACAGAATTCACTTTATCGAGCTGATAACGGGTATTCCATATCCAGTACTTCATAGAAGAAGTTCCCTGTCCTTTGGCTGTCACATTGCTGATTGACACATTCCAGTCGGGATGATCGTAGAAAAATACCTCCAGTGTACCTACCCGCGAGGTCTGGTCGGCCATAGAAGGAATCGTGTTGTCATATACTATTACATTAAACTGATCCTTCGTATTTTCAAAGTCGATCTCCGAACCATTTGAGTCAAAAATATCATTATTTGCTTTGGCGGCCGTTTTCTCATTTATATCGGATAGCCAGTTGATATAGTTGGTCATCACCCCCTGTGAGGTTAATCCGGAGTCGTAAACACGTATTCCATAAATATCAACATCCGCATATTCAGATCCAATAACAATACCGCCACTATGCGCAAAGTAATCATTACTTTCATAGGTAAACTCACGATTCTTCACTCCGTTTACATAGAGAATACACAGATTGAATCCGGAGCTCCCGTATGCATCCGGAAGAATAGTCAGTGCCAGACGTGTACGTTTTCCTTCAAATGTATGCAAGCTCTGTATATCCTCATTTTTGAGTGACTGAGAATGCATAATAATCTCATCGGCATATATATTAAGCCCCACAAAGGAATCTCCCGAAGCAGATGAAATCGTAATAACAGGCTCCGTATAATCCGTCACATTATCAATCCTGTAATCCACTTCAATGGTTTTACCCTTGCGTGCGCATTCTACCTCAAAAGGTTTGTAGTCCATTGTCAGCATAGATCCTGCAAGTAGTCGGAGGGTTTTATTTCCATCCATATCCGTCATCCAACCATCATTACCCCAGTTCAGGTTTTTCCAGACTCCGGTTATACAGGAACCATCTACCTCATTGATGATCGACTTATAGTTTTCCTGCCTGTTGGAACGTGTCTTCGGATTCATGTAAAACACCGAACCTGCCACAGCAGAATATCCCAAAGAATTGTTCACAGAGAAAGAGATCGGACTTACCAGCTCCGTTTCCCCATCCAGAATATGAGTCACAATTTCAAAATCTGTGTTATCCATCGTTTCAATTTCCATCGGAAAAGAGAAAGTATGTTTAGTCGAACAGGCAATATTATCCTCGGTTGAGGTAAATACAGACATGCTATCCTGCTTCACTACAAACTGTGCAGAAGTAGTCACATTATCACCATCGTACATGGCATACTCAAACAGAGTATTCTCGGACCAGTTGATAGCTTTGACCAATGCATTATTCACTGCCACCAACTTGACTTGTTCGCCCGGAACAGCACAAATTACATTGAAAGACACCGTCTTTGTCTTTATACTCCCATCAGAATTTGACACATAAGCAGATATCCGGAACACTCCTGTCTTTCCGGGATGAGGAATGGCATAATTGTAAGCAGTTTCCACATATACACTTGTACCTAAAGCCACCTCATAAGACTCATTATAATCTGTACCGGATATATTTACATACAGAGTTTTAGATACATTGCCACCAATATAAAGAGGAAGTGTCACGTTGCCGGTGTAAGCTGTCCACCATTTAAAGTTACCGGCATCAACAGACAATGAAGTGAGCTGAACGGTGTACACAAATGCCGGTGTAGTAACCTCCGTCACTGTTCCCGTCACTTTAATCATCACATTATTAACTCCGGAAGTCAAAAACTCAGCTACATCAATAGTAGTTGGAACTGCAGAATTAACAGGTAGCTGTTTGACCACTACATATTCATCACTATTACTGCTCTTCACTGATATCAGGCACACTCCACGTTCTCCCGTATCTTCATAAGCTTCACCGGAGTCATAGCGTTCCTGAGAAACAAAGGTGAACTTCAAAAGGCAAGGCTCCCCTTTACTTGCCGAGATATTCTTGCTATCAAGGTTATTCGTAATACGTACATTACGTTGTATCCCGGTAGAGCCTCCTCCGCCTAACTCTTTCTTTTCCCAGGCAGTTCCTGTCCACTTATATAGTGCATCCTCATTAAATACATAGCATACGCATCCTTTGAGCAGATAAGAGATATCAAGTGCATCTCTTTCGGAAGTTGTATTAACGGGAATCCAGCCGCTACGTATCAATCTCTCTACAGCCCACTCTTTCGTACCGGCTTTACGAACCAGCATATCATCCGTATCCGAAAATGTATCGGCAGTATCGTCTACATTGCGTAACCCGCCAAGCGTGGTGGCTCCGTCACTTGCCGGAACTTCTATCAATGCAACAGAAAGGGGCTGTGAATCATCATCACTCTCTTCGATGACATTGGCTGACATACCCATGTTACTCTCTTCTATTAATCCATCAGATAGTACAGAATGAAATTGCGATGCTGTCTTTGATGAACGTACAATAACTCCTCCATTAAGTTCCAATAAATAATCAGTACTATCTGCCTGATCTTTACGTAAAAATCGTTCATTAACCGGACTATCTATATCCAAATCATGTGCTATATCCGCATAGGCTGCTTTATTAGCATGAGCAGCTTCATCAGAATAAGCAGCAGCATCAGAATAGCCAGCTTTTACTTTCTCATCAATATTCACTACCTCCCCACTATCATCATCAAGAACAGAAGTCTTCAAATACAAATAATTATCATCATCAATAGATATCTTATCCAATGTTAACAAATTTTCATGAGTATGTCCATCTCCTGATACCGAAGAAGTGTTCATATTAACGTTAACACTTCCACCACTAATTCCGACTTTTTGTAACCTTTTACTCCGTGCTTTCGCTTCTCTGGTTACTGTTAGAACATTATATTGTTTTTTCATAATCTATCCCCTCAAAATAATCTGGTTCTACCTGTACTAATTTCACTTCACTTTCTTCAGTTATTACATGCTGCACATCACTAACTATCATATAATTACCCGGTTCACTAAGATCTGTATACAATCCAAAATCATTAAGTAATCGAACCGTACCGGTCAACATATTCATTCGATGACTGTATTGGCTGTACACAGTTCCCATGAGTAACTTTTCTATATAATCTGTAACTCCTGCACGGCTAAATTTTACTACAGGATTATAATCTTCTTTCCGTAACAGTATCCCCAATCCACACACCTTCAAATCTCCACTATTTCCTAAAAAGGTGTCTATATCCAAGTCCTCTTTTGCAGAAGTATTTACCCATGAGGAATATTCTATATCCTTAGTTTCAATTTCTTTGCCATAACCATCAACTATGTCCAAAGTAGGTGTTTTATAAAGCAACCAACGAACTTTTTCTGCAAAGCCATCAAATACCGGATGCTGTGCTATATCACTATTAGAGTAGCCCGATGAACCTTGATTAAATATTCCTGTACCTATTTCTACTTCTATCGTGCCTTGTACATTTTTCGGTATAGAGATATATTCACCTGCCCCCATTATATCGTATAAATGACATAAAGAAAAATGTGGATATTGTACACATTGATGGTTTTCCATCCATCCTCCCGGATATTCGGCCTTAGTCAATTTATCTTCACGCGGAGGAGTATAATAAGAGAGTACAGCATACGGTCTATTAGGTTTATTAGTTTCCGGATAATCTCCATCTACCCAACGTTGGTTACCACCATAAGAAACGCCAATTTCCTTATCATAAGAAACATTTGCATAATGTTTCATTACAATTCCCTCTGCATTTCTTATACGCATTCTAAAAGGAATATGTACACATCTGATTTTAGTTCGCATCTTTTCATAATCCCCTTGCTCATTATAATCTCCGGATGTTTCAAATGGGTTATAACGGACATCAAGTAATACTCCCATTTTAAGTCGCAACAAACGTTGCCTTTTCTTACCGTAAGATACTAATGAAAGAACATTAGGAACATCTATTTTTTTATCTATTTTTATCAACGTTTCATAATTAGTGAATAGCGAATTATTCACTATCGTATTATACAGACCATATTGATTAGCTCTAATTTTTACAATCCAGGCCACTCCTTCACCTTCATAATTGGAGAAAACCGGATCTATTTTGAAAAGCATCGCATGTTTATGTATAAAAAGCCCCTTTGGTGCCGGTACAGATTGAAAAAGATCCATATAGAATCCTTCCGAAGCATTCATAAGGTCATCACTACCCACAGAATAATCCGTACGCACAAGCAGATCAGTAGCAAAAGGAGATAAACCCTCTGTTATGACTTCTTGCTTCATAAGTTCTGTCTTATCATACGGACTAAAAGATACCTTCGCACTTTTATATACAGCATCTACTCCAAGCACAGCATCCTTTCCTTCCCAATGTATTAATTCCGGTTCAAAGGTATCTTGTATAGCATTCAAATCATATATAAACACATCTCCGGACCGCTGTATCATCCTCATTGCAAATGGTCTCAATGTCTCATCCAATACGGTTCTCCATGTCATTGGCTCTCCATCTTCATCATAAAAATTACCACAGTTAATACAAGTATGAGAAAGAAGAGTTTCTGATGAAGTGTCTCCTGCTCGAGAAGTAGAAATATATTGTTGTATACCCCGGATATTTATAAAAGAATTATGTAATGCTTTCTGAAAAAGCTCTAAAAGAGTCAGAAATCCGTCCTCTTGAAACTTCAATCGGTCTAATACAGCAAAATCACTAAATGTTAATGTAACCTCATACTCCTTTTCATAGGAAAAAGGTTCTTCATAAAGTTCCGTATCCAATGTTCCACTCCAATAAAGTGTATTGTCACGATATACATCCATGCGGATACTACCCGTATCAACAGTATACAGGTCTTTATACTGTCTATCTACCCGGCTTACAACAGTTAAAGTAGCCTTACTACTTTGAACCGGCTCTAATTTGTCTGTTTCTCCCCACTCTATTACCAATGGATCATCTGCCGGAAAATCCAAACGCCCGATAGTTGCATATTTTTCCTCGGCATCCTGCCATATCTCAGCTCGCCATAAAACACCAGCTATACTGAAGAATTCACCTTTATATCTAAGATATTTTTCCATATTATTTTGTACGTTGATTAATCCTATCTACTTTATTCAATATTCCACGAAGAACCCGTCCGTCTATTACAAACTCAACTTCCCCTCCTATACCTCCGGCAGGTTGTAACATATTACGCAATCGATTGAGCGGAGCCACTACCTCCGGATTATTTTGTGCTCCGGAATATTCGCCAAAAAGCCCGAGAGTAGGACCATAAGCTAAACCGCCTGCCGCAAATTTTGGAATAGAAGCCAATGCAGCCAAAACACTAGCAACAGCGGCAATGGCTAAGATCGGTCCAACAAATGGAATACTAGCCATAGCCGATGCTGCACCCGTACCTGCTACTGCTGTATTTGCTGCAACCTGTGTCCCTTGTACTGTACATAATGCCAAAATTTGTGGTATAGCCGCTCCTATCGCTTGAACACAATTGGCTCCCCAATCAAGCCATTGCCCGGCTGCCCCTCCAATAAGATCACCAATACTTCCCATGGCTGTACCCATAGATCCCAGCCCATCAATCATATTAGCATTTCTCTCTCTCATTTCATCCACTGCCATATTCCACCTCTCCATATTGGAAAGTGGTTTTTCCATATTTGGCACCTCCGGCTCCGGCAATTTCATATCCTTAAGCCCTTCTTGTGTCAACATGGAAGATTTCATTCCCGGATTATCTTTTATGGAATTATTCTGTAAGCGCTCTACCATCCCACTAATGCTACCCCCTACAGGTGTAAAATCTATCGGAATAGATATCTCACCATACTCTTTTTTGAAGGTTTCTCTTTCAATCCAGTCTTCTGCACCTGCTATTTGTTTTTTCAGGCTATCAATTTTCAACTGAATATCTATAGAAGCCGTACCAACTGTAGTATTTGACAAACTTTTTTCCAATTCGGAAAGTTCCTTTTTCATAGCTGCAATACTTCCTTTAGCAGGAGTATCCGACTCTGAAGAGAAGACTGATTTTGGTTTCTCTGTTATCGTATTCGTATCAGGTTTTTGAAGTGGAGAGCCTAAAACCGCATTTATCCGTTTCACTTCTTTTTCATAATCCTTTCGGGCAGACTGCATACTATATATATAAGGCGTAATCGGATTGTCAACATAAGAAGAAGCCTGGCCGGCGGTTCCATAACTCTGTACAACTGTTTTATTCAACTTACGGACAAATTGCATCCATCGCTCCGGAATTTCTTTATCTCCTCTCCGAATACTGGCAGCTATACCCTCAAATACCCGGTCACCAGTCTCTTCACCATATTCTTCCGTAAGTACCTGACGCACTTTTGTGAGATTCTGACCTTCTTTATCAGCCAATGCATCTCCTGCCGAGGATAAAGCACGTTCGCTGGCACGGGCACGGGCTGTCTCAAGAATAGCTGTACTCAGTTTACTATAGGCTACACGTGCAGTGTCTACATTGGTTATCTCTATTCCTAACTGACTTAGATAATCTCCATACTTTTCCTGAATTTTATCTTTCGCCCGTTTCCATTCATTTGTTCCTTCCTTAGCTTTATACAAACTACCAAAAAGTGTATCCAAAGAATTCTGCTCCGTAGATACCTCTTTATTCATGTCGGTCATTGCTTCATCTAAGCGCTTCTGTGCTTTTGCTGTTTCGCTATTACCTAATGCTAATTTGTATATTGCAATTCCAAGAGTTACAGCAGCGGCAGCAGCTATTAAATAGGGGCTGGCAGCTATGGCAATATTCATGGCTTTCGTTGCACCGGTAGTGGTGGCGATGGCAGCACGCGCTGTCAACATCTGCATTTTGTAGATATATAGAGTACGAGAGGTCAGAGTAACTATTCTATTATAAATAGATTGAGTAACAGAAGCTGCCTTTGTTAAAAATCCAAGGACTTTCAAATTGGTATATATACTAAGTACAGAATCTGCAAACTCAATATACTCCATTCCTCCAATAGTCCTATCCAACTCTGAAATGCTTAATTTCAATTCATTCATCTGTAATTGAAACTGTGAAACTTTCTCCAATACAATATCCGTATTACTGGTAAATTGTAATAAGCAATCAGACTGTTCTTGAAATACTTTAAAATAATTTGAAAAATCCTGTAAACAACTAATCATAGCCATTTCAAGAAACTCATTAGCTATTGTTACTCGTTCTATTGCCATTACAAACTTATCTAATGAAACAGATATGTTCTTTAAATCACCATTTATTCCAATAGAAATTTTGTATACTATTTTATTATCCATATATTTGAAACTTATTTATCTTTCAATATGAAAACATTATTAGGGGTTATT
>OGGI01002692.1_pt1 | contig 10045 bp, 1 predicted proteins | sample 1571051 | NCBI WGS metagenome assembly OGGI01 (sample SAMEA2582075, study PRJEB24529) | metagenome | biome: Human gut stool | place: China | collected 2011 | reverse complement strand
ATACATACTTCTCTGGTTGGAACTTAGGTTCTGTTGGAGGAGTTACTGTATTGTTAAACTCTTTATCAGCTGGTTCAGTTACGTTCGCAACCAATGCTTTAGCTGTACCGTCGTGAGATACTGTTACAGTTACTTCTGCTTTCATAGTATCGTATGTTACAGTTGTGTCTGTTCCTGCAACCTCTTCAACAGTATATTTGTGAGCCCCTTCTTCACCTTTTTTGAATTTAAGTGCTGAGAACTTAACGTTTCCTGCCGCATCGTTACTTACAGTTTCAACAACTTTACCTGTTGAATCTTTCAGTACGAAGCTGAATTCGTTCGCTTTAAGTTCACGACCTTCCAAACGTTTTGTGAAGTTGAATTCTGCAGTGATTGGTACACTGTTCACACGTTTTTGAGTTGGTTTTTCTGGAGTTTCTACAGATTTGCTTACTGGGTTGTAAACGTGAACGATTTGGTTCGCTTTGTTTTCGATGTCTACCCCACCAGGAACATCTGCTTTAACAGTTGCTGGAATATCAAATTTGTAGTAACGTCCAAATGCAAATTTAGTAGTATCAATAACTTGAGTATTCTCTGCATCACCTAAAGATTTGTTCATAGAAGCTTTAGATGTAGCTGTGATTACTCCGTTAGCTACTGTAATATCAAATTTAGATGTTACATCAACTCCTGTTACGCTATCGTATGCTTTAATATCAGCAGCGTTAACAGTTAATTTATCTGCATCGTAAGTATCAGAGATACCAACAGATTGGATGTTGTTTTTGTCAGTGAAGTTCTTAGTATCTAACCATACTTGGTAAACTAATTTATCTCCACGTTCAACAGTTTTAGTATTGATGTTTTCTGCTTCGTTGTTGTCAGTTTTATCGACATAAGGGTTTGTATCTGTTTCACCATATTTATCTGTCAATTCAGAATCGTCATCAACGAGCTTAGTACCTGTGATATCGAATTTCGCTTCAGAAACAACGTATTTCTCTGGCTGGAACTCAGGGGTTTCTGGAGGAGTGATCTTGTTGTTGAACTCTTTATCCGCTGTTCCATCAGTAGCGTTACCGTTCTCATCAACCCCACCAGTTGATGATACGTTGGTTACAGTTGTAAGAGCATGACCATTCTTAGCAACTTCAACAGTGATAGTTGCTTTCATCTTATCGTAAGTCATGCCAAGCTCTTTGTTGGCTGGAATTACTTCTTCAACTGTATAAGTATGAGTACCTACTTTAGTGTTGTCAAATGAAATTTCTGTAAATGTTACAGTTCCATCTTTTTTGTTAGCTACAGTTTCAACTTCTTGACCGTTTGCATCTTTAAGAACGAATTTGAATTCTCCGTCTTTAAGTTCACGTCCAGCTAATTTCTTAGTGAAGTCGAATTTCACTTTAACAGGAGCAACAACATAGTTATTGAACTCTGTATCTTCTGGCATTGTAACGGCAGCGTTCAAAAGACCTGTTTGAGCATCTTTTGTGACATTTACAGTCACAACTGCGTTCATTGAATCGTAATCGATGTTTGTGTCGGTACCAGCCACTTCACGTACAGTGTAAGTGTGTTCACCTTCAACGCTGTATTCAATAGCATCAAATGTGATTGATCCGTCAGCTGCATTCTTCTTGGTTTGGATGACATTACCATTTTCAAGCAATTCAAATGTGAAGGCATCCTTAGTAAGTTCTTTACCTTCAAGACGTTTAGTAAACTTGAATTGTGCTTGAGTAGGACCTGAAGTAAAGGTATTGTTGAATTCTGTATCTGCAGGAAGAGTATTTGTTGCTTTAAGTACGTGACCTTCTTTAGTAACAGTAATTGTTACTTCAGCTTTCATCGTATCATATTGCATACCAAGTTCTTTGTTGGCTGGAATTACTTCTTCTACTGTATAAGTATGAGTACCTACTTTAGTATTATCAAATGAAATTTCTGAGAATGCTACAGTTCCATCTTTTTTGTTAGTTACAGTTTCAACTTCTTGACCATTTGCATCTTTAAGGATGAACTTGAATTCGCCATCTTTAAGTTCACGTCCAGCCAATTTCTTAGTGAAGTCAAATTTCACTTTAACAGGAGCTACGACAACGTTGTTGAACTCTGTATCAGCTGTTGAAGATGTTTCACCTTTAGAAGAGCTGTAAGTAACAGTAGCTTCTAAATCACCTGCTTGGTTTTTTTCAGTAACAACTACAGTCATGATAGTTTCCATGGCATCGTAGTCAACATTTTTATCTTCTCCAGCAACTTCTGTTACTTTATATTTGTAAGTTCCAACTTTAGTAAAGTTAATATCACTAAAAGTTACCTTGCCAGATTTATTTTTGACGGTTTCAGTATGACCACCTTCAAGTTCTTCACCTGAATCATCAGTTTTCAATTCAACAAGTTTAAAGCTGAAGTCATTATCTTTAAGTGTTCGCTTATTCTCTACATTTTTGTCTTCGAGAACCTTAGTAAATTCAGGAGTTACCTTAGTAGCTTCACCTTTAACATAGTAGTAGACCGTTTCATAGTTGGGTGTCAATTTATTTTCCAAACGGAAAACGTTACCCGAAGAAACTGGAACGCCATTAATAGTATATGCAGCTCCAGTAGCGCCACGGTTCGCATAAAATTCACCCGCAGCTGAATAACGTGGTTGATAGCCAGCAGCTTCTGAGGCACTCACCTCAGTAATTGTATACTCTATAGTATTATTAGCTGCTTCCCCTCCCCAGGACATTTTATAAAATGTCCCGTTTGGACGTTTATAGATAAAATCAGCTACGTTAGGTTTACCATATTCCAAATCACCAAGATAGTTTGTATTTTGTTTATCTGAGAAAATAGCAAATGGTTTTCCAACAACAAGCTTATCACGTAATTCTGGTTTCAAACCATCTCTAACTGGCTTATTATTATCTTTATTCCATCCAGCATCATCGATTTCAGGATTCTTACCGAAGTCTTCTGGGTGGTCAATTTTATTGTTACTTCCAGGACGAATTACTGTTTCATAAACCTTAACATAGCCATCAGTGTTTAAATCTTTAGAAATTTTATTTAGACTGTCAGATTTGATTGCCCACATTTCAATACGGACAGTACCATCTTCGCCTACAACTTCTTTAATACGTTTTACACCACCTTCAGCATTGGCAACGTCAAACCAACGTTGGCCAACTTCGTAAGGTTTTTTTAGAACATCTACAAGCGAGCGTGAATCTGCTGTTTGATATAGCTTATACCCATCAAAAGCACGAAGGGCTGAAGCATGGAAATCTTGCCCTTCCATACCAGTAAGTGTAAATGAACCAAGACTCTCTTCAGAGCCTGTTGCACGATATGTTTGTGCATCAACTTGTGGAGTTCCAGCGTCATTTACCAACTTGTAGTCACCTGGCGTAGAAGAATTCATCACATAACGACTGCCATTTGGGACAAAGTTACCAACCAAACGTGTAGGATCATAAGTTGATGAATTTTTATCAACAACTTTATAGTAAGTCGTCTTAGTAGTTAGACGTGGGATGTAATATTGAGGATCAGTTATCGTCGTTCCTTCGTTGGCTGTATTAACTACATCATAAATTTGAATCGCAGTACGTTGACCATCGAAATCATTAGCAGAACCGTTGAATTTCCATGTTGCACGGAGAGCTGGACGATCTGTCTTATCAGCATCTTTAACATTTTCAAATCGGAATTCAATATAAGCCTGTTTATTGCCTGAAATAGGTGCTAGAGTAGCCTGACCAAGATTCACTGTTCCTGCACCACTAATTTGTTTTGTTTCTTTAACAGTGTTTGTAGCACCATCAACCAATTCGATTGTTACATTAGTTGAATTATCGTATGGTTTAGACATACGGTAATAGAACTTAGTATTATACTCTGTATTGAATCCCATCAAATCAGTAACAATATATGTATACTGAGATGCACTCGGATTCAATTGGTAGTTGATTCCTGCAGTAACATGGTCAGTAGGATCTTTTGGTGTAGGGACTACAAGTGGACGATTCTTAAGTTTTGCACCATTTGGATCACTCATCTCTGGTGTTGCAGCTGCTGAACCTACTGTATGACTAGTTGATACAGGGTCTGTTGCCGAACGACGAGTACGACTGCTACGACTTGTTTCCAAAGCACCAGCATTCGTCAAATCAGTTGCAGCACGGTCAAGTGTTGCACTACGATCTGCTGCTGATCCTACAGAATAAAAACGTGCAGAACCACTTGAGCTAACTCTTGTAGTTGCCGCAGTTTCGGCTGCTGCTGTTTCTTCAGCTACTGGAGTGGCTGTTGCAGCAGTACGATTAGCCGCTGTTGCAGCTGGAGTTGCTGCAGCGGTTGTCGCTGAAACTGTAGTTTCAACGTTGTTGCTAGCTGCATTTGTAGATGCTGCTGTTGCTGGCTTAGCTGTCTCTGAAGTAGGTTTAGCAGTCTCTGAAGCTGGTTTAGCTGCTTCAGGTTTTGCAGTTTCTGTAGCTTGTTTGTCAGTTGTCTCTGCGGCAGCCTTATCTGTTGTTGGAGCTTCTGGTGTCAAGTTAAATGTTGACGCAGTTGCATCAGTTGAAGATACAGCTGCAGTAGGATCTGCTTGAGCTGTTGATGCTGTAGGCGTTTCAACTAAATTGGCAGAGCTCTCACCTGCTACCGTAGAGCTTGGTGTTGAAGATGAAGGTTCTGGGGATGTTACTTCATCAGCCTGAGCAATACGAGCAGCAAAGAGCGCCGTCCCTAGTAAGACTGAAGCGACACCAAACGAGTATTTACGCAATGAAAAGCGCTGGCGTCTATTGAAAATGTCTTTCATTAAAAGACCTCCTCTAAAAAGTTAGTTAGTTATAGGTACACACTTATAAAATTAATCCAATTATAAAAGTGAGTATACTATATTCTAACATTCTGACAATTAGCGGTCAAGATTTTTGTCAAAATTTTTTAATTTTATTTTTCAACTTTCTGATTATTCAACTACAAAAAGATTAGCAATAGCAACCCAAAAACAACAAAACACCTTATATAACAATATTTATTAACACTTCACTCAATATAAAAATAATTATTTTATCGTTTTATTTTCTAATTAAAACGCCATTCCAAATCTTTTTCTGAACTTCTCTATGACATTAAAAAAACGAACATTCTCTAATAATACAATTATTATCGCACATATTTGTACACTATTTCAGAGCATTAACTTCACTTTATCCTACTATTACAGTATTGACGAATCATAACAACTATTCAAACAATTCTCATATAATTATTTAAGAGTAACATATTAAACTCAAACATTCTTCCCAAAAAAGAAACCAGCAACTCAAATTGAACTGCTGGTTTACTTTATTTAAAACTAATAAGAGATTTGTCCGTCTCAATTAGATTAATCTTCTTTTTTACGACGATAGCCTTGAATTCCCAGACCAAGAGCAACAATCAGAGCAGAAAAGCCTGCTACTTCGACTGTTTGCTCTGTTTCTTCACCAGTTTGGGGAAGAACTACTTGTTTTTTATATAAAGCTACTTTTGTAGTAGCAGCCTGAGAAGCTGTCTTAGCAACGATTCTCGAAGCTTCATTTACTTGTTTTACTTCTTCCGGTTGCGAAGATACCTCTGGTTTCTTTTCAATAGAAGGATGTTCTGGTTTCTGACTCTTGCTTGGCTTACTCATTTGATTTAAAGGAGATTTTGGTTTATCTTGATTTATCGCTATATAGTATATAAGGGTATCCTCTCCAGAATTTTCAGGAATAATGGTGCTACCTGGCTGGATAGCTTTTCCAAACTTACTAGGATACTTAGGGTCCTGAAGGTAAGGTTTATAACCTGGAATATCTGGAACAACTGGAAGACCTGATTTGGTTGGGTCTGTTAGATTATTAGGATATTTTACAGATGAAACTTCTGGAAAATTCAAATCTTCTGATTTGAGTAGTAAGCTTCCGAGCGGTTTGTAGATTACCGTTTCCTCAAGGTTTTCTTGAATAACTTTCTTAGTTGACACACTTGCTTTATCAGCATAATAGCCCTCTAAAACTTCTGTCACAACTGCATCATAGGTTGCTTTATTAGCTTTCCATACTGTTGACGAAAGTTCCTGACCAGTCACCATATCATATGTAACGGTGCGTGTCCATTGTGCAACTTGAACCTTGTCGCTTGGTGTCTTAGCATTTCCATCTGACACAACATAATGAACGATCGCAGCAACATCTTTCTGCCAGTGATATTTACTTGGATATTTTGGACTTAGTGGATCATCCGAGTTGATGACATCACCATCATGAGGATTCCTAGAACCTACTATTTCAGTCCTATGTTTCAAAGTAACTCTCCATGCTTGGACAACAGACGTATCAGTATCATAGTGTGCTTGTTTTGGTAACTCATCTGTTAACAATTCATAACCACGACTTTCATAAAATGCAATCTTGTCGGCTGTAGTATATTCAATAATTTCACCTGACTTACCTGTGACACGATCACTCTCAAGACTTGTACCAGTCGTTTGGTCAATATAAGTGATAGTCGCTTCTTGAATAGCCTTACGATAAACAACTGGGGTATCTTCTTCTGGCTTACTTGGGGTTATATTGAGAACATCAGTCTCATACCCTAAGATAAGTGGAGATAAGGTTTTGCCCGCCTTGGTTGGATTTTCGGGATCATTCTGATATTGAATTGTTGGTACACCTTGAATTTCTTTGCCATCAGTATCAACTGCAATAATCTTTCCTAACGGTTTATACGTAACTAATTCCTCAGCGTTAGGAGCTTCTGGTGTTACTTGAAGAGAGCCCGCGTGTCCTACATTTGCGATGTAGCCTGGAACCACTGGAACTGGCACACTGCCGTATCTATGACTTGACACATTCCAAGTGCTAACACCTGAAACCATATCCTTTGTTCCAGTGAAGACAAAATCATTTTGAACCTTAGTCGCTGGCGTTTTTTCACCTGCCCCGATAAAGGTAACCGTCTGACTTGTACCCTGACTCAAAGACTCTTTCTTAGAAACTAAGATAATCTTAGTATCAGCTGTCGCATCTGATGGAAGGACTTGAAGACTACTTGAGTTAAGACCTGGGATGTTTTGTCCAGGCTTAATCTCATAACCTGCTGGTAGCGTTGGTAGAGTGGTTGACTCTACCTTAGTCGGATCTAGAGCGTTGTTATACGGAACAACATCTGTTCCAACGATTTGATTATCCGCTTCGTCCACAAGAATGATTCTTCCCACCGGTGTGTAGCTGACAGTCTCTTCCGCATTAGGAGTCGCTACGGTAACTTCTAGTTGACCAGCTTGAGACTTATCTGCGATGTAGCCTGGAACCACTGGAACTGGCACACTGCCGTATCTATGACTTGACACATCCCAAGTGCTGACACCTGAAACCATATCCTTAGTTCCAGTGAAGACAAAATCATTTTGAACCTTAGTCGCTGGCGTATTTTCACCTGCACCAACAAAGGTAACCGTCTGACTCGTCCCCTGACTCAAAGACTCTTTCTTAGAAACTAAGATAATCTTAGTATCAGTTGTTGCATCTGATGGAAGGACTTGAAGATTACTTGAGTTAAGACCTGGGATGTTTTGGCCAGGCTTAATCTCATAACCTGTTGGAAGCGTTGGTAGAGTGGTTGACTCTACCTTAGTCGGATCTGAAGCGTTGGTATACGGAACAGCGTCTGTTCCAACGATTTGATTCCCCGCTTCGTCTACAAGAATGATTCTTCCCACCGGTGTGTAGCTGACAAGCTCTTCCACATTAGGAGTCGCTACGGTAACTTCTAATTGACCAGCTTGAGACTTATCTGCGATGTAGCCTGTCACCACTGGAACTGGCACACTGTCGTATCTATGACTTGACACATCCCAAGTGCTAACACCTGAAACCATATCCTTAGTTCCAGTGAAGACAAAATCATTTTGAACCTTAGTCGCTGGCGTATTTTCACCTGCACCAACAAAGGTAACCGTCTGACTCGTCCCCTGACTCAAAGACTCTTTCTTAGAAACTAAGATAATCTTAGTATCAGTTGTTGCATCTGATGGAAGGACTTGAAGATTACTTGAGTTAAGACCTGGGATGTTTTGGCCAGGCTTAATCTCATAACCTGTTGGAAGCGTTGGTAGAGTGGTTGACTCTACCTTAGTCGGATCTGAAGCGTTGGTATACGGAACAGCGTCTGTTCCAACGATTTGATTCCCCGCTTCGTCTACAAGAATGATTCTTCCCACCGGTGTGTAGCTGACAGTCTCTTCCGCATTAGGAGTCGCTACGGTAACTTCTAGTTGTCCAGCTTGAGACTTATTTGCGATGTAACCTGTCACCACTGGAACTGGTACACTGCCGTATGTATGCGAGCTTGTTTTCCAAGTAATAGCGTTTGTTGTTAAATCTTTCTTACCTGTGAAAACATAATCATCTTTAGTATTAGTAGCTGGCGTCTTTTCTCCTGCACCTTCAAAAACAACTGTTTGCTTGGTTGATTTCGTTACGTCAGAAGTAAGTGGTACATAAACAATTGGAGTATCTTTTGAGATACGATCTGGATCACTTTCATCATTGGGTTCAATTGTTTTGTCAACAATATTATAGCCCCATGCATGAGGTTGTAATTCTCTAATCTTATATCCTGCAGGAGCATCTGGAATAGCAGTTTCTGCAGCCTCTCTTGGATTGTACGGATTGTTCTCATAAGTTACTGAATTTGAGTTAGGAATGACGTTAAAGTTCTCATCTACTTGAATAATTTTTCCCAACGGTTTGTATATAACCTTATCTGTCACCTCTGGTTCATCAAGAGTAACTGTCTTAAATCCAGCTTCCGCCTTATCCGCATAGTAGCCTGTCACCACTGGAACTGGTACACTGCCGTATGTATGCGAGCTTGTCTTCCAAGTAATAGCGTTTGTTGTTAAATCTTTCTTACCTGTGAAAACATAATCATCTTTAATATTAGTAGCTGGCGTCTTTTCTCCTGCACCTTCAAAAACAACCGTTTGCTTGGTTGATTTCGTTATATTTTCGTCTGGTGTAGCTAAAGTATTATTTTGATTGCTGGTTGGTATAGTGACCGTAGGTAAACTACTATTTATAGGAGTCCCGTTATTCGATTCAGACGTATTTAAAGATGACAGATTTCTTCCTCGACGTCCACTACGTCGTATAGGTATTTCAGCTGGGATTGCTTCTGATGATCGTATCTCTGTAGAACTCTCGACTGTTTCTTCAGACGCTAAAATTCTCCCTCGACGGAGACTAGTTCTTGATATTTCAGATGTTATCGTTTCTGATTTTAATCCTTCAGATAAATCACTTGTAGCTTGACTTTTATTTACTTGAGCTACATATGATTCTTCAGAACTAGCAAAAGACGTAGAATTTCTACTAGTGTTTGTTTCAGATGACGTGTCGTGTTGTATAGAAACTGTTTCATTCTGTACAGTTACTACTTCTTCTACTGGTAACTTTTCTATAGCAGTCGGAACTTCTGATATAGTAGTATCCGATATTGCGGATTCAGCTGCTTCTACAGATTTCACAACGTTATCATTACCTGTTATAACTTCATCAGCTTGTACAGCCTGTCCAGAAAAAAGAACAATTCCAAGCAAGACTGAGCAAACACCAATAGAATATTTTCTCAATGAATAACGTTGACGTTGATTAAAAAAATCTTTCATAAAGTCTCCATAAAAAATTGTAATATTTGGGTTATTGCTTTAATTTTATTTTATTATGATGATGCACTTTAAATTCTAACATTCTGATAATTACACGTCAATATAAGTGTCAATAATTTTAATCTTCATTAAATGATTTGTTCTGCTTATTATAAGCCTATAGACCCGATTGAAATATTTTTAATAATCGGCTAAACAAACTAATAAACAATCTATTTTAAACTTAGCTATCATATAACAAGAATTTCACATAAAAACTAAAACAACAATTGCTATATCAGACCACACAAAAAACCCAAGCATCATAGACTTGGGTTCATAATCTTATTGGTTTCAGAGGTAAGTTCCTCTATTTTTTTCTGA
>OGGI01002686.1_pt1 | contig 10073 bp, 9 predicted proteins | sample 1571051 | NCBI WGS metagenome assembly OGGI01 (sample SAMEA2582075, study PRJEB24529) | metagenome | biome: Human gut stool | place: China | collected 2011 | reverse complement strand
CCCCCGCCTATACAATATGAAAGTCAATCTAGCCCAAGTTAATGCTTACACATATTTCGCTTTACTACCGTGGCAATGTTTGTATTTCTTGCCTGAACCGCAAGGGCAAGGGTCATTACGACTAATGTGTAAGTTTGCCAATTGCTCTTCGGTAAGGTTATCCATATCTACAGCTTGATCTTTGGGTGCTGATTCAGCTGCTTGAGCCTGTGCTTGCTGTGCTGCTTCCACCTCTTCTTGGCTGCGAACTTGGATACGGCTTAATACGCTGATGACGTTGGTTTTAAGCAGATCCAACATTTCAGTAAACATAGCAAACGACTCTTTTTTGTACTCGTTTTTCGGATCTTTCTGACCATAGCTGCGTAAGTGAATCCCCTTGCGGAGGTAATCCATCGCTGAAAGATGTTCTTTCCAAAGTTCATCAAGAGTTTGCAATACGATACCTTTTTCAAAGTTATGCATCACTTCTTCGCCCACAATCGTTTCTTTTGCTTTGTACTCTTCTTTCGCAATGTTCAGAATACGTTCACGTAAGGTTTCTTCGTGTAGATCTGGCTCATCTTCTAACCAATGTTGAATTGGTAATTTCATACCGAATTGGCGATCCAAACGCACTTCTAAGCCTTCAATATCCCACATTTCTTCGATAGATTGTGGCGGAACATACTGGCTAATGATTTGGTTAAACACATCATCGCGGATGGTTTCAATCATCGGTGAAACATTATCCGTTTCAAGTAAGTAATTACGTTGTTCGTAGATTACTTTACGTTGTTCGTTTGCTACATCATCGTATTGAAGCAAGTTTTTACGACCATCGAAGTTGTGTGCTTCTACTTTCGCTTGTGCTGAGGCAATCACTTTAGTCAGCAGTTTTGACTCCATCGCTTCACCTTCCTCGGTAAAGGCTTTACGCATCATATTGAGCTTGCCTTCGTTGAGATAAATACGCATTAAAGGATCGTCCAATGATAAGTAAAAACGTGATGAACCAGGGTCGCCTTGACGGCCTGAACGACCGCGCAATTGGTTGTCGATACGACGTGATTCGTGGCGTTCTGTCCCGATAATATGTAAACCACCTGCTGCCATTACTGTTTCATAACGCTCTTTCCACGTTGCTTTGATTGCTTCGATTTGTTCTTCGGTTGGATTTTCTAGTTTCGCCAATTCTGCTTTCCAGTTACCGCCCAACACAATATCCGTACCACGACCCGCCATATTGGTTGCGATAGTTACCGCACCTGGTAAGCCTGCATCAGCAATAATTTCTGCTTCTTGTGCGTGGAATTTCGCATTTAATACGTTGTGTTTAATACCTGCTTTGTCTAATTCGTGAGAAAGCAATTCTGATTTTTCAACCGATGCCGTACCTACTAAAACAGGCTGGTTACGAGCAATACAATCTTTAATATCCTTAATGACTGCTGCGAATTTTTCAGGTTCGCTCTTGAACATTAAGTCTGTATGGTCTTTACGCAAGATTGGTTTATTGGTTGGAATCACCACCGTATTTAAGCCATAAATTTGTTGGAATTCAAAAGCTTCAGTATCTGCTGTACCGGTCATCCCCGCTAATTTTTCATATAAACGGAAGTAGTTTTGGTAAGTGATGGACGCAACAGTTTGGTTTTCGCCTTGAATGTTTACATTCTCTTTCGCTTCAATCGCTTGATGCAAGCCATCAGACCAACGGCGTCCCGCCATTGTACGACCTGTGTGTTCATCAATAATCACGATTTCGCCATTTTCAACGATATAATCCACGTCTTTTTCAAACAATTTGTGTGCACGTAATGCCGCATAGGTGTGATGTAACAACGCAATGCGAGCTGGCTGGTAAAGGCTTTCGCCCTCTTGCATTAAGCCCATTTGCATTAAAATGTTTTCCACTTTCACCATACCGCGTTCGGTTAAGTGTGCTTGTTTGTTTTTCAGATCAAGGGTGTAATCACCCTCGCCTGTGTACTCATCACTATCTTCTTTATCTTGGAAAGTAAGGTGCGGAATCACTTGGTCAATCGCTTGATAAATTTGAGTAGCATCTTCTGCTGGACCTGAAATAATCAAAGGTGTACGTGCTTCATCAATCAAGATTGAGTCCACTTCATCGACTAATGCATAGTGCAATTCACGTTGGAAACGTTCATTTTTATCGTGGGCGAGGTTGTCGCGTAAGTAGTCGAAACCTAATTCACTGTTGGTTGAATAAGTAATGTCAGCCTTGTAAGCTTCGCGTTTATCCGCTGGCAACATACCAGGTACGTTCACGGCAACGCTCATTCCTAAGAATTCAAATAATGGGCGGTTAGTTTCTGCATCGCGTCGTGCTAAGTAATCATTCACGGTCACCACGTGCACGCCTTTGCCTGTTAATGCATTTAAATAGCAAGGCAAAGTTGCTGTTAAAGTTTTACCTTCACCTGTACGCATCTCTGCGATATTGCGGTCAGTCAATACCATCCCACCAATCAATTGCACATCGAAATGACGCATTCCCATCACACGCTTACTCGCTTCACGCACGGTTGCAAAGGCTTCTGGCAAAATGGCTTGTAAGGTTTCTCCTGCACTTAAACGCTCTTTAAACTCAGCGGTTTTTGCTTGTAATTGCTCGTCTGAAAGTTGCTCGAAAGTGGGGTCTAATTTGTTGATTTTTGCAACAGTTTTGCGTAAGCGTTTTAATGTACGATCGTTGCTTGAACCGAAAACTGCGGTTAATACTCTTGAAATCATTGTTTATCCTTATTTTGTTTGAGTGAATACATAAAAATTAAGCGATAAACAACATAGGACCTGCTCGAATAGGATGGTTTAAATCTCCATCAAAATGGAAGGCTTTTGCAAAAAATGGGGTAATTTCGACCGCTTGTTGCGACGCTTTTAAAATTTCAGGCTTAAGCTCGGTAAGGAATAGACTGTGTTGTTCTTGATCGTTTTCTTCAGCAATGGCTTGAATAAGCGGTTGATTGATAATAGTTTGTTCACTTTCGTGATTAACCTGAATTTCAGGCAGTGCAAAAATCGCAAGAATTCCTAATAGGAACTGCGATAACAACGGTTTGCGATGAAAGTGATTAAATAAACTCATTAAATTAAATACTCAAAAATTTCCGTTATTATATGCCAATTTAGCTTGAAAGGCTAAGTTAATGCGGTCAAGTTATGTAAATTCAAGTTAATTTTAGCCGTTATTTGTGCAATCCGCTTAAAATGGCACATTCTGGATTGTCATTTCCGCAGCAAATTTTGTTCCAACCTTTCAATAACATCAGCATCTGCTGTAAATCTTGGATTTTCTGTTCCAACGCTAAAATATGTTGCTCGGTAAGCTGTTTTACTTCACGACTAGTACGATGCGGGTCATCATTTAATACTAATAAATGTGTGATTTGAGCCAAAGAGAACCCCACTTTGCGTGCATTACAGATAAAATGCAATCGCTCCAAATCGGCTTCGTTGTAAGTGCGATACCCCGCCTCGCTACGAAAGGCTCTCGGTAATAAACCCACTTTTTCGTAATCACGAATTTGTTTAGCGGAAAGCCCCGTTTTTTTCGATGCTTGACTAATATTCATTTTTACTCTTGACTTTAACCTATGGTTAAGGTTTAGCATATACCTAATCTTTCGATTTGTCATTCACTATTTAACAGGAGTTTATTATGGCTATTATCTTAAAATTAGACGGTTTACATTGTGGCAACTGCGTGAAAAGCGTGGAAAAAGCCTTGCGCGAAGTGGCGGGCGTAGAAAGTGTAAGCGTTTCTTTAGAACCTCAACAAGCGGTCATTGAAGGCAATCCAGATCCAAAAGCATTGATTGATGCAGTAGATGAAATGGGTTTTGAAGCGATTTTGTAATAAGGAGGGAGGCAATGTCTAACTCAGAAACCCAACTTTTAATTAGCGGCATGCATTGTGCCGCTTGTGTTCGCCGTGTTGAAAAAGCACTTGGCAAAGTTGAAGGAGTGAATTTTGCCTCAGTCAACCTTGCCGATCAAACTGCCTTCGTAGAGGGGAATGCCGATCCTCAAGCGATGGTTCAAGCAGTCGAAAAAATGGGCTTTGGTGCAGAAATGTTGGAAAGCGAAGAAGAACGTCGTACTAAACAACAAGCCCAAACCAAAGCCATTTTAAGTCATAAAAAATGGCAGTTTGCTTTGGCGTTAATTGTCGGTTTTGTCTTAATGACAGTGGGAATGTTTATCGGCATGATGGTAACTGAAAGTAATTATCTTACTTGGTTTACGTTTGCCTTTGTTAGTCTTGCGACAATGTATTTTTCAGGTAAAGATTTCTTTATCGGTGCGTGGAAAAGCCTACAAAATCGAGCAGCAAATATGGACACGCTCGTTGCGGTTAGCACAGGTGTCGCATGGTTTTATTCGTTCGGTTTGTTGCTTTTCCCGCAAGTACATGCCCACGTCTATTTTGAAGCCAGTGTGATGATTTTAGGCTTTATCAACCTAGGCAAATTTTTAGAGCTGAAAGCAAAACAACGCTCTTCGCTTGCCCTTGAGAAATTGCTTGATTTAGCCCCAAAACAAGCGGTCATTTTTGAAGAGAACATTGCAAAAACTATTCCAGTGAAAGGCATTAAGCCTGAAATGTTGGTGCAAGCCTTGACGGGCGACCGACTTGCGGTTGATGGTGTATTAACCGAAGGCGTGATTTGGGTTGATGAATCCATGCTCACGGGCGAAGCATTGCCTGTTGAGAAAAAAGTAGGCGATAAAGTCCATGCTGGAACGCTCATTCAAGACGGTTCAGGCATTTACAGAGCAGAGCAAGTAGGTTCACAAACAGCATTGGCACGGGTCATCAACGCCGTTCGCCACGCACAAAGTAGTAAACCACCATTAGCACACTTGGTAGATAAAATCGCCTCTATTTTTGTGCCTGTAGTTGTGACAATTGCGCTGATTAGCAGTCTGATTTGGCTTGCACTTGGCAAAGATTTTGCCTTTGCTTTATCAATTTTTACTACAGTACTGATTATTGCTTGCCCTTGTGCTCTTGGTTTGGCGATTCCGCTTTCCACCATTGCGGGGGTAGCACGTGCTGCAGAAATGGGCGTATTGGTTAAAAATATTGATGCTTTGAAAGCCAGTAGCGAAATTGACACGCTTGTGTTCGATAAAACAGGAACACTTACCACAGGTGAGATGACCGTAACCCAATTTACCGCCTTGCAAGGAAATGAAAGCGAACTGTTAGGCTTAGCCAAAAGTTTAGAACAGCAGGCTTCTCATCCCATTGCTAAAGCCATTGTTCGATTTGCCGAACAAGCAGAAAACCTTGAAATCAGCAATATCAATGTGGTGAAAGGCTTAGGCATTGCGGGCAAATGGAATGGTCAGATGGTCAAAATGGGAAATTTAGCGTTCTTGGAACTTGATGAGCGGTTGATTTCTTCACTTAATTTGCAAGTTCATAATGGCTCAACCCAAATTTATTTAAGCGTGAACAACCAGCTCGCCGCAGTCTTCACACTTGCGGATGAATTGCGAGCAGAAAGCAAAACGGTCATAGCCAAATTCCAATCAGAAGGCTATCAATGCTATATGCTCACAGGCGATAGAAAATCAACAGCCGATTATTTCGCCAAAGAATTAGGCTTAAATGGTGTAATTGCAGATGTCTTGCCAGAGCAAAAAGCAGAGAAAATTCAGCAGTTACAACGACAAGGCAAAAAAGTCGCAATGGTGGGCGATGGCATTAACGATGCGCCTGCTCTTGCTCAAGCCAATGTGGGAATTGTGATGCATTCAGGCTCAGATATTGCGATTGAAACTGCAGATCTTTCACTTTTACGATCAGGACTTGAACCGATTGCAGAAATTCTGCCGTTCTCCCAACGAGTGTTGCAGAATATGAAACAGAGCCTCACAGGTGCGTTTTTCTACAACGTTATTGCAATTCCCGTTGCCGCTGGCGTGCTTTATCCGTTCACAGGCACGTTGCTCAACCCAATGATTGCCGCTATTGCGATGACGATGTCATCTATTACGGTGGTGTTGAATAGCCAGCGATTGTTGAGATAGTTCATGAAAGGTCTGGTTAAGAAACTAGACCTTTCTACGTTCTCTAGGCTAAAATAAACCTCTTTTTACTTTCAATTTTATTATGCGAAAAACACCAAATTCAAAACCGCAAAAACAAACCTCAAAAGCAATGGGCGAAGTGCGTGTGATTGCAGGCTTATGGCGTGGTCGGAAATTACCCGTGCTCAATGCAGAGGGGTTACGCCCGACAACCGACCGCGTAAAGGAAACGTTATTTAACTGGTTGATGATGGATGTGGCGAATGCTCGATGTTTAGATTGCTTTTCGGGCAGTGGTGCGCTCGGGATCGAATCCCTTTCTCGCCAAGCACAAGCGGTATTTTTTTTAGAAAAATTTGCTAGTGCTGCACAGCAATTAAAGAAAAATTTAGCAAGCTTGAAAACGGATAAAGGCACAGTCATCAATACCGATACATTAGCTTATTTAGCACAAAAAAATAATGATACCCCCTTTGATATTATTTTTATCGATCCTCCATTTCATCATCAATTTGTGCCACAAATATTGCCATTACTTCAGCAAAATAATTGGTTGGCAGAAAATGCGTTAATTTATGTGGAAACCGAGAAAAATCATCCACCTTTACCTTTAGCCGAAAATTGGCAGATTATTAAAGAGAAATCGGCAGGAATGGTAACTAGCCGTTTAATTCAAGTAACAACTATTTAATTAAAAGAGAACGCAATGAAAAAATTAACTCCAGATGAAGCAATTGATATTGCATACGATATTTTCCTTGAAATGGCAGGCGAGAATTTAGATCCTGCCGATATTTTATTATTTAATCTGCAATTTGAAGATCGCGGTGCAGTTGAAATGGTCGAAACCGCCGATAATTGGGATGAAGAAATCGGCACACTAATCGACCCAGATGCTTTTGCGGAAGTTTGGGTCGGTTTAGTCAATGATCAAGATGAAATGGATGATGTATTCGCTAAATTTTTAATCTCTCATGAGGAAGAAAACCGCGAATATCACGTTGTGTGGAAAGAATAATCGCTAATATCGTATATAAACTAACTCAATTCTTCATATTAACAGGAGTGCTCTCCTATTAGAAGAGCATTCCTGCAATAAGAAATATAGAGAAAAAGGCATAGTAGACAAAATAGTTTCTAATCTATCAAAAACTATGCCAATAACGAGCAAATTCACAGTAACGAAATAGCTCTAATTTACTCTAGATAAATAATACCTATTTTACTTCATAAAACTGCGGTTCGTCTTTATTAAAACGAGCCACTTCTTCTGGATCTGCGGTACCATCCGCGATTTTTGCTTTTAAGTTATCGCAAGGCTCTTCACAGTCGCACATTTTTTTCATACCTAAGGCTGTAATGCCTCCACAGCTACCTTTGATAGTTTTACCTTTGATGATAAAGCCGATAGACATAGCAAAAATTACGGCGATGAAAAAGCCGAAAGTAAGTAAAAGGGTTTCCATTATTCACTCCTATTTAGATTCGATAAGTTTTTTAAACTCGCTCGACATTTGGTTTTCGAAATTATCACCTTTTTTAACGATTAAAAATACTGCTAATTTCTCTTTTTCAGCGATTGCTAATGCCTTTTCTGCACCAAGTACAAATAAGCCTGTAGATAAGCCATCAGCGGTCATTGTAGTTGGAGCAAGAACAGTTATCGAGGCAAGATTATGGCTGACAGGGCTAAGCTTTGCGGGGTCGATAATATGAGACATACGGCTACCATTTTCATCTTCGAAATAGTTGCGGTAGTTGCCTGAAGTTGCCATTCCTAAATTATGCAGTGGAGCGATGATTTGCACCGATTCACCTTGAACTAAAGTCGGTTGCTCAATTGCAATTCTCCACGGTTCATTTTGTAAATTGTTGCCCTTGCCACGCAATTCTCCCCCAATCTCAACTAAATAGTTGCTTATGCCTAACTGCTCTAAATATTCGGCAAGTTTATCTACGCCAAAACCTTTGGCAATCGAAGAGAGATCGAGATAAAGCCCTTTTATGCTTTTAGTGAGCGTTGGCTTTTCACCCGTCATATCAAGATTGAATTTATCAATCCCTACCAAAGCAGCTCGTTCTGCAATTTGTGCTTCGCTTGGCACTTTGTTTAAGCGTTTATCTGGTCCGAAGCCCCATAAATTCACAAGAGGACCGACAGTCACATCTAAAGCCCCAGCAGTCACTTTATTCAGTCGTATAGCTTCTTGCACTACTTTGGCAAAATCTTTAGAAATCACAAAAGGTTGATTGGCTTCAGTATTGTGATTAAACTGACTGATCTCCGAATCTTTCTGGTAAGTGGACATTTCGTCATTTACCGTTTTGAGCAAGCCATCAAGTTGCTTTTGCACTTCTTCAGCTTTTGGAAGCTGTACCTTACCATCGTCAATATATTTAACGTGATAGGTCGTTCCCATAGTTTTACCTTCAAAAGAAATTTGTTCTGGGGCTTTTTCGCAAGCGGTTAAAAAAAGTGAACCGACTGCAAGAAATAAAAGGGATTTAAGTTTCATTATTCTACTGTCTTGGTTGATAAGGGTTTATCCAACAAAGGAAATTCTTCGTAATGAACTGAAATAATCTGTTTAAAATTGTCACTACAACTTGTCCAATCAATCAGCTCCACTTTAAACGGTAAATCTGAATCTGAAAAAGCGTCTTCTAATTCTCTCTGCTGGCGAATCGTTAGTGGTGTTTTCGTAAGCAATGCCAAATTTAAGTCAGATGAGAAGCGATGTTTTGTATTTTACGGTACTAGCCAATTTTCTATTGTTCAATTAAGCCATATTGCATAGAAAGGCATAGCACATCTCTAAAATCAGCACTATCAATATCTAAATTATTTGAAACATACGTTTTAGTTGCCGTTTGAGCATTTTTATGTCCAATTCATAGACAAACTCAAATTTTTGAATTACTCCTGCGATTAATGTATCTTGTATGAGCAACTGTTAAACATTAAACCATTCTTAATTTTTCAAGATTTTTTTAGGTTTCTTCTAAGTAAAAACCTTTTCAAGTGCAATTGTATCTAATATCTCTGTCATTGCTTATATGTAATAAGCGGTGCGATTTGCAAAACTTTTTACAAATCGAACCGCTTTTATGGATTAAGTGGGATTAACCTCCGAAATCATCTAATAAGATGTTTTCGTCTTCTACACCTAAATCTTTCAGCATCTTGATTACCGATGCATTCATAATTGGTGGTCCACACATATAGTATTCACAATCTTCTGGTGCCTCATGATCTTTTAAGTAGTTTTCATAAAGTACATTGTGGATAAAGCCTGTGTAACCGGTCCAGTTATCTTCAGGTAATGCATCTGACAACGCCACATGCCATACGAAATTATCGTTTTCAGCTTGGAGTTGGTCGAAGTCTTCTTGATAGAAGATTTCACGTTTAGAACGTGCACCATACCAGAATGACATTTTGCGTTTTGAGTGTAAGCGTTTTAACTGGTCGAAGATATGTGAACGCATTGGTGCCATACCTGCACCACCACCGATAAATACCATTTCTGCATCGGTTTCTTTTGCGAAGAATTCACCGAATGGACCAGAAATAGTCACTTTATCGCCCTCTTTTAATGACCAAATGTATGAAGACATTTGACCTGGAGGCGCATCTGGATTGCTTGGTGGTGGTGTTGCGATACGCACGTTAAGCATAATAATGCCTTTCTCTTCTGGGTATGAAGCCATTGAGTAAGCACGAATGATATGCTCATCCACTTTAGAGACATAACGCCAGAGGTTATATTTGTCCCAGTCCTCGTGATACTCTTTTGGAATATCGAAGTCTTTATAATTAACTGTATGCGGATCTGCTTCAATTTGAATATAACCACCTGCACGGAATGGCACTTCTTCGCCTTCAGGAATCGCTAATTTAAGCTCTTTGATGAAGGTTGCTTTGTTATCGTTAGAAATAACAGTACATTCCCATTTTTTCACGCCGAAAATTTCTTCTGGAAGTTCAACGTCCATATTGCCTTTTACATTCACTTGGCAAGCTA
>OGGI01002664.1_pt1 | contig 10136 bp, 7 predicted proteins | sample 1571051 | NCBI WGS metagenome assembly OGGI01 (sample SAMEA2582075, study PRJEB24529) | metagenome | biome: Human gut stool | place: China | collected 2011 | reverse complement strand
GTCGTTATCAAAACGCTCTTTTTGACGTACACCATCAAGGTAGAAACCGCTCATTTTATTTGAGCCTGTTACGCCTAAATCAGACACTAACGCCTCGCCTGGTCCATTTACCACACAACCGATAATTGATACATCCATTGGCGTTAAAATATCTTCTAAGCGTTGTTCTAACGCGTTTACGGTCGCAATCACATCAATTTCTTGACGTGAACAAGTTGGGCAAGCGATAAAGTTGATACCGCGTGAACGAATACGGAGCGATTTTAAAATATCAAAGCCGACTTTCACTTCTTCAACAGGATCTGCCGCCAATGAAATACGCAAGGTATCACCAATACCTTCTGAGAGCAGTAAGCCCAAACCAATCGCTGATTTTACAGAACCTGCACGTGCACCACCTGCTTCGGTAATTCCTAAATGCAGCGGCTGTACAATTTGTTTTGCAAGTAAGCGGTAAGATTCGACCGCGAGGAAAACATCTGAAGCTTTCACGCTCACTTTGAAATTATCAAAGTTAAAACGATCTAAAATATCCACGTGGCGTAACGCACTTTCAAGCAAGGCTTGCGGTGTTGGTTCGCCATATTTTTCTTGCAAATCTCGCTCTAGTGAACCAGCATTGACACCGATACGGATGGGGATATTTTTATCTCTTGCACAATCCACTACCGCACGAATACGCTCTTCGTTGCCGATATTACCTGGGTTAATGCGCAAACAATCTACGCCATATTCCGCCACTTTTAAAGCAATGCGGTAATCGAAGTGAATATCTGCCACTAGCGGCACATTCACTTGCTGTTTAATTACTTTGAATGCTTCAGCTGCATCCATGGTTGGCACAGAAACGCGAACAATATCCGCCCCCACTTTTTCTAATGACTTAATCTGAGCGACTGTCGCTTCCACATCAGTAGTGCGAGTATTGGTCATCGATTGCACAGAAATCGGTGCATCGCCTCCTACAGGTACTTTCCCCACCCAGATTTTTTTCGACTCACGACGCTTAATCGGAGAATGTTGTACTGCTGACATATTTAATTGAAACCCTTATTGTGCTAATGGAAGCTTGATACGCACCACACGTCCATCAATTTTAAGAGGCACTTCTTGCCCTTTATAATAAATTTTTACATTCGCAGGTGCACCAATGGTTAAGCGGTATTGCTCGTTACCATTGAAAGTCAGCACTTCGCCATTGTTGTATAATTTTTCAGCCAAGCTTTTTTTGCTCTGATTACCTTTTACCGTAATCCAGCTCTCTTTGCCCGTAATTTCAATGCGTAAATCATCGTTACCGATAGCCATTTCTGCAGCTGGCATTGCACTATTTTGTGTATTGTCCGCCGTAGGTTGAGCTAATACATCCGTTGCGGTAACGGCTGTTTGTTGTGCATTATTTTCAACATTAGCAATAGGTGCTGTAGTTTCAGTGGCTGCTTGAGATTCAGTCACAGGTGCAACATTTTCCGCATTTTCGACCGCTTGTGCTGCAGTTTGAACTGTTGGTTCAGTTGGTGTCTCTTGTGAGGCAATTTCAATCGCATTATTCGTTGCTGGTGTTGTTTCAACTGGCACCGCATTATTTACAAATTGATCTCGGTTTTCTTGCTCTTGTTGGTAATCTTGCCACCACCAAAGCAACGTCATACCAATCGCAGCTAATAGCACAAAAATAGTGAGATATTTTACCCATAAATTTTGCGATCTTTGCACCACTTTACCCGCTGAGGTTTTATGTAATACCTCTTTTGGAATTTTTACCTCGCCATAGTTTACGCTTGAAACTAGATCTTCTGGCAACCGTAAAAAACGTAAATAGTTACGCACATAGCCACGTACAAAAGTTGGTGCTACATTTTGCAAAATAAAAATATCGTTTTCGAGCGATTCAATATGCGATTTTTTAAGATTTGTTTTTTGTGCAACATCTTCAATGGATAATTGCAGTGCTTCACGCGATTGCTTGAGTTGTTGTCCTAGCGAGAGTGTATCTGTTGAAAGAGTGATGCGAGATTCGGTCATAACAAAGTTCTTTTAATTAAACACACAAAAATATCCGAAAGTTTAAAGATATCATCCCAATTTTGCAAATTTTAACTGAGGAATTTACAAAAATTTGAGCAGAAAAAGGGAATTTTTCAAAAATTTTGTCAAAATCTGATATATAGCAAAATTTTTTGCAAAAATTAGTCGTAAAATGACCGCCTATTTTATCTCTTCTACTTCATTTTATGCGAGGACGCTATGCCTCAAACATTGCACCAAGAAACTCCCAAATCCTCACTGTTTAAACAAAATTTTTCTTCTGGATTGGTGGTTTTTCTAGTCGCCTTGCCACTCTGTTTAGGTATCGCCCTTGCTTCAGGTGCCCCACCGCTTTCGGGCATTATTTCAGGCATTGTTGGCGGTATTATTATCGGCTGGTTGAGCACTTCGCATATTAGTGTGGCAGGACCAGCAGCGGGCTTGGTGGCGATTGTATTAGGTGCAATTACGCAACTCGGTAGCTTTGAGCTTTTTTTATGTGCAGGCATTATTGCAGGCGTTATCCAGCTCATTTTAGGTGTGATTCGAGCAGGTAGTATTACCAACTATATTCCTGTCGCCGTAATTGAAGGAATGCTTGCGGGTATTGGGTTTTTAATTATCGTTAAACAGCTACCTTATGCGATTGGCACGAATAAACTACTTTTTAACAGTACTGACTCTTTCATTAACATCCATCTTGGCACTTTAATTATCACACTACTTTCAATGCTCATTATGCTTGGTTGGGATCGTTCCTCTAAACTTAAAAAGATAAAACTACTTCCTTCCGCGTTGATTGCAGTAATTGTTAGTGTCTTACTAAATAATCTTTTTATTGCTTTAGATAGCCATTTAGCCGTGCCTGAAAATCAGCTAGTTCATTTGCCTGCTCTCTCTTCTTGGCAAGATTTAAAAGATTTCGTGATTTTTCCTGATTTCAGAGGGTTTACTCATCCATTTATCTGGGTAACAGGAGGGACGATTGCGATTGTTGCATCCATTGAAACCTTACTCTCTATTGAGGCAGCTGATCGATTGGATGTAAAACGCCGGCTTACCGATTCCAATCAAGAATTACGGGCTCAAGGTGTGGGCAACATAATTTCCTCTTTATTTGGCGGATTGCCTATTACTGCGGTTATTGTCCGCTCATCAGCAAATGCCAACTCAGGAGCTACACATAAATTTTCCACCATTATTCATGGCGTTTTGTTACTCATTTGTGTACTTGCTATTCCTACTTTTCTGAATCAAATCCCGCTTGCCACTCTTGCGGCTGTATTGATTTTAGTTGGCTATAAACTCGCTCGCCCAACAGTTTTCAAACACTTTTGGCATAAAGGCATTTATCAATTTATCCCATTTATCGTTACTATGGTTGCGGTAGTGCTTTTCGATCTGCTCAAAGGCGTGGGGCTTGGCTTGGTTATCAGTATTCTATTTATTCTGCACGGCAATATGAAGCGTGCTTACTATCTAAGCCGAGAAGAACTTGCGGATGCTTCGCAAATCCGCCTTGATTTAGCCGAAGAGGTTTCATTCCTCAATAAAGCCGCAATCAAAAAAACGCTTAAAAATATTCAACCTAACTCAATGGTGATTATTAATGCAGAACATACCGCTTACATTGCTTGTGATGTACTGGAACTAATTGAAGATTTCGCCACAATTTATGCCAAAGAGAACAATATCCGAGTGATTTTAAAAGGCTTTAAAGCCGATTATGATAGTCATGTAGATCAACATTCAAATATTAAAGTAGAGCATCATAAGCGAATATAGCTATTTGAATATACATAATACCAATTATTATTCTACTTAGTGTTTCTGATTCATAAACCATTATCCCAACTAAATACCTATATAATCCGTCTAGCAATCGTTTGCGCAATTGACTGCTAGCTCGTATAATTCGTCTCAGTTTTTTTATATTGAGGCTTATATGCAAACTTTACGTTATCCTGTTGATTCAAAACCTCCTTTCGGATTAACCCTTCTTTTAGCTCTTCAACATCTTCTTGCTGCACTTGGTGGTATCATTGCGGTTCCTCTCGTTATAGGCAATGTGTTAAAACTTCCAATGCCAGACACCATTGTGCTTGTAAATGCAGCCCTTTTAGTTTCAGGCATTGTCACTATTATTCAATGCCGCGGGATTGGCCCTATCGGTTTGCGTTTGCCAAGCGTAATGGGCACAAGTTTTACTTTCGTAGCAGCCGCACTGGCAATTGGTTTTAGTGAGCACGGCGTGGCAGGTATTTTAGGAGCTTCATTAGTAGGATCACTGATAATGGTCATCGGAAGCTTCTTTATGCCTTATGTGCGTAAATTATTCCCACCTGTGGTGACTGGTGTTGTCGTTATGATGATTGGTCTAAGCCTTATCCCTGTAGCGGTAGATTGGTTTGCAGGTGGTCAAAAAGGCGATGCCAACTATGCCGATCCAGCTAATCTTGCAATGGCAACATTTGTGCTTGTGCTCGTGGTAATTTTAGTTCAATGGGGCAAGGGAATTTTCTCCGCTGCGGCTATCGTCATTGGTATGATGGTAGGCTATGTTGTGGCATTAGCCTTCGGTTGGGTTAGCTTTGAAGCGGTCAAAAATGCAGAAATTGTTGCAATTCCTCAACCTTTACATTTCGGTTTAGCATTCCCTATCTCGGGGATTATTGGAATGTCGATTGCTTATTTAGTTACCATTGTGGAATCAAGCGGTAACTTTTTAGCATTGGGTAATGCCACTCAAACAGAGATTACAGGCAAACATTTACGCGGTGGTGTGTTGTGTGATGGGTTAGGCTCTGCCTTTGCAGCAATTATGTCTACAACACCATTTTCATCATTCGCCCAAAATATTGGCGTAATTTCTCTAACGGGCGTAGCAAGTCGCCACGTAGTGACCGTAATGGGTGTATTGCTCGTTTTTACAGGCATTTTTCCATGGTTTGGAGCGTTAATCGTTTCTATTCCAAGCCCTGTATTAGGCGGTGCTGGTTTGGTGATGTTTGCGATGATTATCGCAGCAGGTATTCAAATGCTTGATAAGGTAGAGCGTTCAAAACGTAACGGTTTAATTATTGCGATTTCTATCGGTTGTGGTTTAGCCGTTACAACTCGCCCTGAATTGCTTAATAAATTGCCAAGTTTCTTTAAAGAAGTCTTTGGTTCTGGGATTACCGTAGGTTCAGTGTTAGCTCTTGTACTTAATCTGATTTTACCTGAAGATAAAGAATAAAATTATCAAAGCAATTGGAAAAATAGACTTGAAATTGGCTGCTTGAAACCTTATCTTGAAGCCAGCCGAACACCACTGATTCCTCGGTGGTGTTTTTCTTTTATTAAAATAATGTAAACAAGGGAATTAATTATGACTTTACAAGTTACCGATGCAACATTTGAACAAGAAGTACTAAAATCTGATGTCCCAGTATTATTAGATTTCTGGGCACCTTGGTGTGGTCCTTGCCGTATGGTAGCACCAATTTTAGATGAGTTAACAGAAGAGTTTGCAGGTCGTGCGAAAATTGCAAAAGTGAACGTAGATGAGAACCAACAAGTGCCAGCACAATTTGGTATTCGTTCAATTCCTACATTAATTCTTTTCAAAGATGGCCAAGTGGTTGCAACACAGGTAGGTGCTTTACCAAAATCTCAATTAGTGGCTTTTGTTAAGCAAGCATTATAAGAATAAATACAGAAGTATATATTACTAATTAAGTATCTTTAGTAAACAAAAGGCATAATCCCAACAGATTATGCCTTTTTTCACTTTTTAACCTAATTTATTTCTGACGCATTGCAGGAAATAAGATCACATCACGGATAGATGGTGCATTTGCGAAAATCATCGCTAAACGGTCAATGCCTAAGCCTTCTCCTGCTGTTGGTGGTAAACCGTGTTCAAGGGCTACCACGAAGTCATCATCAAAGAACATCGCTTCATCATCGCCTGCTTCTTTCGCAGCCACTTGTGCGTGGAAACGTTCTGCTTGATCTTCTGCATCATTTAATTCTGAGAATCCGTTACCAATTTCACGTCCGCCAATAAATAATTCAAAGCGGTCAGTCACTTCAGGGTTTTCATCGTTGCGACGTGCAAGCGGTGAAATTTCCGCAGGATGTGCCATTAAGAAGGTTGGTTGAATCAATTGATGTTCTGCCACTTCTTCAAAAATGGCATTCACTACAGAGCCTAAGCCCCAAGATTTTTGGATTTCAATACCTAAACCTTTCGCGATTTCCACTGATTTTTCGAAATTGTTTAAATCTTCGCGTTTAATGCCGTTACCGTATTTCACAATCGCATCGTGCATAGTGATACGCTCGAACGGTTTGCCGAAATCAAAGGTATATTCGCAGTAAGGTACGGTAGTTGTTCCAAGAATATCAATCGCTAATTTGCGTAATAATTCTTCGGTGTTATCCATTAAATCGTGGTAGTCCGCATACGCTTGGTAGTATTCAATCATTGTGAATTCTGGATTATGACGAACTGAGACGCCCTCGTTACGGAAGTTACGGTTTAATTCAAACACACGCTCAAAGCCACCTACGACAAGACGTTTTAAGTAAAGCTCAGGGGCAATACGCAAATACATATCCACGTCTAATGCGTTGTGGTGCGTGATAAATGGTTTCGCTGCCGCGCCGCCTGGAATCACTTGCAACATTGGGGTTTCCACTTCGATAAAGTCTTTATCTAAGAAGAATTGACGAATTCCCGACACCACTTTTGAACGAATAACAAACGCACGGCGAGATTCTTCGTTCGCAATTAAGTCTAAATAACGTTGGCGGTAACGGGTTTCCTGGTCGGTTAAGCCTGTATGTTTGTTTGGCAATGGGCGAAGGGCTTTAGTTAAAAGCTGGAAGTCGCTAGCACGCACAGTTAATTCACCTGTTTTGGTTTTGAATAACGTCCCCTTTGCACCAACGATGTCGCCTAAATCTAATAAGCTGATCAGATTTTGATATTCACCTTCAGGTAAGTTATCACGTGCCACATAAAGCTGAATTTGACCGCTTACATCTTGAATCGTGATAAACGTCGCTTTACCCATCACACGACGTAACATTACACGCCCAGCTACCACCGCTGGAATCGCTTTTTCTTTTAATTCTTCGCCATCAACATCATTATATTTTTGGTGTAAATCTGCCGCTTTATCTTCACGACGGAAAGTGTTAGGGAATGGATTACCACGTTCACGCAACTGCGATAATTTTTCACGGCGAGCGATCATCTCACCATTCAGATCTAATTCTGTATTTTCTACTTCAGACATTTTATTACCTTTAATTTGGGTTGAAATTGGGAAAAAACGCTCGAATTATAGCGGATTTTGCAGGCTTTTGGTAGGAAACAAGCGGTCAAAATTGGCAAAAGATTGGCAAAATTCAACCGCTTGCAATAAGAGAAAAGTTACATCACCACCACATCAAACTGATCTTGGTGGTAATAAGGCTCAAGTTTCACTTCCACTTTTTTGCCGATAAAGGCTTCAAGTTCCGCAAGCGAGGCGTGCGATTCTTCGTTAATCAGATATTCCGTCACTTCTTTTGAAGCGTAAACTCGCACTTTTTCGGTGTTGAATAAGTGATGAACTCGCACGATTTCACGCAAGATTTCGTAACAAACCGTTTCCACCGTTTTAATCGTGCCACGACCTTTACAAGCAGGGCAGTCGCAGCAGAGAATATGCTCAAGGCTTTCACGCGTACGTTTACGAGTCATTTCCACTAAACCAAGTTGGGTAAAGCCATTCACGTTGGTTTTCACACGGTCGCCTTTTAATGCCATCTCAAGTGATTCTAGTACGTGCTTACGATGCTCTTCATCTTGCATATCAATAAAGTCGATAATGATGATGCCACCTAAATTCCGCAATTGCAGTTGATGAGCAATGGCTTGCGTGGCTTCAATGTTCGTATTGAAAATAGTGTGAGCCAAATTACGTGAGCCAACGAAAGCACCCGTGTTGATGTCTATCGTGGTCATCGCTTCGGTTTGTTCGATGATTAAATAGCCACCCGATTTCAAATTCACCCGTTTATCTAAGGCTCGTTGAATTGCTTCTTCAACGCCATAGGTATCGAACAACGTTTGCGTGCCAGAATAAAGACTGACGCTGTCTGTGAGCTCTGGCATAAATTCTGATAAGAATTCTTTTACTTGCTCGTAGGTAGTTTTAGAGTCGATTTTAATCGAACAAATATGTGTGCCAACAAAATCTCGCAATACGCGTTGTGCTAATGCCAATTCACCATAAAGCATTGATTTAGTAGGATATTTTTCTTTGCGTTCTAACACTTTTCTCCATAAACGTTTTAAAAAAGCGGCATCTTGCTCAAGGCTTTCTTCCTTTACATCTTCCGCAGCGGTGCGAACAATAAAACCGCCTAATTCATCACAATAAGGCTCTACGAGAGCTTTTAAACGGTTTCGTTCAGCTTCGCTTTCAATACGTTGCGAAACGCCTACATGGCTGTTTTCAGGCATAAAGACTAAATAGCGAGAAGGCAAAGTAATATCAGTAGTTAAGCGAGCCCCTTTTGTGCCAAGTGGATCTTTTACGACTTGCACCACAATATCTTGCCCTTCACGTACTAATTCGCTGATGTTTTTCACCACAAATTGTTTTTTTTCATTTTCGTCCACACATTCGGTGTGCGAAACAATATCAGAAGCGTGTAAAAATGCAGCTTTTTCCAAACCAATATCCACAAAAGCCGATTGCATCCCTGGTAATACACGGGTAACTCGCCCTTTATAAATATTGCCGACAATCCCACGTTTTGCCTCACGCTCAATATGAAGCTCTTTTAAAATCCCGTTTTCGACCAATGCTACCCGAGTTTCACTTGGAGTCACATTGACCAATAATTCAGCACCACTCATTTTGTTATTCCTTAAAATTTGATTGTAGTAAGTTTAACACTTTGTAAAAGTGCTGTAAAAATTAACCACTTGAGATGGAAATAAAAAAGCCTAATACTATTCAATATTAGGCTCTCAAAATTATGCATTCACTATGTGTTGTTCATACGCTTGTAAAGTATTTTGCATCAACATAGCTACCGTCATTGGGCCTACGCCACCCGGTACAGGAGTAATAAAATCAGCTCGTTCCGCAGCAGCTGCAAAAGCAACATCACCTTTTAGTTTGCCATCTGCACCACGGTTAATCCCTACATCAATCACAATCGCACCTTCTTTTATCCATTTACCACTAATAAACTCAGGTTTACCCACTGCGACAACTAAAATATCTGCTTGGCGAACGTGGCTTTCTAAATCTTGTGTGAAGCGATGAGTTACTGTAACGGTACAACCACCTAACAATAACTCTAATGCCATGGGTCTGCCTACGATATTTGAGGCTCCTACAATTACCGCGTGTTTGCCATATAAATTTACCCCCGTGCTTTCAAGCAGTTTCATCACGCCATATGGAGTGCAAGAGCGTAAAGTTGGAATACGTTGGCATAAACGACCAACATTGTAAGGGTGGAAACCATCCACATCTTTATGTGGTGCAATCGCTTCGATAACTTTGGTGGAATCAATCTGTTTTGGTAAAGGTAATTGAACTAAGATGCCATCAATAGCGTTATCGTGATTAAGTTCATCAATTAAAGAGAGTAGTTCAGATTCAGATGTTGTTTCAGGTAGGTCATAAGATTTAGAAAAAATACCGATTTCTTCACAACTACGGCGTTTACTGCCAACATAAACTTGTGATGCAGGATCTTCACCCACTAAAATTACAGCTAGCCCTGGAGCACGCTTTCCTTGGGTAATGTGTCCCGCAATTTTAGTTGCAATATTGGCTTTGATGTTTTTAGATAATTCAGTACCTGAAATAATTCTGGCAGTCATAAACTCTCCTTAAATGAGGGGCTGATGATATGAAAACGTTTGCTATTTTCTCAAAAAAAAGGCTTTTTGATAAGTAAATTTTAAGAAACGCATAAAACTCAATCATCTGATAGAAATATAGCGATTTTTATTTGACAAGCCAATCGATTTCTCTATAATGAAAACGACTTATCGGCGAGTAGCGCAGCTTGGTAGCGCAACTGGTTTGGGACCAGTGGGTCGTAGG
>OGGI01002661.1_pt1 | contig 10139 bp, 6 predicted proteins | sample 1571051 | NCBI WGS metagenome assembly OGGI01 (sample SAMEA2582075, study PRJEB24529) | metagenome | biome: Human gut stool | place: China | collected 2011 | reverse complement strand
CAAATCTTCCCCATTTAGGGAACTTTTGCAAATACTGTTTTATGGGAACTCTGCTCCCGGCAGTTCCTCTTTTTTGTTGGTTCACAGCACCGCGTCCGAAACGATCTTGCCCAGCAGGAGCACCAGCACCACAAGCATCATGGGGCGGATGAACTTTGCGCCGTTCTTGAGGGCAAAGTGGGAGCCCAGCAGGTTGCCCACAATGCCGCTGATGGCACAGGGGATGCCGATGGAGAACACCACCAGCCCGCTGGAAAGATACGTTACCAGGCTGGCGTAGTTGCTGGCAAGGTTGAGCACCTTGGCGTTGCCGCCCGCCGTGCGCAGATCAAAACCCATCAGGGTGGTAAAGGCGATGATGGCAAAGGTGCCGGTGCCCGGGCCAAAGATGCCGTCGTACAGGCCGATGCCCAGCCCGATGGCAAGGGCCAGCACCGCCTTTTTGGCGTTCAGGGTGCCGTCGTCCCGGTTCTTGTCGGGCAGGTCCCGCCGCCAGAGGATGAGCACCGCCGCCACCGGCAGGATGATGAGCATCATGGTGCGCAGCACCTGATCGCTGAGCAGGAGCACGATGTGGGAGCCCAGTGCGCTGCCCACAAAGCTGCCCACAGCCGCCAGCAGGCCGACCCGGATGTTCATGGCCCCCTTCTGGAAGAACTGCGCCGTGGCAAAGGTGGTGCCGCAGGCCGCGCTGAATTTATTGGTGCCGTAGGTGTAATGCACCGGCAGGCCCGCAAACAGGTAGGCGGGCAGGCTGATCAGACCGCCGCCCCCCGCCGCCGAGTCCACAAAGCCCGCAAACCCGGTCATCAGCATCAGAAACAGCAGCATTGGCAATGATAATGTAATTTCCATTCGTTCTACTTTCCCACTCTTTCGTTTACTTCAGATACAGCTTTCCCTCGCAGGCCAGGATCTGATCCAGGATCATCCGGGACACCCGGGCACCATAGACCATGGCGGGGTGGTCGTTGTACTCGATGATGTCATGGAACTCCTTGTTCATCAGAACGATCACATACTCGCCGTAGGGGGTGTGGATGATGCCGCCGTCGTTGCGGCAGGCGTTCATGCTGCCGCTCTTGCTGGCCACCCAGATGAGCTCCGGCTCGCCGGTCTCCTCGCAGTCCAGATAGAACTGGGGGAAATCGTGGGTCAGCATGGTGTTGTAGTGCTGCTGGCGGAAGATGCCCAGCATGGCGGCACTGGCTTCTTTGCTGACCAGCGTGCCCTTTGCCACCTGCGCAAACAGGGCGGCGTAGTCCCGGGGCGTGGTGGTGCCCAGCTTGTCGTAGCGGTCAAAGTGGAGGGGGTTGTGCAGGACGGTGTGCCCAAAGCCCAATTCCCGGATGCAGGCATTGATGGTGTCCAGCCCCAGGTAATCGATGATCATATTGGTGGCGATGTTGTCCGAGCAGATGATCATCATGGTGGCGGTGTCCTTCACCTTGAGCTTTGCCCCCACGCCCAGGGCCCGGAGCATTCCGGAGCCATCCACGAACTGACTGGCCTCGTAGGTGATCTCCTCCTCCAGGTCAGCCCTGCCCCGGCTGGCCTGCAGATACAGCACCGCCAGAATGAACGCCTTGATGGTGGAGGCCGTCTCAAATTCCTCGTCGGCACCGATCTCCACCGTGCTGCCGCGCAGGTCGTCCACAAAAACGCTCATCCTGCCCTGATAGGAATAGAGCTCTGCGGCAATGCGCTTTTCCAATGTCATATTCTGATCCATCTGGAATCCCTCAACTTTTCTATACTTTCCGTTATACTTCATTCTTACCGTTAAGACATAATTATCATTGAAAACATTGATTTCATTGGTTCTCATTGATTCTAGTGCAATGATGAGCAATGATTTCAATGAATTCAATGAATCTTTTGATACTAACGGTGATTACAGGTTGTTTTCAAAGAAACGCTGTGCGTTGCGGAAGAAGATGGCTTCCACCTCATCCTCGGTGAAGCCCTCTTTCCGCAGGGCATCGGCCAGCAGGGGCATTTTGGAGCAGTCGCTCAGTTCCAGCTTGCCGCCGATGCCGTCAAAGTCACTGCCCAGACCGATGATCTCAATGCCGCCCACCTGCTTGAAATGGGCGGCGTGTTTGGCCATCAGGGCCGTGGTGCTGCGGCACAGGTCGGGGCTGGGCTGGTCATCCAGAAAGCCCGCGCAGTAGTTCAGGCCCACCAGACCGCCTTTTTCCGCCATGACCCGGATCATCTCATCGGTCAGGTTGCGGCAGTGGGGGGCCAGGGCGCGGCAGTTGGAGTGGCTGGCCGCAAAGGGGCGGGTGCTGTGCTCCGCAATGTCCCAGAAGCCTTTATCGGACAGGTGGCTCACATCGGCAATGATGTGCAGGCGCTCCATCTCGGCCAGGAACTCGAAGCCCTTCTCCTTCAGGCCGGTCTCGGTGTTGGGCATACAGGGCCAGATGGGGCCGTTGCCGGGCACCACGTTGGGGCTGGCCAGCTCGTTTTCGTGGTTCCAGGTCAGGGTCATCATCCGCACGCCCAGCTCGTACATCCGGCGCAGCACGCCCAGACTGCCCTTGCAGCAGCCGGCCTCCTCAATGGTCAGCATTCCGCTGATCTTGCCCGCCTCGGCGTTTTTGCGGATATCCTCGGGGCGGTAGACAGGGGCGATCCTGTCGGAATACCGCTCCATCATCCGCTTGAACACGTCGATCTCTTCCAGCGCCGTCACCAGCGGGTCCGCGCCCGGGGTGGGGTCGGCCAGATTCACAAAGGCGGCAAAGCACTGGAGCATGTAGTCGCCCTTCTCCAGCTTTTCCAGGTCGATGTGGCCGTTGTTGCGGGCAAAGGTCTGCCCGTCGCCCCGCATCTCCGCGCGCCGCAGCTCGCTCAGGGTGTCACAGTGTAGATCAAAGACTTTCATGGATTGTTCTTCCTCCTATAACATCCTCGCCCTCTCAGTCAAAGCCTGACGGCTTTGCCAGCTCCCCCAAAGGGGGAGCCTCTGGCGGTTTCCCGAAACCTTGCGGGGGAATTGCCAGTGCCTCTCCCTTTGGGAGAGGTGGCATCCCGCAGGGATGACGGAGAGGGTGAGTTACTTTATCAGAACACACTCCCCACCGCATACAGACTCTTGACCAGATCTTCCCGGTACAGCGGGTCGGCGGGGTCAAGGCTGTTGATGACCACGCCGCCGCTGGCGGATGCGCCGGTGGAGTGGATGTAGCGGCCCTCGCCAAGGTAAAGGGCGATATGGCCGGGGAAGTAGAGGGCATCGCCCCGCTTTTTGTCCGCAAAGGGGATCTGGTGCATGGGCCAGCCCTCCACGATCCTGGCATCCCGGTAGATGAGCACGCCGCACTGCATATAGGCGCTGCTGACAAGGCCGGAACAATCAATGCCACGGCCCGATTTGCCGCCCCAGCGGTACTCGGTGCCCAGATACTTTTTCGCCTGCGCGCAGACGGCATCCCGGAACGCTTCCTCGCTGCCGTCGTACCACGCCTGCAGTGTCTGCGGCACCAGCTCCCCGGCGGTGACATTCCGGGCCTCGGCCAGCGCGTCATCAAAGGCCAGCCCCTCCCGCTGGGAAAACACGGCGGTCATCTCAAACCGCACCGGCTCCAGCGCCACGTCCCGGACATAGCCGGTGCGGCCATCCAGCAGGGCCACCCTGGCCCAGCCTGTGTGGGCCTCGGCTTCCTCGGGCGGCTCGGGCAGGCGGCAGAGCAGGCAGCCCCGCTCCAGCTCCAGCATCCGCACCCCCTGCACCTTGGGCAGGTTGAGCACATCGGTGGCACGGCCCACCAGCACCAGCGGCTGGGGCAGGTAGTCCCGCAGTGTATCCTCGCTGACAAATTTCAGCGCGTCCCGCCGGACAAAGCCGTGGTAGCCGTAAAAGGTGACCACCTCGGCCACTTCCGGGGAGAGGGGCACTCCCTCGGCAGTCACGCCGCCGGGGGCGGTGCGCACCTGACAGACCTGACCGTACAGCCCCTCGTCCCCGATGGTGGAAACAAGGCCCGCCTCACTCTGTTTGGTGGTCTGGGGCAGGTCGTAAATGGTCACGACAGGCCGGGCAAAGATGGCGTATTGCATCATTCGGTTCCCTCCAACAAATTCAGCAGTTCCTCCGGCTTCATGCGCAGGATGGCACCATCCGCGCTGCCGGTGACGGTCTCGGCCAGATCCTGCTTGGCCTGCTGCAGCTCCACGATCTTTTCCTCAATGGTGTCCTGGGCGATGAGCTTGTACACCTGCACCGGGTTCTGCTGGCCGATGCGGTAGGCACGGTCGGTGGCCTGATTCTGAGCCGCCACGTTCCACCACGGGTCGTAGTGGATGACAATATCGGCGGCGGTCAGGTTCAGGCCGGTGCCGCCTGCCCGCAGGGAGATCAGGAACACGCTGGCCTCGCCGCCGTTGAAGCGGCGCACCAGCTCGGCACGCACCGGCTTGGGGGTGGAGCCCTGCAGAGTGAAGTGGCTCACGCCCTCCGCGTCCAGCCGCTTGGCCAGCAGCTCCAGCATGGAGGTGAACTGGCTGAACAGCAGGATGCGGTGCCCGCTCTCCACGGCACTGGTGACCAGCTCGATGCAGGCATCCAGCTTGGCGCTGCCGCCTGTCCAGTTGTCGGCAATGAGCCGGGGGTCGCAGCAGATCTCCCGCAGCCGCATGAGGACGGCAAACACCGCCATCTTGTCCTCAGGCTTGGCAGCCCGCAGCTTCTCCCGGGCATCCACCACGGCGGCAAGGTAGAGCTTGCGCTGCTCCTCCTCCAGCTCGATGCGGTAGACGTTCTCTGTCTTGGGGGGCAGCTCCTTCAGCACCTCGGACTTCATCCGGCGCAGGATGAACGGCCCGGTGAGCTGGTTCAGCCGCCGCACCGCCGCCGGGTCGTTTTCCTGCGTGATGGGCTTTTCAAACCGGCTGCAGAAGCTCTTGTAGGGTGGCAGGTAGCCCGGCATCAGGAAGGAGAAGATGCTCCACAGCTCGCCCAGGCGGTTCTCCACGGGGGTGCCGGTCAGCGCAAAGCGGACACGGCTGTTCACCCCGCACACTGCCTTGTATTTCTGGGTGGTGTGGTTCTTGATGGCCTGGGCCTCGTCCAGGATACAGGCGTAGAATTTCTGGCTCTCGTAGAGGGTCTCATCGCGGCGGAGCAGGTCGTAGCTGGTCACCACCACATCGGCCCCGTCCCACTGCTCGGCCAGCTGGGCCCGGTGGGCGGCATCCCCGTCCACCACAACACAGTTCAGCTCCGGTGTGAACTTCCGGCATTCCTCGGCCCAGTTCAGCACCAGCGAGGCCGGGCAGACGATGAGACTGGGCAGGGGGTTCCCGCCCTGCTCCCGGAGGGCCAGCAGATAGCTGAGCACCTGCACCGTCTTGCCCAGACCCATATCATCCGCAAGGATGCCGCCCATGCCGTAGCCATCCAGCGTGCGGAGCCAGCGGTAGCCGTCCCGCTGGTATTTTCGCAAAACTTTTTGTAGAGACGCGGGCGGTGTATACTCGCTGTCCTTCACCGCATGGAAGCTCCGGCTGAGCTGGCGGAAGGCATCGTCCCGGTTGAAGCGGATGCCGTTCTGCCCCGAGAGCGCCCAGTCCAGACTGGGGGCCCGGTACAGGGGCAGCCGGGCGTGGGTCTGGCCCAGTTTGGCCCCGGAAAGCTCCAGTGTCTCGTTCAGTTCGTCCAGCACCTCCATGGAATCGTCCAGCCGGAGCAGACGGCCATCGCGCAGGCGGTGGTAGCGCTTTTTCTGGTGGAGCGATCTCAGCAGGGCTTTCAGCTCTCCCACCGGGAACTCCCCCGTGTCCACCTCAAGGTCGAGCACGCTGCCGTGCACCGACACCCCCACCGAGATCTTCGGCGGTGCGGCCTGCATACTGCGGAAGGCATCGGTCAGGTAGACCTCGCCCTCAGCCAGCAGGGCCGGGACACCCTCATCGAGGAAGCGGTAGACCGCATCCTCCTCATAGGCATCGTAGTGGGCGGCAAGGCCGTTGCCCATGGTGTCCGGCCCCGGCTCCAGATACCGCCCCAGCAGCCGCCCGGCCCGCTGTTCGGCGCGGGCATCCCGCAGCAGACCGGCAGGCCCCGGTTCCTCCGGCGTGACGCGGTCCTCGCCGTACAAAAATTCAAGGTGTGCCCGCACCGTTTCCCGCGTGGGTGCGTCGAGATAAAACTGCACCACCGGCTCCAACGGGATCTGATTCAGCAGCAGGCGTTCGGGGTCCTCAATGGTCACCCTGCTGCCCAGCTCCGGCAGGACATAGCTGCAAAAGGCGGTGGCATCCCCGGTGGTAAAGAACAGGCTCTTGCCGCACAGCGCCTCAAGGGCGGGCCGCATCCGGGCGCTTTCGGCCCGGTCCAGCTGCCAGATCGTATCCTCACTGTATAAATAGTCGTTGTCTAAACCCGTTTTCCACCCCAACGCAGGGGTCACGGACACCTCCACGCCGCCCCGGCGCTTTTCCACCCGCATGGTCAGGGCCGGGATGCCGGTCTTGAGGGTGTAGCCGCCCAGATTGCCGGTGGGGGCATAGAGGGCCACCAGTCCATCAAAGATCTCGCCGTTCAGCGGGATGCCCCCGGCAGGCCCGCTGCGGGGTGCATTGCCATAGCTGCGCAGGGCCGCCTCGGCTCCTTCCTTTGCGCTGAGCTGCCGCCGCAGCAGGCGGAGGAGCTGCTGTGCCTCCGGAGCAAAGGCCTCCCAGCTGTGCCGGAATTCCAGCGCCTTGCCGTAGCTGATGAAGCCGTGCTTCTCCACGGCCCGCAGCAGGTCCGGGATGCTCTTTACCACATACTGCCGCCCGCCGTCTGCCGAGATGCGCAGCCGCAGCCAGGGCAGCTCCCCGGGCAGCAGGGTCAGCTCCGGCTCCAGCTCTGCGGCGTGGGGGCGCAGCTCCGCGTGGCCGGTCACGCCGTCCACCTCGGCCAGTGCTCCCTCCTGATAGGCCTGGAGCAGCCGCCGTGCCTCGTAGTCAGATTCCGGTTCCTCGCCCCGCCATTTCTTGCCGAACAGCATCTCCAGGCTGGAGGCATAGCTGTCCCTGCGGGGCGGCTCCTCAGGCTGGGGCGTTTGCAGGTTGGCCGTGCCCCGCACCACGCCCGGGATGCTCTCCGGGCTCTCAGAGGGCCTTTGCGGCACTCTGCCGGAAAGGCCCTGACTCTCGCTGTCCCGCATCAGCAGCGCGCCGATGTGCTTGCAGCAGGGCCCCTCGCCGTTTTCGTTGTAGGGGCAGGAGCAGCTGGCGCTGACAAAGCTGCCGTTTTCCCGCAGCCAGACCTGGGTCTGGTACAGGCTCCGCCCGCCGCCGCGCACGTCGGCGCTCAGGTGGCGCACGCCGTTCCCAGCCACTTCGCAATTCAGATCCTGTATCCGGTCCGTGTAGGCCTTGGCCCGCGCGAATATCGTGCCGCCCAGCAGGTAGCGGATCTCTTCCATGTCCATCCGGGGTCTCCCTCCCTCTGCAATGCTCTATTGGTTAAGCATACCGCACCGGCGGGCGGGATGCAAGGGGTGCCGGGAAAAAAATTCCGGAAAGCACAGAAGCGCCTCATCCGGGAGAGGATGAAGCGCTTCTGTACTTTGGGATTTTTGGAACACTCAGCCCGCATTGCGGTTTACGGGCCAAGTGGGGGTTGGTTTAGGGCTGCTCAGGCGTTCTGCTTGAGCTCCTGTGCTTTCTGCCATGCTTTCAGCACATCGATCTTGCTTACGGCGTTGTCGGGATAGAATTTCATCTCTTCCGGAGCCGTTCCCTCATCGTTCAGATCGGGAACAAGGTCATTTTCCATGGCCCAGCGGGCGGCGTGCTGCAGGTCCATATCCCGCTCTTCCTGACCGACATCGGGGTAGAGCAGTTCGGATTCGGGCATGGGCTTGCCTGCATCCTCCCACAGCATCATGGCAAGGGCGCTGCGGTTGCTGGGGAAGTAGGGCAGAGCCATCAGCTTGCCTGCAAATTCAGCGCCCAGAGAATAGGCCTGATAGCCCAGCACTGCACCGCCCACAGCGGCAGTACCAATGATTGCAACAGTGCCCAGCACGCCGGGCCCATCATCTTCAATGGTGGCATCACGGTACTGTGCGGCAATATCCACACCACTTCTCATGGGGAAAGTGATGGTCTCAGCCTTGTAGTCCTGACCCAACGGCAGGTAGAATTTGCCGGTAGACCAGATGTCAAACACCATGCCCTCAGGGACCAGGGTCTTGTCCAGCGTCACGGTCACTTCTGCGCCGTCCGGTACAGAGTAGGTCTTTTTGCCGGTGGTTGCGTCAGTGCTGCTGTTCAGCGTGCTGGTCACATCGCTGCCGTTGTATTTCACAGTAACAGTGCCGCCGGTCACGGTCAGCGGGTGGCTGCCCGGAGCATTGGGGTCGAAATCCCAACCGGCATGGAGGGTGATGTCCTCCATAATTTCGGTATCGTCCACCTTAAAGAGCTGGTCATCTTTGGTGTACCAGCCGGTGAACTTGTAACCCGCACGGGTGGGATCATGGATGGCAGTCAGTTCGTTTGCCTTGGTATTAGTGATTTTTTCGGTCTTATAAACCGGCACCTCAGCGTCGTCGTTCAGTTTGCCGCCATTGGCATCAAAGGTCACCTTGCAGAGGTAAAGAAAATTGCGTTTTCTCAGTTTATGATTGTCATCAATGTTAGAATTGTCATCATTGTCTGCAAGCAGAGCATCTGCGGCGGCCTTGTAGTTGTTGTAGTAGATGGCACCATTTTTGGAAGCTTGCCTTATATATCCAGCCGGACAACTAATCAGACGGTCTTTGAAAGAAGTCAATTCAGCAGGGAGCGTAATATATTTCAGACGGGAGCAATAGGCAAAGGTATCAGGTCCAATGGTTGTTACGTTTTCCGGGATGGTGACGTTCGTCAGATCCCAGCAATCTTCAAAGGCACGATCGCCGATCGTCTCAATATTCTCACCTAACGAAAGCGTTGTAAGATCATAGCAACGAGCAAAGGCTGCTGGTCCGATGGAAGTGACGCTTTGTGGAATGGTGACGTTCTTCAGAATACGGCAATCAAAAAAGGCATGATCGCCGATCGTCTTAATCTTTTCACCTAATGAAAGCGATGAAAGAACATAGCATTCCGCAAAGGCCCAGTCTCCTATTGATATGGCAGCGTCATCGATGGTAAGAGAGTTCAATTTTGCGCAACCTGTAAAGGCACGATCGCCCATGAAAGTAACGCTTTGTGGAATGGTGATCTCCGTCAGAGCAGTGCAATAATAAAAGGCATGATCGCTGATGGAAGTAACGCTTTGTGGAATGGTGACGGAGCGAATGTTGCGACCAAATTTGTACCAATCGCCGGCAAATGGATAGCCGGTAAATGAATCTTTTCCCAAACCGGTTACAGTGTAGATACCCAACTTTTCGGGTATTTCGATGTCGTAGGAGACAGTGCTTGCTGAATCAACAGGGTTTGCTGAATCATCAGGGCCAAGAAATTTTGTGATGGTTGCATTACCGCCATTTACCGTATAGGCATACTTGTAACCCTTATAACTGGCTTCAAGTTCAGTTGACGATGACGTGTCTTCTGCAAATGCCGTGACTGCCGACAGGGGCAGCATGGTGATCATCATGCAGACCGCAACCAATAAGCTGATCAAACGCTTGGGTCTCATAATTTTTTACTCCTTTTCCATGATATTCCCAAAAATTCTCTCTATTTCAGCCAAAACAAAAGAGCGCCGCACCGGCCAAACGGCTGGTACGACACTCTGAACCCTTGTAGACCCGCTGCGCGCTCGCGCTCCCGAAGGGGAACCGGCGCATCTTCACGAGGAGGTGCAAGGTTTCATATTACCTTACCCGGAGAGGATAACGTGCGGCTGGCTGCCATATTACAGGCCCTGTAGCTTTGCGTCGCAGCCTTTCGACTGGCTTGCTGATCTTTCTGTTTTGCTGACGAGATACTTTTCGCACTTTATCATACCCCCCCCTATAAAAAATCAAGAGGTCTGGGCGATGTTTGTAGATACTCACAAATTCATGGGATTTTTTAGGCCGTTTTGACAGAAAAGTGCACGCATAACAAAAACAAACCCCCAAGGAATTTCTTCCTCAGGGGTTTCATGTAAGTCGGCGACTACCTATTTTCACGCGCCGTTTCCAGCGAACTATCTTGGGCAC
>OGGI01002658.1_pt1 | contig 10153 bp, 9 predicted proteins | sample 1571051 | NCBI WGS metagenome assembly OGGI01 (sample SAMEA2582075, study PRJEB24529) | metagenome | biome: Human gut stool | place: China | collected 2011 | reverse complement strand
GGCGGGTCAGATCGCGGCAGTATTTATCGCTGGCGCGGCTGCCCCGGGGGATGCTGGCCGACACCCGGGGCTGGGCGGGCAGCACAAACTGTCCGCTCAGCTGGCGGCACTCCCGCACCGCCTCGGTGAGCGAAATCCCCATCTCCGCCAGCAGCAGCCCGGCGGCGCAGCCGTCATCTTCCAACATGGCACAGAGCAGATGCTCCGGCTCTGCCCGGCTGACGTGGGCGTTCTGCGCCCCAATGAGCGCATAGTCCATGGTGCGGCGCAGGTCCGGTGCCATGGCCTGCCGTTCCAGCCGCTGTGCCGGGGCGCTGCGCCGCTGCGCCAGCTGGCGGCGCACCTCCGGCTCGGTAATGTTTTTCCGGGTGAGGAACTGCGCCGCAGCGCCCTGCTGCCGCAGCATTGCCAGCAAAAGATGGCTGGTATCGGCCTGCTCACAGCCCAAATCCCCCGCCAGCTGCACCGCCTGCTGCAACAGCCGCGCTGCCGGGCGCGAAAAGCCCCGGTAACCGCCCATGCCCAGATTTTTCCAAATGCCCATGTGTCTGCTCCTTGCTGCATATAAAATCGTCTGCACTGGAAGTATAGCCCCAAAGGCGCAGAAAAAATCAGTTGTTTGTGTCGGGCAGCAGAAAAGTAAAAAACGATCCGCAGCGGTTGCCGGTGCGCGGGGGCGTCCAGCTGCTGCGGATCGGTTTTTGAGATTTTATCTTGCGGGGAACGTTTTCAGAACGAACAGCCTCCGCCGCCGTGGGTGGAGCCGCTGGAGGAGGTGTGAGTGGAGCTGCCGCCGGAGTCGCTGGAGCTGGACTCCTTTGGCCGCTCGGTGCGGTGCACCTCACGGTACAGATACAGATCCCGCTGGTTGGTCAGCTTCATGCTGCCCTGCCGTATATAGTCGGTTGCGTCCCGCTGCGGTGCCACGCTCTTGAGCCGGCTCTTCATCACGCCGGTCACGATCAGTGCCGTGATCAGGCCAATGACCAGCGCCACGCCCAGATACACGATCGAGAACGGCTCCTTGGGCATGTTGTCCACATCGTAGGGGTGGCCTTCGCGGGCGGCGGTGACATATGCGTCCGTCCACTGGATAAAGGTACGGAAGGCGGCGGCGTAATCGCCGTCTGCCATATCGGGGGTCATCTGCTCGCCAAGGTACTGGATGCCGGCATCCGTAAAGGCGGTAATGCCGTAGCCGCAGGTGGAGATATGCCACTTACGGTCGCCTGTGCTTATCAGCAGCAGCACGCCGTCCCGGTTTTCACCGTAGCCGAACTGGCAGTAATCATACAGGTCATCGGCATATTCCTCCATGCTGGTGCAGCCCTCGTCTTCCAGCGAGTCGATGGTGGCAATGATCACATCAAAGCTCTGGCGGACGCTCAGTTCCTCCAGCGAAGTTTCCAGCTCGCCGTCCTCGTCCTCGGTCAGGACTTCTGCGCTGTCGTTCACGCGGTAATACAGGTCGGCAAAGCCGTCTGCGGCAAAGGCCGGTGCGGCCAGCGCGACCAGCAGCACCAGTGCTGCCAGCGCGGCACAGAGGGAGCGCAGTGGGGTAACAGTCTTTTTCATCTTCCGTCCCTCCTTTACAGAATCCCGGCCAGCCACAGCAGCCACATCATCGCATAGGATGCTGCACCGACGGCTGCCGTAAGTCCCAGCGTCCACTTGCGGGCGGCGGCCTTATCCACCGGCAGGTTGCCCACAAACTTGCCGGTCTGGCCGTTCATGGCAAAAATGTAGTTGTTGCCCTGCCAGCTGGTGCTCAGCACCCACACCGGGAACAGGGCATACTTTGCCTTGCCGCCGTGCAGCTGAATGCTGCTGTTCTCCATTTTCACGGAGTCGTAGCCGGTAACGGTCTGGGTAAAGGCGTCCTCGGTGGACTGACGGATACGCTCGTTGGCGCGCTGGATGCTCTTTTGGGCGTCCACATCGTACTTATCGGCCACATAGCCTGCCAGATACGCGGTCTTGAAGGGCACGGCATCGCTCATGGTAAACGGCTCGATGGATTCCATCAGGTCGTTCTCCATCTTGGAGGAGCCGTCCACCGGTACTGCGTCAAAGCCCAGCACGCCGTCCCGGCGCACGGAGTAGTAGCTGGTCTCGGTATAGTCGTAGTCATCGTCCGACCAGCAGCGGGTGCGGGTGGCGGTAAAGCGCAGCTGGGCATCGGCATCGCTGTCGTACAGCCAGAAAGGCACATACACGCCCTTGATCTCGTCGATATGGTTCTGGCTGCGGAACACCTTGGGCAGCAGGGTCTTGCCCTTGAGGTGCTCCTGCAGCTTTTCCTTAGCTGCCTTTTTGTCCAGCTTGAAGGGGATGATGAGGTCGGGGCGCAGGTCTCCGGCAAACTGTCCGGTCAGCACAATGGGGTTGCCGCAGAAGGGGCAGGCCGAAGCCGCCATGGTATCGTCGCCCACGATCTCGCCGCCGCAGCTCTTGCAGGCGTAGGTGTGCAGACCGGCAGTCTCGCCCTCTGCCCAGCCGCCGCCGGGGGTAGTCCAGTTCATCCTGCTGGGCTTCGCATCCTTCAGATCCTCATCGTAACCCTTCAGTGCGTCCACCTCAAACTCGGTGTCGCAGTAGGGGCATTTCAGCTTCTGGGTGGTGCTGTCAAATTTGATCGCACCATCGCAGCAGGGGCACTTATATTCCAGCATTCCTGCCATAGTGTTTCCTCCTATAGTCTGCGGGGCAAGGAGTCCTTTCCTGCCCCGCAGCGTGATCGGTCATTGTGCGCGGATTCAGCTGCGGTCGTTCTCGTCGAAAGGATCGCCGCACTCCGGGCAGAACTTGGGCGGGTGTGCGGGGTCAGTCGGTTCCCAGCCGCACTTGTCGCACTTATATTTAGGCGTACCGGCGGGACGGGGTTTGCCGCACTCGGAGCAGAACTTGCCCTTATTCACTGCGCCGCAGCTGCACTTCCAGCCTTCTGCTGCCGCCGGGCGGGGCTTGCCGCACTCCGGGCAGAATTTGCCGGTGACGGTAGCACCGCAGCTGCAAGTCCAGCTGTCGGCAGCGGGCTTCGGCTCCGGCTTCTTGCTGCCGCATTCCGGGCAGAACTTGCCGGTAACGGTAGCGCCGCAGCTGCACTGCCAGCTGCCAGCGGCAGAAGGCTGCTGCTGGGGCGCTGCGGGCTGCTGACCCATGGCAAACAGGTTCTGGGCGTTCATGCCGTTTGCACCAGCTGCCATGCCCATGCCCATAAAACCGGTCATGGCACCGGCGGTGTTTCCGGCGGCGGTCTTCATGGCGTCGATCTGACCGCCCACCAGACGGGCTGCGGCGGTGGTGGGGTCGGTGGTCATGGCGTTCTCTTCCCACTCGGTGATCTTCTTCTGCTGCTCCTCCGGGATGGACAGAGAGTTGATGTTGAAGGAGAACACCTCAATGCCGCGCTTTTTGCGCCAGATATTGGACAGCTGCTCGTTGAGCGCCTCGGAGATCTCCAGCGTGTGGGCAGGGATCTCGTAATATTGCACCTTGTTGGCAGAAAGGGTAGCCAGCGCCGGCTGCAAAGCGTTCATCAGTTCGCTCTTCAGGCGGGGAGCCAGCTCCGAGGCATCGTACTGGGTGGAGACGTTGCTGCACACGTTGGTGTAGAACAGCAGCGGGTCGCAGATGCGGTAAGTAAAGCTGCCGTTGCAGCGGATGTTCACCGAGAGCTTGTAGCCCCGCTCCTCGCTGACCACTACGCGGAAGGGGATGGGCGTTGCGGTGCCGTACAGGATCTCGCCCAGCTCCTTGGTGTTGATGTAGTACACCTGCTGGTCTTTGCCGGTGTCACCGCCGTAGGTAAAGCGCTTGGCTACGGTCTGGAAGGTAGCTGCCAGACTGTCGCCGAAGTTGCCGGTGAACACGCTGGGCTCGGTGGATGCGTCAAAGGTGAACTCGCCCGGTTCGGCGCACACCTCCACCACGCGGCCCTGCTCCACGATGAGCATACACTGTCCGTCCGCAATGGCGATCAGGCTGCCGTTGGTGATGATGTTGTCATCGCCCTTGGTATTGCTGGAACGGCCCGTGACCTTCTTTTTGCCCTTGACCGCCAGCACGTCAGAGGGGATCGCTTCGCAATAAAAGTATTCCTTCCACTGGTCGGCCAACACGCCGCCAGCCGCGCCCATTGCCGCTTTGATCAGTCCCATAATTCTACTCTCCTTTTCCTGTTGTTGTATTTGATTTCAGCATTCGCTTTTGATCGCTTCTTATAAAATCGCCTGTTTTATAGGTAAAACGAGGCCTCAGCTCCCTCCCGTCAGGAAGGTGTCTCCACTGACATAAAACGGAGCCTGATCCGTAATGGGCCAGGTGAACCAGCTCACGTCCCAGGGCCGCTTCATAAACAGGCACACCCGCGCCGTATCCTCCGGAATGGTGAGGGAGAAGAACATCGGCTCATTGATCTTGATTTTCCCCTCATACACCACCTTCTCCGAGATCCAACTTTGTTGGGTGCCGTCATCATTCAGCACCGGCGTTCCAACGCTGAATTGGATGTCCGTTTCGTACCATCGGCCCACCAGCAGCAGCTTATTCTGCCCGTTGGGTTCCAATGCGTTCATGGGGATCACCGACAGCGGCTCCGTCACCTCGGTGGGCGGGTCCCGCCAGTAGAAGATCAGCGATTTTTCCGGCTCCCCTGTCATGGCGTTCTCCAAGGTCGGCGGCAGGAAGCCGCTGGAGCGCATATAGGTGACGGTACGGACGCCCGCGCCCCCGTTCTTTTCATAAGGCATCCGCACAAGCAGGCTATTCCGGTTCGTCAGAGCGGCGAAAAACGCCGCGCCAGTCTCCTCATCGGTCAGCCGCACGCTCCAAGTCTCATTGGACAGCCCCGGCATCAGCGGTTCCTCTATCTGCTCCGCCAGCAGATGCTTTTCTGACCGGTATTGCGGGGTGTCCGTATCCAGCCCGGCGGCGTGGTACCAGTCCGCCCGCATCACATAGCCCTCCAACAGATTGGACCACAGGCGATCAAAGCACAGCATAGAGGCGATATGTTCCTCGCCGGGCCTGTATTCCCGGCCGTCCTCCTCATAGTGGGTCATGCGCCACGTTCCGTAGAGGTCCGCGATCCCCATCTCTCCGCCGGGGCCCGGCCGCTCTGCCGGGGCAAAGTAGAAGGTATCTCCGTAAGGGGTCTCGATCGCCAGAGAATCGGTGCTTTCGATCCGACCGTCCAAGGTCAGCGGCTCGCCGGTATTCATCGTTCCCGTCAACCGCAGGGTGCTGTCCGCGCCCAGCCACCAGTTTCCGTCGAGCAGGCTGGTATTGTAGTACGAGCCTAACACATCCCGAAACTGGGCCGTTCCGTCTTCGTTGAGATAGAGGTCCGCCCACCACGCCTCCGTGGGCATAGCACTGGTTTTCATGCAGTCGTTCATGGCATCATAACTCTCGTGCCGCACAGCGGTCCAGTAGTCCGCGCTGAACGGTGCGGAGGTCTGCTGCCGGGTATCCTCCGCGCTGTCGGCAGCAGAGGGTGGCGCATCCGTATTTGTGTCCGGCCCCGGTGTTTTTCCGCAGGCAGTCAGGCCGAGCCCCAGAAGAAACGCCAAGAAAAACGCGGTCCATCTTTTTTTCACAGCTGTGCCTCCTTTACGCTCAACAGTCCTGCGTCACCGGAATACGGATGCCGCCAAGAGGATCGGATTATTCCCGGAGGGGCCGTTCGCCGACAAAGGGCTTGAAGCTCTGCCAACGGGACGGTCTTTAAGCGGGTCCTGTCGGCTCCCTATCGTTTTTAATTCGCAGATCATATGGCCTAACTTCTGTATACCATGGAATCCCCGTTTTGTTAACCCTAATTTCCCCAAATTAGGGTCCCAAACATGAAATTTCCCGGAAAAAGCCGAAAAAGCACTGCTCGTTCACGAACACCCGTTCCATTTTATGGTTCTTCTTACAAAAAGCGTATGTCAGCCCGGCGGCGGTTATCCGCCCTCACTTTCGCTCCCTCGGCTGTTATTTCGCACCCCCATAGAAAAAAAGGAGCCGGAACGATTGCTCGTTCCGGCTGGAAACTATGTGGCAGGCGCAGCGCGGTTTGCCCCGCTCAGAGCGTCTCCTTCTGTAAAGCCTGCGCCAGTGGGAGTACCACTGCGCCCAGATCCTCCATAGCGTGGGCGAAATCGAAAAACTCCTCCGCCTGGCCCTCCCGGAACAGATGATCCGACACAGATTTGACCGCCACGAAGGGCACATTGTTCCGCAGGCACACCTGGGCGATCGCGCCGCCCTCCATCTCTGTCAGCAGAGGGTGGAACGTGTCCCGGATGAAGATTGCCCGGTCGCTGCGGACAGCAAACCAATCTCCGGTGGCCACCCGCCCCAGCGCCGCCTTGCGGCCCAGTGCTGCCAGCAGTTCCACGCACCGCTCCGGCTTCCAGGTGGGGAATGACACCCGGTTCACCGTGGATACCAATCCTACGGGATCACCGATGGCAGAGGTGTCCACATCGTGCTGCACAAAGTCCTCTGCGACCACCAGGCTGCCGGTGGGAAGCTCCGTCAGGCATCCGGCCACTCCGGCATTGACGATCATATCCACACCGTACTTCAGACACAGGATCTCTGCCGCCATGGCGGCATTCACCTTGCTGACACCGCCGGCGCAGGCAATGATCCCCGGTGCAGCCTCGTAGAACGGCACACCGGACACGGTCTCAAATGCCTCCAGCTCCTTGGCCCCCGGCAGGGCATGAAACTCCGCAGGCATGGCAAATTGCAATCCAATTTTCATTATATTACGCTCCTTTTTACCGTCTCATCAGGCTTTCTCCAAATACAGGCCCTTGTTCCCGAAGGGTATTCTTGAGAAAACCGCAAATTCAAAAACAAGAAACCAAAACTTTTAAAAGCAAAATATTCTCTGGCTGCAATTATGTATTGGAGAGAAATGCGAAAGCCTCTATAATTTCTCAGTATCACTTCTTGCAACTTCATTGGAAATCCTCCTTATCTTTATTTTACGCCCTCTGTTTTGTTGAATTTTACCATGAAATCTGTTTTTATACAACTGCTGTTTTTACTTTATGTTAAATGTCACCGTGTGGTTTATAATGTCCTTATCTTGCAAAAGGAGATGAGGTCATGCCCAAAAAATATCCAGATGAATTCAAAGTCAAAGCAATTCGGCGCTATGAGAAGGGTGAATCCATTCAATCCCTATGTCAAGAACTGCACATATCTCAGAGTACGCTATATCATTGGCGGCGGGAATACTGTTCCATCCAAACCGCAACGCACACTTACACGCCGAAAGAATTCGATTCCATCACAAGGCGTCTTCAAAAAGCGGAACACAAGCTTGAGATCATTCAGCTATCGGGATATCTTTCCAAAGTCCCATTGCAGGATAGGATAGCGACTTTGGAACATCTCCATACTGAATTTACGAAGGTTTACAGCGTTCATGAGTTGTGCGAGGCATTGGATGTTGCCAGAGGCACATTTTATAATCATATTTTCCGTCGTGCTGACCGCAGTAAATATGAAAGCGAACAAGCACAGCTTGCATTGAAAGTCAAGCAAATCTTTGATGACAGCGAGCAGCGTTACGGTGCGGAAAAGATTCGCACAATCTTGATCTCAAATGGTCTGCATGTCAGCAAAAAACACATATCAGCCATTATGCAAGAGCTTGGCCTGCATAGTGTTCGCACGGATGCAAAGAAGCTTTATAAAGCACAGCAGCGCAAAAAGCAAGACCTCCTTAATCGTGAGTTTCGTGTTGATCATCCAAATCATATTTGGGTAAGTGACATCACATATTTTAAAATCAAAGGATCTTGGCTCTATCTTTGCGTCATTATTGATTTATTTTCCCGCAAAGTCATCGCTCACCGCATCTCTCGTTCTGCAAGTACACGGCTCGTGACAACAACATTTCGTGCTGCCTATGCTGAACGCGGAATGCCGAAAAATTTGACTTTTCATAGTGATCGAGGTGGACAGTATATTTCTGATGCATTTTCCAAACTACTGCAACAGTTTGGTGTCAAACAATCCTTTTCCGCAACTGCCCGTCCTCATGACAACGCTGTGGCGGAAGCTTTCTTTGCGACCTTCAAAAAGGAAGAAGCCTACCGCAGAGAATATACATCTGAACGGCATTTCCGGCAAAGCGTAGACGAGTACATTTGCTTCTACAATGAAGTCCGCCCACATGCGACACTAAAATATAAGACACCGCAGGCGTTTGAGGCTGCATATACCAACGATTATATCGAAAAGACGTGTTCAAATAGCGGGGGTGGATAGCGAAATCTTCTTTTCGATTTTGGCCTTTCAAGAAAAGTACTCAAGAATACGCAAAAACGGAAAGCCTTGATAAATCAAGGCTTTCCGAATACGAAGCGGCCCGGGTTTCGATAAAAAAATTCGAAACACGGGCCGCGTTCACAATTCGGATATTTTCGTCTTGGAAGCCTTGCACCGCAACGGCTTTGAGTTTTCCATAGAATTCAGAATGCGATTATTTCAAATTTTCTCTGACGCAATTCGAACCCCCGTCCGAATTCAACACAGGCATTATTCATCCAGCTTTTGAAACTCATCCAGCCGCAGTTCTCGTTTCAATTCTTCCTCTGTCGGCAGATAGGTAAAATACTTGGATGCGAAAATCTGGTGATTATCCTCCGGTAAAGTGTACTTCACAACAGCATCACTCTTATCGGCGCAGAGGACAATGCCAATCGGCGGTGTGTCTCCTTCGTTCATCAACTCACGAGTATAGTAGTTGACGTACATCTGCATCTGACCGAGATCCTGATGCGTGAGCTGTCCCATCTTCAGATCGATCAGCACAAAGCATTTGAGGATGTAATTGTAAAACACAAGGTCGATGAAAAAGTTCTGACCATCCAGCGTAAACTTCTTCTGCCGTGCTACGAAGGAGAAGCCTCGTCCCAGCTCCAGCAGGAAGTGTTGCAGGTGGTCAATCAATGCCTGCTCCAATTCTCCCTCATAAACATGCGTATCCGGTTGGATTTGCAGGAACTCCATTACATAGGGGTCTTTGATGATTTTTTCATATTCCGGTTTCGGCTCCGTCGTTTGTATCTCAGCAGCGACAAGCGATTTATCCCGGCTTGCCAAGATGCGTTGATAGTACATCGTGTGGATCTGCCGTTCAAGCTGCCGGACGCTCCATGCGGACTTCGCGCATTCTTCCGCATAGAAGGCTCTCTCTTTCTCATTGGGAATACGCATCAGTAGTCGGTAGTGCGACCAGCTCAATTCAGGACACAGTGTGTCTCGAATTGGATATGCGCAGTAGAACTGACGCATTTTTCGCAAATTTGACTCGTCAAATCCTTTCCCAAATTCCGCCGTCAGATGTGCGGACAGGTATTGCAGCAGCTTTTTGCCATATCCTGCACGGTCATTTTCTCCGCAGGCTTTGTAAATCTGCTCACCGATTTCCCAATAGGCCGTCACCATTGCGGAGTTTACTGCCACACTTAAACTGCGCTGTGCAGATACAATGGAATGGCGGATTGAATGATAGGTTTGCTCTGTTGTATAGCTTGCTTGAAGCTCGTTATCCATTCTGTTCACCTCACTCCTGCAATAATTCTTTCAGCAAGCCCTGGCAACCCTCCAGCACATCCCGCCAGGTTGCCTCGAAGTCCTCGGTGTACCACGGGTCGGCAACATCGCGGGGGTGGTCGGTGTAGTCCATCAGGAGGTGCAGCTTGCCGGCAAAGTCGCCGCCGCAGATGCGGTGCATATTCCGCAGATTCGCGCTGTCCATGCCGATCAGGAGATCGTATTTTTCGTAGTCGGCATTGGTGAGCTGCCGCGCCGCGTGGCCGTCGCAGGAGATCCCATGCTCCGCCAGCTTGCGCCGCGTCGGAGGATAGACCGGATTGCCGATCTCCTCCCGGCTGGTGGCCGCCGATTCGATATGGAACTCTGACGCCAGCCCCGCTTTCTTCACCAAGTCTTTCATCACGAACTCGGCCATGGGGCTGCGGCAGATATTTCCATGACACACAAAGAGTATCTTCTTCATCGCTCTCGCTCTCCCGCGTTGCTTCTTTTTCACCAGTATAGCAGGAAACCGCCTGTTCGTCGAGAGAAGAATTTCGCCATGCCTGCGTTTTGATCGATTCCAATAATTTCGCTTTTTTCC
>OGGI01002655.1_pt1 | contig 10157 bp, 7 predicted proteins | sample 1571051 | NCBI WGS metagenome assembly OGGI01 (sample SAMEA2582075, study PRJEB24529) | metagenome | biome: Human gut stool | place: China | collected 2011 | reverse complement strand
GATGTTTGACCGGTCGCTGTAAGGCAGACCGGTCTTTTTTATTAAGGACGGCTTTGGGGATATAGTTTGGGACGATACCATTCTGATACTGCCCAAAAGAAATTGTTATTCAGTTATGTAGTAATTGCCTCTTCAATAGCTCTGAGTCTGACATCATAATTATGCAGCTCCCGCACCTTTTTCTGTCCATTCAGGGCAATCCGTTTTCTCTCATCCTCATGCGAAAGGTAATAGCCCACCTTTTTCACAAGATCCGCCTCATCCTCGAACCACACAATATCCTCGCCGTTCTTAAAATACATCACAAGCTCCGGCTGGAAGTTGGTAATGCAGAACCCGCCCGCCGCAAGTATATCCCACACTCTCAGAGGAATCCCGCTCCTGATATTTCTTATCGTAAAATTCAGATTAATCCTGCTGTTGTAAAACACTACCGGCGACTCATCCCAGTACCGCACCGGTCCCATATTGTGTGCCAGCACAAAATCCGCATTCTCATCATCCGTGAACACGCTGACATCGTACCTCTTTGACAGTGCTCCCAGAAGCTTATACCTCTCCAACTGTGCAATCTTAAAGCCAAGCACCGTAGTCGAAAAAATCAGCGAAATATTAGAAAAGGAACGCTCGCTCTTCTCTATCCTGAAACGCCTGCTAAGCTCATCAATTATCTCCGCCGTAAGCATTCCGTCTATGTAATTCTCACCGTATATCTCCATCTGAAGCTTCATGAGAGCGTCAAAATACCCTCGCACATAGTCCGGAAGCATATCCTTAATCTCGTCATAGGAGTTTTTGCGATACATGCTGCCGATGAATGAGACATCGTATAGATAATCCGAGCTGGTTTCATCCGAATGGCAATGTCCGGGATTTATTTCATTACCTTTATTCTGGTCTGAGCAGAAGCTTCTGTCTGACTCTCTGTACGCTTTCTGCCCTCCGCGTTCTCTCTGCTCTCCGCGTTCTCCCTGCCCTCCGCGTTCTCTCTGCTCTCTGTTTTCCCTCTGCTCCCTCTGTTCTTTGCACTCTCTGTCAACAACTCCATAGTATATGCTGTTGTTTATTATATCGTATTGATGCCCCAGCGCCTCATCCGCCCTCTCCACGGCAGCCGCAAGCGGAAGATAGAACACATTCGCTCCACGCTCCTTAAATTCCATATAGCAGAACTTATCAAATATAAATATGTAGTTACATTTGTTAAAGATGGACTGATGGTACATCGTGGATAGTGGGCTGTCGCACGTCCAGCATATATACTTGATGCCTGTTTCCGAAAATTGTTCACATATATCGGAGATAATCGGAAAATAATTCACAGAAAACACAGCGTCATACACACTGCTCAGCTTTTCCGCTGTACCGCGCTCATTACATTCATACTCCTGTGCCTCCGGCACATTACTGCAGGCTGTATTCTTCTCCCCATTAAACAGCTTGTCTATAAATCTGCCGGTAAAATTCTCGTCCACCTCGAAATTGCCCAGCTCCAGCTCAAACGTGTCTACCGTATGCCCCCGGCGTCTGAGTGCCGATATAATGTCTGCCTGATTGTATGCCTTCCAGCAGTAAAAAAGTATTCTCATAGTTCCACCATAATCTTCACGTAATCCTCTGTCCTGTTATGCATTATCCCGAAGCCTTTGCATAGTTGCTGCCTCATTATACTACTCAAATACAGCCTGCAATGAAATATAGCGTTTCATCAAAAAGCCGCAAAAATAAGGAAAAGTATATACATCATTGCCCACACCAACATTCCCGGCACACAGCTTAATTCCATGCTTTACATCCGGGTGCCTGCTGTTTCTGATAAGATTCTGCATTGATTTAGCGCTGTTATTTCCTGCTTTTACCTCAACAGGTATAAGTTCATTCTTAGACCTTACAAAAAAGTCCGCTTCCAGCTGGGAATCCTCCGTCCTATAATAAATCAAAGGCAGCCCCTGCTTCATAAATGCCTCCGCAACAAAATTTTCATACAGAGCACCCTTGTACACGCCGAGATTTTTGTTGGAGCGCAAATCATCCTGAGCTTCATCATCAAGACACGACACTAACAGACCTGTATCCGGATAATACAGCTTATACTTATTCTCATCATAATTTCCCTTGACCGGAAGCTCAGGAAACGCCATGCAATAGCATGCAGTTACCGTACCGGCATCCTTTAGCCAGTCTATACAGCCTTGATATTCGCGCGTTCTTGCGGAATGTGACACCTTCGACAGCTGAAACTTCTTGTTCTCCTTTGCCAACTGCACCGGAATACTTCTAAACACATTTATAATCTTCGTCTGGTCAAGCCCAACCGCATACTTGCGTACATCCTCCTCATAATCCATCATAATCTGTCTCTGTATCGCAAGCGTATCCGTAAAAAATCCCGTCTCAATATACCTTTTTATTACCGCCGGCATTCCTCCTAAGACACAAAAATCCAAAAATAATGCCCTGTACACTGCCATCTCCGTTTCGTTAAAAGGGCGGATATCCAGCATGTGCCCCAGCATATCTTCTATCACAGCTTCACTGTATCCCTTAGCCCAGAGAAACTCTTCAAAATCAAGAGAATACATGTCATAATCCATTTTATATCCGACACTGTTGCCATGAATATCTTTACAGTTAAATCCAAGCATAGAACCACTGCATATCACATCATATCTTCCATCCAGCTTAAAGGATTTCAATGAAGTTGCTATATCCGGGCATTCCTGCAACTCATCAAATATAATAATTGTCTCATGTGGCACAATAGCTTTCTCCGGGGCAATAAGTGAAATATTTTTAAGAATATTATCAACCTCATATCAATCCGACAGAATCGTCTTGTACTTCGGCTGAAGTGCAAAATTGATATACATAACATTGGCATAACTGCCATACGCGAAATGTAATATCGACTCAGTCTTTCCAATCTGTCTTGCACCTTTTACAATAAGCGGAAGCCTGTCTTTATCCTCTTTCCAGCGCAACAAATAGTCATCTATTTTTCTTCTTATATACATAAAGCGTCACCCCATATAATCTGCCTGCTTTTTATAATTGCCTTTTATGATTGCTTTTTATATAAGTATATCACATCTGCGGGATTGTATCCACGAAAATTCATGGTATTTTATTTAGTTTATCACGGAATTATGTGATTATTTAGTATTATTTTCACAGAATTGCATATTTCTGCAACTGGGTTTTCACGAAATCATATATTATTATGGCAATATTTTCACGGAAATATATAGCTATACCGTTGTTTTTTACATGAATCCGTATAATTATACAGTAACAGTTTTTGCAAAATCGTCTAACCATACAATAGTATTTTCCCATAAAATCGTATAGCTGCACGATTGCATACTTTTATCACATTCTTTGTTCCATGTTACCGCATTGATTATTCCCTTAACATCCTCCGAAATATCCGTCGGCAGATACAGCGGTGCCACGCCTCTGGTATCAACCTGTTTAAGAAGCTCACTCTCATAATCGCTTCCCTGTGGAGTATATAGGTTTGATTCCGCAATAAGTCCCATAATGTATTCTGCTAACTGCTCATCTCCAATACTGTCAAAGTACCTTGCAATGCCTATCGCCTCATTACGAAAGCCATTTTCATTCTTTTCAACGTGATATTTTATCAGGTTTTATACACTTTGTTTTTTCATGGCTATACCTCCTGCACTATAGAGATAGAATACAATTGTTTGAGACAAAAGTCAGGTTTTTGGACATTCTTGTATTATGTATTGTATGGATATTTACAGTAATTGGGCGGTATCCGAAGGATACCGCCCCGACTATTGACAAAGAACTTGTATTATAATTTCATACTATATCCGCTCTTAATAAATCAAATAAATCCGGTAAATTTGTTCCTACAATTCCCATTCTGTTCTGTGGCTGCAAGTCATCCCCGACCAAGTCTGATAAATCTGTGCAGAAGTTTTCCCTAGCTTGATTAATAGCAAAATCCACTTTCGGTAAATAGTTTTGAATAAAGTTTTTTTCACTTATTGATTTAACATGCCCAGCCAAATCAGAAACCCATTTACTTGTAAAAGTATGTTTATCAGAAACATTCTCATTTATTCTAATACGAGTCAATTCTTCACCTGTAATATTTTTAGCATCAACCAAATGCAGCAATAACCAAAATTCAAATAAAGGCGTTGTGATGTAACATTTATACCCTTTTTTCTCACATTGTTTTATAATATCATTCATCTGTTGTACTGAATGTGATTTATAATCTCTATCAATTACAATCCCATATACATCATCTTTCCCTTTAAGATCTTTCAGATATCTATTATAAACAATGTCTATTCCTGCTTCCAGTAATATTGCTTCAAATTTTTTTACACGCTCGTCAGATGATGCCACCTCTTGATTTAAATACTCTTTAATAAATACATCTGTATATTCACTAGGAATAACCTTCTGTAATCTCTCTGGTAAAGCTGACATATTTCTTATTTCCAGGTATTCTTCCAACAATTCTAACACATCTTCCGGAGCACTCAGAGTATCTTTTTTAGCACGTTGCAATGTGTGTAAGTGAACGGCAGCTTTTATACCTAACTTATCCCTATATTTCTCAATATATTCAAAATATTGTCTTTCCGTTTTGTTTCCTTCAACCGATAGAAAAACAACCCTTAACGGTGATTCCTTTATCTCCTCGTCTGCACGAACAAACATTGTACTGGATTTTAACCTGAATACGTTACCCATTATTCCCCATCCTCTTCATCCCATGAATCAATCCCAAAATTCGGTATGGCGCCATATCTTCCGAGAAGATAATCCTTTGCAACTGAATGATCAAATCTTTCCTTAAATTTATTCAATGAATAAATTTCTGAACTGTGATCACTTCTTCTTTCAACAAACCAAATTTCATCTTGCCTTAAAATATTTAAGTTCATTACATTTGAGTCATGTAATGTTACAATTAACTGTGTCGCATCTCCATCTGTTTTTTCAAAAAATTTTTGAATAAATTCTATGGTAAGCCTCGAATGAAAGCTTCTATCCAGCTCATCAATCAATATAACACAGTTCTGTTTTCCTTTTTTGTATAAAGGTATCAAATCAAATAATCGTCTTGTTCCATCTGACTCATCTGTAAGTTCAAACAAATCATTGGGATTTCCATGATTCATCATTAGCTGGGCTGCCGTAATTTCACCACTCTCATTCTTTGAAAAGCTAAAACGTCTACCTCCGATTGTAATTTCAACCGAAAAAATTTCTTTTGATTTTTCATTTTTAACAAATTCTTCCTGCACATCATTTATCACATTTTTTCTTACTTCCTCAGGCAAAAATCCAAGCGCTTCATCCATTGAATTCTCTTTTCCGGTTACAGAATCTATACCTGTATCAAAATAATTCAAAAGTTTTCCTATTGAGTCTAAGCTGTCATTCATCAAAAATTGACGGAAATCGTTAATTTTTGTTTGCGGAAAAATTATAATTAGCGAATCAAACCACATCTCTGTATCAAAAAAAGGTCTAAATTCCGCTAATTCTCCCAGTTTATGACTCACAATCTCTGATAAAAATGACTTTTCATCAGATACATCCTCCGCATAAATTTCAAATCTCTGCCTATTCTCAGCAACAGAAAATTTCATATCTGTTGTAATTTTCTGTTCATCATCCCTTTCGAAAACTTTAAATTCTTTATCTCCATCTATTATATATAACCATTCCGAAATGAATTTAGGCTTCAGATATGATATTGCAAAACCATATGAGTAAAAATGACCATTGCTAAAAAAATCATATTGAAAAATTCCAGGTTTACCTAATGATTCCTTTTCAATTCTAAACTGGCGGTTCATAATCCTTCCCGCACTTATTTCATTCAAAGCTATATTTTTTCCAAAATTTATTGCCTTAATGAGGTTACTTTTTCCTGCTGCATTCGCACCAAATAATACACCCGCTTTTAGTAATCTTTTCCCATTTATTGATACAACCTGATCTTTGTGTCTCGTATGTTTTCCTGCTACCATAGAAAACACTTGTCTGTCTTTAAAAGAACGATAGTTCTCTACAGAAAATCTCACTAACATAATACACCTCCATAACACGCTGATTATATGTGTAATAATCTCATATTACACCCTAACAATCATTTTATCAATATTACCTTTTGTATTATATGTGATTTTTTCACATTTATTCTTTTTTTATATGCCATATCAGCCGCTCAAATCCATCCCCTTAATCTTAAGAAGTCCGTCTATCTTCTTTCCAACATAAGGTTTGCTCTTTTGTATAAACTAAAACATCCTCTACATATTCCGGAATAACATAATATGATTTCTGTATGACGTGGGTCAGAAATACTCATATCCCATTTTGTTCTTGTGGGAAATAATAATTTGTGATACATAGTTAATTTGTCAAGGCGGTTTTAAATGGAAGTGCTAAGGAAATGAACATATTCATGAATCATGTCGCCGCCACCACATTCAGTTTCTTTGATACAGGAACGCACCCTTTGGAAAGAAGCCAGCCAGAGAAGTTCTATCATGGTCTTGTGCTCGGGCTGATTTCAGAGCTGCGTGACACCTATGAGATAAAGTCTAACCGCGAGAGTGGCTATGGAAGATATGATGTGATGCTTATTCCTCTGGATTTAAGAGACAGCAGGCTTAATACAATAGTGCTTGAATTGTGCTTGAATTCAAGGTGCATGAGGCGGCCGAGGAAAAAACGCTTTCTGACACGGCGCAGGCGGCACTTAAGCAGATAGAGGATATGAACTATGATTCGGAGCTGACCGCGAGGGAAATTGGTGTTGAACGGATTAAGCATTATGGGTTCGCGTTTGAGGGTAAAAAAGTATTGAAACAGTGGGATACTCCCACCGATTTTTAAGTTCTCACCGGATGTCAGAAAGGTTATTTACACGACAAATGCTATCGAAAGTCTGAATTCTACCTACCGTAAGCTCAACCGTCAGAGAAGCGTATTTCCAAGTGATACAGCGCTCCTGAAAGCCCTGTATCTGGCAACTTTCGAAGCCACTAAAAAATGGACTATGAGCATTCGGAACTGGAGACAGGTCTACGGCGAACTCAGCATTATGTATGAGGGACGACTTCCAGAATAACAGAATCTATATGCATGATGAGAAGGACGTTTTTGACGTCTGCTCTTGACATGCCCGAAATCATGTCGTATATATATAGCAAGAGCTGGAAGCTCCAATTTAGCGCTTCCAGCTCAATCATTATCATAGAAGATTATTATTTACAGACTTTTCTTCATAGTCTCCGGATACGTGACTCAGCAGATGTTGTATTCTTAACAATGTTGTCAAGGTTGTCATATTATATTTTATAAATATTCATGATTGTATTTTTCTCACACCACGCTGCCCTATTCAGATTGCCAGCACAAGAACGTATTATATTACACATCAGATTTTTCATTTAGCTGCTCTAATATTTCTGTTCTTTTTTCACCTGTAATCTCCAATATGTCAAGTGCCTGCTCCACAGTAAGCTTCATATTCTGCATGAGTTTTTTCACTGCATTAGTGCTTCCTCTCGCTTCTCCACGAGCTTCGCCCCTTGCTTCTCCTATTTTTTCTCTCTTGTCACCATACTTTTCAACTGCCTCACACACTGTCTCACGTCCCTTCTCTGTATCCTTATAATGCTTCACGCTGTCTGCCAGCTCGGCGTACTTCATCTTTTCCGGGTCTGTCTGGTGAAAATCCTGCATAAGCTGACCAATCTCATCATCACCCTTATAGTTTCCATTCACGTACACAATATGAGAACCATCCTCAAAGCGCTTCCCTGTCTCCCTCACATAGCGGTCTATATGATATACCGGAAGACCTTTCCTGAACTTGTCATGCTTATATATAAATATGACATATGAGTCCTTAAGCTCCTTGAATCGTTGCCCTTCCTTTAGCATCCTTGAATCCACAACACTGCTATGGTATCTCGCCCGCCTTACATGTGCTCCTTCGGCATTGCCCTGAACCTCTATGTCAATCTCTGTTCCGTTCCTGTCAAGCGCCTTGACATCAAGCGTTATGGTTCTTCCTCCAACCTCATGCCCCTTCAACTCGACCTGTCCATCGGCACTGATAACCTTCAACTTCCTTCCAAGTATTATCCTCAGCAGCAGCTCGGTCGCCGCGATATTCTTGTCAAATACGCGGCTCATAAGGTCATCGTCAAACAATGTCATCCTGTCTATGAGCCTGTTGATAAGCTGTCTGTCCAGTGAGGGAACTGCTTCTGTGCCCTCCTTATTTTGTGCATTTTCCGAGCTGTCTGTGTTCTCTGCATACTCCATACCTGCCATTCCAGCCGAATTTTCGGTATTGACTGCATTTTCTAAACTGCATACACCTTCTTTGGCAACTACGTTTCTTACATTTTCCGTGTTTCCTGTATTTTCCGTGTTTCCTGTATTTTCCGTGTTTCCTGTATTTTCCGTGTTTCCTGTATTTTCCGTATTTCCTGCGTTCTCTGTCATTCTTCTCCTTCCGGATACTGTACCTTCTATAATGCTGAAACAGTATAATAGAACTGCACCGTATCAATATGTGCGGACAGACCGTATACAGGAATTGTATTTTCATTACATTGTAATCACACAACAATATACTCTTGTGTGGTATACTCTCCCGGCTTATCAGTTGTCCTGTTAAGTTAATGGATTCTCAAGCATAGACCCCTGAATATCTGCCGTGAAATGATAACTCACACGCAATCTAGAAATAAGAAATATAGATTTTCCATGAAATATGCTTTGTATAAAGATTAGCATAATCGCCGCGATATGTCAATATCCTCTTTGATACAAATTTACCCGTCATAAAACAAAATATATGCGAAGCTATATTGTATATGATACCTTCATACAAAAAAATCCGCCATCCCATACACCCGGGAAATGGCGGATTAAGTCCAACAGTATTTAGCAAATATTTATATTTTATCAAGTTGTTGGGACACCGGTACCTGACCCCTCTGTCCCAACAACAAAAACCCCCACACCGGAGGAATTCTCCGGTGCGGGGGTCATATTTATGCCGCCTTTATCAATATATCAGGCATTAGTCCGGGATTAGCCGAGTAAGGAGAGAACTCCCTGTGTAGCCTGGTTAGCCTGTGCAAGCATAGACTGTCCGGCCTGAGCAAGAATGTTGTTCTTGCTGTACTCAACCATCTCCTCAGCCATATCGACATCACGGATACGTGACTCAGCTGATGTTGTATTCTCAACAACATTGTCGAGGTTAGCGATTGTGTGCTCAAGTCTGTTCTGAACAGCACCGAGTGATGAACGCTGGTCTGATACCTTCTGGAGAGCATCAGCGATAGCATCTACTGCATAAGTAGCAGCAACGCCTGTCTCATCAGTTACATTGAGGCCCTTGATTCCAAGAAAGCTTGAGCTCATTGTCTCGATGTTGACATTGATCTTGTTGGTCATATCAGCGTCTGAGCCTACATGAAGGTTGAAGTTGAGCTTCTCTGCAACCTCTGTCTGAGCAAGCTTAATCTTGAACGTACCTGTACCATTTGTAAGGTCAACGGCTGTATCGGTCTTACCAACACCAACATTAGCATTACCTTCTGTATCACCAATCTGGTTAGCCTTAAGAAGTTCCTTTGAGGCAAGTTCATAAGCCTTCTTTAATGATATAATAGATGAATTGCTCTTATCAACACCATTGGCATCCGCATCCATTACATAAAGCGACTTAGAGCCAACAGATATTGTACCCTTCTTTGCTGCAAAGGCATCTACATCAGCAACTTCAGCATTTGTAGCAGCAGTTTTATTATCCAATGTTTTAGGATCCACTGAATACCAGCCTTCTGCTGTTCCCTTATAACCTTGACCAGTAGTATCTGCAGCGATTGCAGCGTACCACTTATACGTTGTACCATTCACTGTAACATCATTATGATTTGTTGCAATATCGACACCATCTGTACCCAACATCTTCTTAGCATCATCTGCTAATCCACCGATTGTGTAACTCTTACCACCAATTGTTACGCTGTCGCCAGCCTCTAATGAATCCATCACAAATGAAGCTGTGCCATCGCCATTGTCAGTAAGCTTTCCCTTAAGACCTGCATCATGAGCCTCAAGAT
>OGGI01002648.1_pt1 | contig 10169 bp, 7 predicted proteins | sample 1571051 | NCBI WGS metagenome assembly OGGI01 (sample SAMEA2582075, study PRJEB24529) | metagenome | biome: Human gut stool | place: China | collected 2011 | reverse complement strand
TCAAGGGAACCTCCCTTACGGATGCGGATGCAAAGCTTGCGGCATTGAAGGAAGATCTGTTGAAATAAGAAGCGGGAGATGACATGGGAGCAATTCATTATTACGAAAAAGAACGGGTTTTTAAACTGGATACACCACATACCAGTTATCTGATCGGTATCGTGGATGAAGAAGGGTTTCTGGGACACATGTATTACGGCGCAAAGATTACGGACTATGACGTCCGTGCACTGATGCGCACCGGGGAGGCACCGTTTGTTCCTTCGCAGAACAACCGCGACCGGAGCTCTTTTCTGGATGCGTTTCCGATGGAGTATCCGGGGCATGGCGTCGGCGATTACAGGGAGAGTGCGATCTCCGTATCGGACAAAAGCGGCAATACGGCGGTGCAGCCCCTTTACAGGGAACATAAGATCTATGCGGGAAAACCGGGACTTCCGGGACTTCCGGCCACGTTCGGCAGCGAAGAAGAGTGTGAGACGCTTGAGATTGTGCTGGCGGACGAGGTGCTGGATCTTACGGTCACGTTGTATTACACGGCATTTTGTGACGTGGATGTCATTGCTCGGAGCGTACGCGTGACGAACCATGCCAAAGAACCGGTGTATCTTACGAAGGTATTTTCAGCGGCGCTGGATCTTGACGCAGAGGATTACCGGATGCTGACACTGCACGGTTCCTGGGCGAGGGAGCGCCAGATCGAATACCGCCAGATCGGTTATGGAAAACAGTCTGTTGGCTCCTGCCGCGGTGAATCTTCCCATCAGGAGCACCCGTTCGTGGCTTTGGTGTCCGCAAACGCCGGACAGGAGCAGGGGCGCGTGTACGGATTCCATTTTGTGTATTCCGGCAATTTCCTGGCACAAGTGGAGAAGAACCAGTTTGATTCCCTGCGCGTGGTGATGGGAATTCATCCGCAGGATTTTAAGTGGGAATTAAAGCAGGGTGAGACATTTACGGCACCGGAGGTTGTGCTGACCTATTCGGATGCCGGGCTTGGCGGGATGACGAGAACGCTGCATGATCTCTACCGGAAGCATCTGATCCGCAGCCCGTATAAGGACAGGGAGCGCCCGGTGCTCATCAACAACTGGGAAGCAACCTATTTTGACTTTGACACGGAGAAGCTGCTTGCGATTGCGAGAGAGGCGAAGAAATCCGGAATCGAGATGTTAGTCATGGATGACGGATGGTTCGGACACCGCAATGATGACAATACAAGTCTCGGTGACTGGCAGGTAAACGAGCAGAAGATCACGGGTGGATTAAAACGGCTGGTCGACCAGGTGAATGAGATCGGATTAGAATTCGGCATCTGGTTTGAGCCGGAGATGATCTCGCCGGATTCGGATCTGTACCGGACGCATCCGGACTGGGCAATTGCCCTTCCGGGCAGAACGCCGTGCCGGTCGAGAAATCAGTATGTGCTCGATCTCTCCAGAAAAGAAGTGCGGGATTATGCATATGAGTGTGTGGCATCCATTTTGCGCAGCGCGAACATCGCTTATGTCAAGTGGGATATGAACCGGCAGCTGACCGATCTGGGAAGCAGCGCGCTTCCGGTCGAAAATCAGGGAGAATTGCTGCACCGATATGTGCTGGGCGTCTATGAATTGCAGGAGCGTCTGATCACCGAATTTCCGGAGCTGCTTCTCGAGAACTGCTCCGGCGGCGGGGCGAGATTTGACCCGGGAATGCTGTATTACAGTCCACAGATCTGGTGTTCCGACGACATGGATGCCATCGAGCGGTTAAAGATTCAGGAGGGGACGGCGCTGCTGTATCCGCTCTCCGCGATCCGCGCGCATGTGTCCGACTGTCCGAACCACACAGTAGGACGCGTAACTCCGTTTGAGACCAGAGGAAATGTGGCGCTGGCGGGTACGTTCGGCTACGAGCTGGATGTGACAAAGATTCCGGAGGAAGACCGTGCAAGAATTCCGGGGCAGGTGGCACTGTACCACAAATATCATGCGCTGATGCGAAGCGGCGACTATTACCGGATCGCTTCCTATTCGCAGAATCATTCGTTTGACTGCTATGAGGTGGTGGCAAAGGATCAGTCGGAAGCGTTAATCACCTTTGTTCAGGTGCTTGGCAGACCGAATGTACACAGCAGGCGGATCCGGATACCGGGACTTGATGAGAAGAAAAAATATCGTGTTGAGACAACGGGGGAGGTGTACTGCGGAGATACCCTTGGGCATGCGGGCCTGAATGTTCCGGCGATGTGGGGAGATTTCCAGTCGGTACTGATACACTTATCCGAGGTGTCTGATGAACAGTAGTTGGAGGTTGGAAAAATGGCAAAAGCGGTAAAGCTGGCAGATATTGCGGGACAGCTTGGCGTGAGTACGGTTACCGTATCGAAGGCGCTGTCTGGACAGAAAGGCGTCAGCGAGGAACTGCGGGAGAAGATAAAAACGCTTGCCGATGAGATGGGATACAAACAGCCGTCCGCCAAGCGGCGCGAACACGCGGTAAAAAGCTATAATATCGGTGTGCTGATTGCCGAGCGCTGGTTGGACAAATACGACTCCTTTTATTTGCAGATGTATCAGCAGGTAGCGACGCGCGCGGTGGCAAAGGAATGTTTTACGCTGATGGAAGTGGTCAGCGCGCAGATGGAGGCTGCCTTCGAGATGCCGAAGCTTGTGCAGGAGCAGAAGGCGGACGGTCTGATTATCATCGGACGTCTGACGGGAGAATATCTGAACTTTTTGAATGAAAAAGCAAAAATCCCGATTCTATATATGGATTTCTGCGACGAGAAGGCAGATACGGATGCGGTCATTTCGGACAGTTATTATGGAGCCTACCGCATGACGAATTACCTGTTCGACATGGGACACAGGGAGATTGCCTATGTGGGAACCCTGCTTGCAACGGGATCCATCACGGACCGCTATCTTGGGTATACGAAATCCCTGATGGAGCACGGCGTTGCGGTGAGGGAGGACTGGACGATCCCAGACCGTGACATCCAGACCGGTGAGATTGATACGGACCGGCTGATGCAGCTGCCACAGGAGATGCCGACGGCTTTTGTGTGCAACTGTGATCTGACGGCGAGCTATCTCATACGCAAGCTGCATGAACAGGGATACCGTGTTCCGGAGGACATATCGGTTGTGGGATATGACAATTATCTTTTTCCGGGGCTTTGCGATGTGGCAATCACTACATATGAGGTAGACATGAAAGAGATGGCGAGACAGACGGTTCACACGCTGATCAGGAAAATGGCGGGAGAACCGTATCGGCAGGGAATCAGTATTGTTGAAGGACACATGGTTGAAAAAGACAGCGTGAAATCCAGAGAAGTATAAATTAGTGCAGAGAGGACTGCCGGAATTGCAGAGGTGTGATTCCGGCATCTTTTTTGAACAGATTGATAAAATGCGTCGTGTTCTCAATCCCTACGGCGGCGCTGACCTCGCGGATGGTGAGGGTTGTCGTGCGCAGCAGCGTGCGTGCGGCTTTCAGCCGGACGCGGTTCAGATACTGGATCGGCGGAACACCGATGCAGTCTGAAAAATCATGGCAGAGCCGGTAGCGGCTGACACCGAGAGAACTCTCGAGCGCGGCGAGAGAGTGGGAATGTGCGTAATCGGTGTCGAAAATCTCTTTCATGCGTGCCACATGCGCGGGAAGAGAAGGCGTCGATGCGGTGCGGCGGGAAGCGGCGAGGGAGGACAGGACAAGCGAGAGCATGGCGGTCAGATGAAGCGAGGAAACCGGTTCATCGGAGAGCAGCTCGCGGGAGAGGTAAGGCAGAATACGCCATACGATGTCATCCACCTCGGTCCGGCTCATATGAAAAATGCTGCCGTCCGCACACAGAAACGGAAGATATTCCGAAAAATACTCTGTCGACAGATAAAAACAGTGGTAGCAAAAAGGGGTATGCGTCGTGGAAAACCGGTATGCGGTCTGATCCGGAAGAAGCATGAGATCCCCCGGCGCAAGCTGACAGGATTCCGGCTTCTGCGCAGCGTCGCCGGCATTCGTTAAGGTGCCGCTTCCGGATTCGACATAGAGAAAGAGGAGGTACGGAAGTGCATCCCGCGTCAGACGGACGGGGGACGCGTAGCTGATGCACCCCCCTGCAGGGACAAAACGGTTGTGCACAGCCGATGTGTCCTCACGGAAAATGAAAGCCGGACCGTCCGAAAGATCGGAAAAGCGGATGCCGTTTCCGGCTGCCCCGGAAAAATGATAAGCCTGATTCAGGCGTGCCTTGATCGTGATTGGTTCCATATGAATCGATCCTTTCTGCATAACTATCCTATATTATAGCGAAACTATTTGGCAATACAATAGGTTTCTTGATTATTAGGTTAAAAAATAATAAAAATTAAGTAATTAAAATTAAAATACGAGGAAAAAGAAAGGAAAAGAAGAGACTAAAAATATGAAAAATGACTAAAAACGGGATATGAAATTTGTATAACATGTGGAAAATGCAGAAAAACACAAGAAACTAATATATTATGCAATAATATATGATGACTAAAAATAGAAAAAATATATAATTAAATTAAGCTACAAAACGAGCTATAAAAAAGGAGGATTTTTATTATGAAGTTGAAAAAAGTTCTGGCAGTCAGCCTGGCTGCAGCAATGACTTTGAGCATGGCAGCATGCGGCAGCAGTTCATCTGACAGCAGCACAGCATCTGATGATGCGACAACAGGAAGTGTGGCAGCAGCCACAACTGAGAGTGGGGATGCAGCAGAGACCACAGATGGTGCTCTGAATTATGCAAGCATCAAATTGGGCGAGGATTACACCGACATCACGACAACCATCCATGTATTCAACCAGAGAACCGATATGTCCGAGGACAGCTATCCGGGAAAGAACTGGGAAGCTTACATTGCTGATTTCAATGAGATGTACCCGAACATCACCGTAGAGGTTGAGACGGATACCAATTATTCTGATGATTCCCTGCTTCGCTTACAGAGCGGTGACTGGGGCGACATCATGATGATCCCGGCAGTTGACAAGGCAGACTTGAGCGAGTATTTCCTGCCGTACGGCACACTCGATGAGATGGAAGGACAGATCAAGTTCGCAAATACCTGGGATTACGACGGACTGGTATACGGTGTTCCTTCTACCGGTAATGCACAGGGTGTTGTATACAACAAGAGAGTCTTCACAGAGGCCGGAGTGACAGAGACACCGAAGACACCGGATGAGTTCATCGCGGCACTGCAGGCGATCAAGGATTACGATTCTTCCATCATTCCGCTCTACACGAACTACGCAGACGGATGGCCGATGGAGCAGTGGGACGGACAGATCGCAGGTACGACAACCGGTGATTCTACTTACATGAACCAGAAGCTTCTTCACACAAAGGATCCGTTCCAGGATTACGGCGATGGCACACATCCATATGCACTGTACAAGGTGCTCTACGATGCAGTGGCAGACGGACTGACAGAGGATGACTTCACCACAACTTCCTGGGAAGATTCCAAGGGCATGATCAACAGAGGCGAGATCGCAACCATGGTACTTGGCTCCTGGGCATATTCCCAGATGGTAGACGCTGATTCTCACGGCGAGGACATCGGCTACATGCCATTCCCGATCACGATCGACGGTAAGCAGTATGCTTCCGCAGGCGCTGACTACAGCTTCGGTATTAATGCGGCATCGGATGCAGATCATCAGGCAGCAGCAATGGTATTCGTAAAATGGATGACAGAAGAGTCCGGTTTTGCATACAACGAGGGCGGTATTCCGATCGCTGCAGACGACAACGCTTATCCGGATGCATACGCAGAGTTTGGTGATGTGACATTTGTATCCGACGAGTCCGCATTAGAGGGCGAGGAAGATTTACTTAATGCGTTGAACGCTGATTCCGGATTGAACATCAATGCGGGTGGAAAAGAGAAGGGTCAGGAGATTATTGAGCACGCTTCTAACGGCGATATGTCCTACGATGACATCATGGCTGAGTGGAACGAGAAGTGGACACAGGCACAGGAAGACAATGGCGTGACGGCAGAATAAATAAGACATCATGCACAGATGGGACCGGAATGAGAGATCTGTTTCCGGTCCCGTTATTTTAAAAACAGGGTGAAAAAGATGGAGGTTGGATATGGCGGCGATATCAGTAAAGGAAGTAGAAAATAAAACGGCCAGGCGTGGATTCCTGAAGTGGGCAAAAAGCAGGAAGGGGCAGCAGACACTGATTATACTGGCATTTACCATAATTCCGCTTGTGCTGCTGGCAGCATTTACCTATATGCCATTTGTTGAAATGGTGAAGTTCAGTTTTTACAAAATGAAATATTCCACGCCGGTAGATAAACGGGTGTTTGTGGGTTGGAAGAATTATATCGAGGTATTCCGCAACAAGGATATTTTCGCATCCCTGTGGCTAAGCCTCTATTACATGGTAGGTTCGGTGGTACAGCTTGCGCTTGCACTGTTCCTTGCAACGATTTTAAGTTTTAAGACGAGGGGAGGAAATCTCTTTAAGGGACTGATGTTCTTCCCGTATCTGATCAGCGGTATTGCGATCGGATTTATCTTTAAATATTTTTACACAAGAGGATTTGTACTTGATTCCATCCTCGGATGGTTTGGATTTGAACTGGATAGTCTTCCGTACTGGCTGCGCGATCAGAAGATCAACAACTGGTCACTGGTTGCAACTTCTGTCTGGAGATATTTCGGCAACAACATGGTGCTCTTTATCGGAGCGATCATGTCTGTAGATTCCGAGATGTACGAGGCGGCGGAGCTGGACGGTGCAAATAAATTTCAGCAGTTTGTACATATTATACTGCCGAGCATCAAGACGATTGTGACGTTGAATGTGATTTTATCCATCACAGGAGCGCTGAGCGCATTCGAGCAGCCGTTCGTAATCACCGGAGGTTCCAACGGAACGGCAACGTATTTTATCAACATGAACAATATTGCACATACCAGCCAGAAGGTCGGACTTGCGTCGGCGATGGCGGTTGTGTTACTTCTTATCATTTTTGCATGTACGATCTTGCAGAAACTGTTCTTTAAATATGTATACCGCAATGCGGATCAGGACGATGAAGTCATGACCAGGGAAGAGAGAAAGCGGTTGAAACAGCTTCACAAAGAACAGAGAGCAGCGAAGAAAGCAGCAAAGGGGGCGATGTAAATGAAAAAGCGCAGAAAACAGTATTCGGCAGGAGCCATTATCTGGATCATTTTCAAATATGTATCGCTTGTGTTCTTTTCCTTTGTCGCCGTGATTCCGATTATTTCCTGCGTCATCACTGCATTCAAGACGGAGGAAGAGTATAAGACGACGAATGTTATGACACTGCCTCAGAACTGGCTGAACGTTGACAACTTTGTGGAAGCGTTCCAGCGGGCGAACATGGGAAGGGCATTCCTTAATTCCGTGATCGTTATGGTCTGTGTCCTGATCGGAGCCATCATCATCGGTACACAGCTTGCGTATGTGTTAAACCGCTTCCAGTTCCCGGGCAACGGGCTGATCCGCAACCTGTTTTTGTTCGCGGCACTGCTTCCGGGTGTTGCCATGCAGGTAACGGTCTACCAGATCATGCATGACCTTGGCTTCATCAACCATCTGTACGGCTACATCATCATGATGATGGGAACGGATGTCATCTCCATCTATATCTTTATCCAGTACATGGAAAATATTCCGGTGTCGCTGGATGAGTCGGCAATCATCGACGGGGCGTCCTACTGGAAGATCTACTGGAAGATCATGCTTCCGCTGTTGAAGCCGGCAATCGTGACTGCCTGCATCTTAAAGGGCGTGGGCGTGTACAACGAATACTATTCGGCAAACCTGTATCTGACCAAGGAAAACTTAAAGACAATGGCGATTTCCCTCTATACCTTTACCGGACCGCTTGGAAGCCAGTACAACCTGATCTGTGCAGGCGTTATCATTTCCCTGCTGCCGGCACTCATCGTGTTTATCGTATTCCAGAAGCAGATCTACAGCGGCATTACGGCAGGTGCAGTCAAGGGCTGATTACAGGAAAAGAGGAACAGCGATGGAAACATTAAAAAGCATGCGAGAAGAAGTCAAAACAGAGCTTCTCACACATATCATTCCCTTTTGGCGCGCACTGCGTGACGACACTTACGGCGGCTATTACGGCTGGCTGTCTTACGATCTGGCACTGGATCAGAAGGCGGAAAAGGGATGCATTTTAAACAGCCGCATCACATGGTTTTTCTCCAATGCCTACACGGCATATCGAAAGGGACTTTTTACAGAGGAAGACTGCAACAGTGCAGGCTATACCGGAGAGGCGCTTTTGGAGGAAGCAAAACACGGCTATGCCTTTTTGAAAGAACACTGTATCGACCAGGAGTACGGCGGTATCTACTGGTCGTTAAACTATGACGGGACACCGTTTGATACGACAAAGCACACCTACAATCAGGCGTTTGGCATCTATGCATTGTCCTCCTACTATGAGGCGTCGCACGACGAGGAGGCGCTTGCGCTGGCAAAGCGGCTCTTTTCCCTGATCGAGGAGAAGTGTACGGACGGGATCGGATATCTGGAGGCTTTTACCAGAGAGTTTCATCCGGAATCCAACGAGAAGCTGTCGGAGAACGGCGTGCTTGCGGATAAGACGATGAACACCCTGCTTCATGTCTTTGAGGCGTACACGGAACTGTACCGTGTGTCACGGGATGAGACCGTGGGGGAGCGCCTCCGCTGGATCATGGATGTGTTTGCAGAGAAAGTATACAATCCGGCGAAGCGGAGACAGGAAGTGTTTTTCGATGCCGGCTATCACACGATCTTAGATCTGCATTCCTACGGGCATGACATTGAGACAGCGTGGCTCTTGAACCGCGGCGTCAAGGTACTGGGCGATGAGGCGTATGAGGCGAAAATTGGTCCGATCACACAGGCCCTTGCGGCACATATTTATGAGACGGCGTTTGACGGACACTCCCTGGCAAACGAGTGTGACAGGGGTGTGGTCAATACACACCGTGTATGGTGGGTGCAGGCGGAGACAGTAGTCGGATTTTTAAATGCCTATGAACAGATGCCGGATCATTCCGAGTACCGGGATGCGGCGCTGGCGGAGTGGCAGTTCATCAAAGAACACGTCATTGATCCGCGCAGGGGAAGCGAGTGGTACTGGGAAGTGTATGAGGACGGAAGTCCGATTTTAGACCGGCCGATCGTGGAGCCGTGGAAATGTCCGTATCACAACGGGCGCATGTGTATCGAGGTACTGGGACGCATCAAGGAAAATTGAGGAGAATTGGCTATGCTGCATGAGAGATATTATATTGAAAAAGAAAAGCAGGAAAAACTGCTTGCGCGGAAAAATGAGAAGTCGGATTTTTACAACGGCGTATTTGACCGTTACGAGTATCCGGTTCTCACGAGAGAACATATTCCGCTGACCTGGCGGTACGATTTAAACCCTGACACCAATCCGTACTTTATGGAGCGTCTCGGCATCAACGCCGTGATGAACTCCGGAGCGATCGAGCTGAACGGAAAATATTATCTGGTGGCGCGCATCGAGGGGAATGACAGAAAGTCTTTCTTCGGCGTGGCGGAGAGCGACAACGGAATCGACGGTTTCCGTTTCTGGGATTACCCGATTCTTCTGCCGGATACCTGCCCGGAAGAGACAAATGTCTATGACATGCGTCTGACGAAGCATGAGGACGGTTACATCTACGGCGTGTTCTGCTCCGAGTCAAAGGATACGAGTGTGAGCGATCTCTCGGCGGCGGTGGCGGCAGCCGGGATCGGGCGCACAAAGGATTTAAAGAACTGGGAGCGCCTGCCGAACCTCGTCACGCTGCGTTCCCCGCAGCAGAGAAACGTGGTGCTGCATCCGGAATTTGTCGATGGCAAATATGCGTTTTACACCAGACCGATGGATGATTTTATCGAGACGGGAAGCGGCGGCGGCATTGGATTCGGTCTCTGCGAGGATATCACACACGCTGTGATCGATGAGGAAAAAATGACGAGCCTGCGCAAGTATCACACAATCACGGAGGCGAAGAACGGAGCCGGTGCGACGCCGATCAGGACGGAAAAGGGATGGATTCATATCGCCCACGGCGTGCGCAACACGGCAGCGGGACTGCGCTATGTCATCTATGCGTTTGCAACGGACTTAAAA
>OGGI01002645.1_pt1 | contig 10173 bp, 10 predicted proteins | sample 1571051 | NCBI WGS metagenome assembly OGGI01 (sample SAMEA2582075, study PRJEB24529) | metagenome | biome: Human gut stool | place: China | collected 2011 | reverse complement strand
TGAACATTTTGGTAGAAAAATTCCAATTACATCCAATTACAACTCCAGAAGCTGATATGAAAGCTATCTTGGGCTAATCGGATTAAATCTTGATAACAGCGGCCCTAATCCCCTCTCTCTTATATGATTCGGGTTGTTGCTATATAAATTAGGCTATGCCATCTTTTGATGGTATAGCCTTTTTTGTCGTAATTATATACAATTGTATTAATGGCGTATGTATTATTTACTTTTTAGGTTAAGAGTGATGTGGGATTTGGAGGATAGCAGTGATGGAACTTCAAGAAAGAATTGATGCTTTAGATCTATGGGATGAGATGCCATACTCATTAGAGATTAAAGATTTTGGTAATACTGTTATATTAGTATCGGAATCTGCTGAAATTCGTTTTATTAATTGCGTAGAAATTTCAATTAAAAGTAGTCTTTTAGTTAAGAATAAATCCATGAAATTTCATAACTACCGTAATCATGAATATGATGTTCAGGATATTAGTGTAGAGCCGTGTGTTGTTACAATAGATGGAACCATGACTCATAATAAGAAAACGGTAACTCCAATCTTAAATGGAGTTAAGGCCAAAATTGATTTAACGGTTGTATGGATTGAACTAATTGCTGTTGATTTTATAATTTATACTAAGGAGCAAGAAGAAAAATTAATCCAATCTAAGTTTAGCTATAAAGATGTTATTAATGAGTGGTAAATATGTTTGATAATCCTTGGTAGTTTTGTGTAGAAGTGTCTAGCCTGAGTGGATAAAAATGTTGCTAATGTGCATATAGACAAGCCTCGATATTGATTGCTATACTATAGATAAGAAGTGAATTATTTCTTTATTTATGTATGTATAGAGGTTCAATATGAACAGTATTTTTGATATTATCGGCCCCGTTATGATTGGTCCGTCTAGTTCGCACACCGCTGGTGCAGCACGGCTTGGCAAGATGGCTCGTTGTATATTTGGGAATACGCCGAAGAAGGTTGAAATGACCTTGTATGGGTCGTTTGCAAAAACATATAAAGGGCATGGTACAGATCGTGCCTTATTAGGTGGTTTATTAGGCTTTAAAGAGGATGATAAACGCATCCGCAATGCGAAGGAACTCGCTGATGAAGCTAGTTTAGATTATACTTTCATCGAATCACCACTCGATATAGGTCATCCTAATGTAGTGAAGTTTGATTTGTATGGTGAAAAAGAGCGTCACATGTCTGTAGTAGGACGTTCCATCGGTGGTGGTCAAATTATGATTACCGAAGTAGACGGCAATGATATGTCTATTACAGGCGATGAATTTACACTTGTTGTATTTCATGAGGACAAGCCTGGTGCCATTTCGCTCATTAGTCAGGCTTTAAGTGAATCTGACATCAATATTGCGTCTATGCGTGTTTTTAGAAAGGGTAAATATAAAGATGCGGTTATGGTTATTACCACCGATTCTGTTGTTAACCCTATTACTGTACAGTTTATGCGTGAGTGTCCAGGCATTCAAGATGTAATGACTTTTGAGGCTTTGTAGGAGGATATGATGAGTTACGCTTATGAAACGATAGCTGATATTATCCGACTTAGCGAAGAGCATAACCTGTCTTTTGGAGATGTGGTAATGCGCACTGAATTGGAACAGTATGATCGTAATGAAAAGGAGATTACTAAAGAAATCAAACATCGCTTAGATATTTTTAAGACTTCTATCAAGGATGGGTTACGTAATTTGAAACGAACCCAATCCAATATGTCCGGTGGTGAGGCCGCTCGTTTAATTGCAAGAAAACCACTATTCATGAGTGATATTTCGTATAAAGCTATGTCGTATGCTATTGCGGTCAATGAAGCTAATGCGAAGATGTTTAAGGTCGTAGCCTGTCCTACGGCTGGTTCTTGTGGTGTCATGCCAGGTGCGGTTCAGGCTGTAGCGGAGCATTATGAACTTGATACACCTACATTGGTGAAAGGTTTTCTTGCTGCAGCAGGCGTAGGTAATGTGGTGTCCAATCGAGCTTGTGTAGCAGGTGCGGTCGGTGGCTGCCAAGCCGAAGTTGGTACTGCAGCTTGTATGGCTGCCGCTGCTATAGTAGAAATGATGGGTGGGACTGCTCGTCAGGTTGGTCATGCTGTTGCACTTTGTATGAAAAATTTATTAGGCCTTGCATGTGATCCAGTGGCAGGTCTCGTCGAGGTGCCTTGCGTTAAACGGAATGGTGTCTATGCTGTTCATGCCATTACAGCGGCTGAGCTTGCATTGGCTGGTATTGAAAGTCAAATTCCACCGGATGAAGTTATTGAGGCCATGAATAATATTGGGCGTGCAATGCCAGCAGCTCTTCGTGAAACTAGTGATGGAGGATTGGCCGTTACTGAAACTGGCTTAGCAATAGCTGAAAAGGTGCGTTCTTTATAAAAGCTAGTATAAACTACTATATAATATATAGGTTCACATAGTTTGGGTAAGATAAAAACTGTCTTACATAGACCATGTGAACCTTTTTTCGTTATCGTATTTGTAGTACAATAAAAAGATGAATAGAAGGGAGGGTGGATGTATGGAACAGGCTATCCGTTTGTTGACAATTTTAGAAGAAGCGGGCTTTGAGGCTTTCATTATCGGCGGTGCAGTACGAGATATGCTCATGCATGTGGAGCCTCACGATTTTGACATCGTTACATCTGCCCGACCAGAACAGGTTATGTCTGTTTTAGCTAATGCTGGTATTGAGACAAAAGGGCTTATAGGGAAAACCTTCGGTGTAGTAGTGGCTACTGTGGGGAATAAACATTATGAAGTTGCTACGTATCGTAGTGAACGTTATGGAGTGGATAGTCATCGTCCAGAGAAAATCGTCTATGCAGATACACTCGAAGAAGATGTAAAGCGTCGTGATTTCACTGTTAATGGTATGGCTATGAATCGCTATAAGGAGATTATAGACCTTGTTGGCGGACGTCATGATATTAAACATAAGGTGCTACGCACTATCGGTAATCCTGAGGAACGTTTTCAAGAGGATGCGTTGCGTTTGTTTAGAGCTTGTCGTTTTATCGCAAAACTAGATTTTATGCCTGATAAAGCATTATTAAAGGCAATGCCAACAGCATTTCATCGCGTATCGGGACTTTCACTAGAACGCGTGCGAAGTGAATTAGATCGTCTATTATTAGAACCTGCAGTGGCAAAGGGCTTAGATGTATTCGTACAATCTCGTTTGGCTGAATGTACCTGTCGCATGGTGGAAAATGGGGAAAGTAGAGAAATTCCTATTTTACCTGAGTTATATCATCTAGTGGGTTTGCCACAAGAAAAGGCATTTCATGAGTTTGATGGATGGTATCATACATTAGCAGTCGTATCTGAAACAGAACCTGATTTGACACTCCGTTGGGGTGCTTTGTTGCATGATGTAGCAAAGGGGATGCCTAGTATTAGACAAGTTATTAATGGACGTTATACGGACCGTGGACATGATAATCTAGGATCTCAGATGGCTTATGACATATTGATTCGCCTTGGGTATAATAAAAAATTTGCCAGTCGTGTATCTTGGATTGTTAAGAATCATATGCGTTTTCATTTCTTTGTTCAAAATGAAGAGGCAGATGAGAAAAAATGGATTCGCAAGGAAGCTCGTAGCGGTGAGTTTAGGGATAGTCAAGGCATGCGTGAAGCGTGGCAACAGTTGGCTAAGGTGTGTGCAGCCGATGTTCTCGGTTGTGGGAAACCGTATTCCGTTACAGATGGTACTTTGGCCTTTGGAGAATGTATGGCGGATTTGAGCTTGGAGATGCCTGTTCATACAAAGGATTTACGATATGATAAGCGCGTTCTTGCAGCGTGTGGTGAAAATATAGCGCAATGTCTACAGTATTTGATGCAACAAGTACAAAATGGCGTTGTTAAAAATGAACCTGATGATTTGTATGATGCAATTATTCATAAGTTGCAACGCACATCATATTAATACTTTTAGTGGGAGACCATAATGAATATTTCAGGGAACGATAATAAGCGAATTGAATATACGGTGCGCGTACTCCTATGTATTGCCGTTGTTTTGGTAGGGCGCTTATTCTTTTTACAAATTATAGATAAGTCTGATTTGCAGGCTAAGAATTTGAGCCAAGTACAGGTGGATAGAAAATTACAATCTCCTCGCGGTACGATTTATGACCGTAATGGCCGACCATTAGCGATGAGCGTTGTTACAAAATCCTTGTATGCAGATCCGAAGATGATTGATAGACCCACCGATGAAATTGCTGACCTTATTGAACCTTATGTAACGATGGCAAAAGGGGATATTGTAAAATCCTTACAAGAGGATACAGCCTTTGTGTGGATTGACCGTATGATGGAACCAGAAAAATCGAAGGCTATAGCTCAGTTGATTAAGGAGAAAAAGCTAAAAGGTCTTAATTTCGTAGAGGAATCAAAACGATATTATCCAAATGGTAATTTAGCAGCTCAAGTATTAGGCTTTGTTGGAACCGATGATAAAGGTCTTGAAGGTCTTGAGATGGTACTTGACGATGAATTAAAAGGCGGTATTCAAAAGGAACTCGTTGCGACCGATAGAAACGGGAATGCTATTTTTGGCTCCGTGTTGTCCAAATATTTGCCTGATAAGGGTAAAAGTGTGACCTTAACTATCGATGCAAGTATTCAATTTATTGCAGAGCGAGCTCTGGATAAAGCGATGGAGGATACGGGGGCTAAACATGCGAGTGTTATCGTTATGGACCCTAAGTCAGGAGAGATTTTAGCGATGGCCAATCGCCCTACATATGACCCTAATCATTATAGTCAAAGTTCTGACGAAGCGTTTAAGAATATTGCGGTAACTAATTTGTATGAACCAGGTTCCACATTTAAGCCTCTTGTCGCCTCTGCCGCATTAGCATCTGGCAAATGGAAACTAGATCAAGTGTATAACGATAAGGGCGCCTTTGTAGCCAATGGACATGTGATGCAAAACTGGAATGGTGAAGGCTATGGCCCTGTTAAATTGATCGATATTTTGAAGTTCTCTATCAATACCGGTATGGCTGAAATCGGTACGACTACTGGTGCAGATATATTGTCTAAATATGTTCGTGATTATGGATTTGGTTCTACAACAGGTATTGAATTGCCTGGTGAGGGTGCAGGTATCTTGTACGAACCAGAAGACATGAGTAAGCTTGACGTAGCTACTATGTCTATTGGACAAGGGATTGCGGTTACTCCGTTACAAATGGTACGTGCTTTTGGAGCTGTAGCTAATGGTGGTAAGATGATGCGGCCTCACATTATTAAATCCTATAGTAATGTTAAGGGAGATATTACGAGTACTACTGATCCAGAAGTAGTGGGGCAACCGATACCAGAGGAAACGGCAAAAATAATTGCGGATATTCTTGAAAAAGAAGTGTCTGAGGGGGGCGGTTCAAAAGCTTTGGTAGAAGGCTATCACTTTGGAGGTAAAACAGGTACTGCCGAAAAGCTCGATACTAAACGAGGCGGCTATTTAGCAGGCCATTATATAGCATCCTTTATTGGATTTGGTCCAGTAGAAGATCCTAAGTTTGTAGTTCTTGTTGCTATTGATGACCATCAAAAAGGTTCTATCTATGGTGGTCAAATTGCGGCCCCAGTATTTAAAAATATCATGTCTCAATTGGTTAGATACTATCAAATGTCGCCATCTGTTAAAGATGGTGCTACAGTTGTGGCCTCGCCAGTAGTAAAACTTCCGCCAGTAAAACCAAATAGTGATGGTGATGTAGTATTGCCAGACTTTAGAGGATATACATTTGGGGAGGTACGCGATTGGTTGCATATGGCAGGCTTGTACTTTAAACCTGATGGTACAGGGGTTGCAGTTTCACAAGAGCAACTGCCAGGAACAGTGGTGTCTCCCGGTACTGCTATTGTCGTCCAATTTAGTCATTGATGACTTATATAGTATAGGAATTAAACCTACAACTATAGACAAAGCGTTATATAATAGAATAAGAGATTACTAAAGGTGCCTCTATAGGCACCTTTTTATATAAGAATTCTGTATAGCGTATAATGGAATGGAGATAACTATGATTGAATTACGTGGTAAAGCTGTAGCTGATGCACATAAAGCTGTTTTGCAAGAAAAAATGACAAACCTTGAAGCGGGTACTATTACAATGGCGGTATTACTTGTTGGTGATGATCATGGTGCAAACATGTATGCTGATTTTATGGAAAAAACAGCCAAGAATTTTGGCTATGGATTTGTGCGCACTCAACTACCTAGTACGGCAAGTCACGAAGAGGTATATGAAGCATTGATGTCATTAAATAACGATGATGCAGTACATGGCATTTTGCCACTTATGCCGATGCCAAAGGATATCGATACGGAGCAATTAATTGATGCTTTAAGTCCTAAAAAAGATATCGATGGTCTTACGACCTATAATATTGGTCTCGTAACAGCTAGTAAAGGTGGTTTTGCACCTTGTACAGCTAAGGCTTGTTTAGCTATATTAGATCATTATGGGATTTCTTTAGAAGGAAAACATGTAGTTGTTGTGGGTCGAAGTCAAGTTATTGGTAAACCAGTAGCGTTGATGGCTCTTGAACGTCATGCTACAGTATCCATCTGTCATTCGCGTACGACTGATTTGGCGTGTCATGTTAAAGAGGCGGACATCGTAATCGCTGCAGCTGGTCGTGCACATATGATTACAGCAGACATGGTAAAGGCTGGTGCCGTTGTTATTGATGTAGGTATCAATGAGCTAGATGGTAAAACAGTAGGCGATGTTGATTATGATGCGGTGAGTAATGTTGCATCTGCTATGACACCGGTTCCTGGTGGCGTTGGTTCCGTTACAACGACGATGATGTTGGAAGCAGTTTATGAGGCGTATCATGCACGAAATGTCAATCGCTGAGGGGATTTTAGATATCGCTTTAGAAACAATGAGAAATAATGATGCATCTATCATTCATTCCGTACAACTTGATTTAGGTTTAATGAGTGGCGTAGAACCTGATGCATTGTCCTTTTGCTGGGATGCGGTAACAAAAGGTACTCCGGCAGAAACATCTAAAATCGACATTCACACCATCCCTATTACAGGACAATGTTTAGATTGTGATACTATTTTTGATGTGCAAGACTATAAATTTATCTGTCCTCATTGTGAAAGTCGTCTTGTGAACACTATAGGTGGTCGAGAACTACAAGTGACATCTATTGATATAGATTGAGGTATATATGCAAGTAGAAGTAAAAACAAATGTATTGGCAAAAAATGATGCCATTGCATCATCGTTGCAACAAATATTTAAAGAAAAACATATCTTTGTATTTAATTTAATGGGCTCTCCAGGTGCGGGTAAGACGTCGTTATTAGAAGCAACATTACAAGATTTAGCAAAAGATTATAATGTGGCTGTTATTGAAGGCGATTTATTTACCTCTAAAGATGCTGAGCGCATTCATGCTCTGGGGGTACCTGTCATTCAAATCAATACGGTAGGTGGCTGTCATTTAGATGCTAATATGATTCAAGATGCTATATCTGATTTAGATCTTGATGCATTAGATATGATAATTATAGAAAATGTTGGGAATTTAGTATGCCCTGCAGAATTCGATATAGGTGAGTCTGTGAAAGTCACAGTGTTGTCTGTTACAGAAGGTGAAGATAAGCCCTTAAAATATCCACTTATCTTTAAAGAATCAAAGGCTATATTGCTCAATAAGATTGATCTTTTACCATATGTACCATTCGATAAGGAAAAGGCAATCAAAGATATTCGTAATTTAAATCCTCAAGGCCAAGTGTTTGAAATCAGTTGTACCGTTAAAGATGGTCTGGTACCATGGTTAACATGGCTTAGAAAACAAATGGAGAGTCGATAATGAAAAAAATCTTATCTCATGCAGCATTGACTATAGCCGTGCTAAGTGCAATGGGAACTGTATCGGTAGGGGCTGTTGATGCGGAAACAACGGTGCCAGAAATCAAGAATACTATAGTTGTTGTGAAAGAACCTGCTGCAGATAGTCGCTCAAAAAGTGGATGGCTAGCTGAACAATTAGCAGTTACTGCTTTTGGTGATTCTTTGCAATATTGGCAGGCTGCTAGCGAAAATGATGGTGTTATGCCACAGGATTCAAAAAATAATTTAGCTGATATAGGACATTCGTATACATCTAATAATTTACCAGCTCTTGGTGTAGAAGATGACTACAGTTTAGCTTTGAAATCGGACGAGGATACTGCGAGTGTAGGTCCTGTATATCGCGTTGGTGATGTATATAAGCCTAGTGCTACTACTAAAAAGACCGTGAAAGGTGTATTTACAACGTATCATGAAAAAGATATGGATATAACGGTGTATACTGGACCGGATAAATCACGTCTAGAAGGGAATCAGTTGCGTGGACAAGGTGCTACGTACTTATTTCCTGTAGGTACTATTACTAATTTACATACTACAGAAAAAGGCTTGGTTACTGTTCGTGATATTGGTGTAGGTAGTTCCCGCATGGAGATGATTTTCTCTTATGGTAGTCCTAATGCGATGTGGCGGAACCAATCCGATGAATCATATATCTTTTTATATGAAGGTCATGCGGAAAATTCATGGACAGAAAAAAAGGAATTTACTTCTCTCGTAGCGAATACAAATAATAATAGCCAATCTCCAGATTCTATTCAAAACGGAAAATCCTATGTGGCTTTCACCGTTAAAAATAATGTGATAGAGGCTGTTGATATTTTGGATGGACAGGTTTGGACCCGTTTCGGATTGCCAAAGGCTCCGATGTATCATTTCCATGCTGGGCAATTGAGTGACGATGATTTTGTGTTGCGTGGTTTACGATTGAATCAACATTTTGTGAATGATGCAGATGCAGAGTGGAGAACTCAAGGAATGCTATTTGGTGCTACATTCATTGGCTATAATGAGTATGGCGTTAGCGTAGATGATAAGTCGCTTATTAATCGTGTGTTGTTAAACGTCTATACACCGACACGTCGTGGTATTGCCATGGGCGATACAAAATATCTATTGCTATTCGTATATGGTATGCCGACGCGTATAGTGGAGTCTGCAACAAATACAGGCACTGCAACGGTGTATGAGTATAAAAATCCAAGGTCGAGTAATTCTTATTTACAGTTCGCCTTAGATGATAAAAATCAATATATCAAATCAGTGATGTTATCTGACCGACCTGTTAAGTAGGTCATCTTAAGTGAGGAGGCAAGGATATGGTTACTGTACAAGATGTGAAAGAACGGTGGGAACAAATTCAAAATGGTGATGAGCGTATATTGTTCATCGTTGGTGGCCCTGGTTCTGGTAAAAGTTTGTTAATTCGTGAGTTATCAGAGCAAAAAGGGTGGAAATATTTAGAAGCAAAACAACTTATTGAAGAAGAATTTTTGTTGGTTCCTCGTGATGAACGTCCAAAACTTGCAGAAGATGTTATTCGCCGTGCATTAAGTCGTAGTGATACGGAAGTACTTCTTTTAGATGGTATTAATGTATTATTTGCTCCTATTTTAAACTTAAATCCTCTTGAACTATTAAAGACCATTAGTAAAACATATCCGATTGTTGTAGGTTGGCGTGGTCATCTTGAAGGTGATCAATTGTACTTAGAACACAATAATGATTCAAAACATGCAGTGGTTACTATTACAAAACCTGAGCGTGTCATGGTTATTGACTAATTACAGTTATATTGATTGATGAGGGCATTATATATTGCCATGAGTTATGACCGCATATAAAAAGGTGGGTGGATATCATGGATTAATATATAATTGCCCTTATTTTAGGTGTTGTAGAAGGTATAACAGAGTGTATTCTTGTGGTACCTTAACCGTTCGTTTTTATCTACTTTTGGATATTATAGAATTATAGTGGCTATATTAGCGATTATGTACCTGTATTTATGATTTCCTATGAGGAAAAAATGAAATTGAAGAAAATTCAAAAAAATACTTGCATCGAAAAAACTTTCATGATATATTGATATAGCACTAAGGGACACCGCAATGAACGAAAAAACTTTAAAAAAGTTTTTAAAAAGTTCTTGACACTTAGTGAGGCGGATGTTATAATACATTTTGTCGTAATGATGCTGGCGTAGCTCAATAGGTAGAGCAGCTGACTTGTAATCAG
>OGGI01002632.1_pt1 | contig 10209 bp, 8 predicted proteins | sample 1571051 | NCBI WGS metagenome assembly OGGI01 (sample SAMEA2582075, study PRJEB24529) | metagenome | biome: Human gut stool | place: China | collected 2011 | reverse complement strand
TGAAAAGAGCTGCTGGAATCGTTTGGGTTTGATTTGGAATATTAGATACGAAAGTAATAGTTGCCCCAAATTCTCCAAGCGAACGGGCAAAACCTAATACTGCTCCTGCAATGACGCCTGAAAATGAGAGTGGAAGATTAAGCGTAAAAAAGACTTTAAGTGGGCTTGCACCTAATGTTCTAGCTGCTTGTTCAAGTTTAGGATCAATTGCATCAAAGGCTTGTTTGATAGAACGCACCATCAGCGGAAAAGCCATTACCGCAGAGGCTAATACCGCACCTCGCCAAGAAAAACTGAAAGAAAAGCCAAACCACTCCCACAAATATTGCCCAATTGCACCACGCTTTGCCATCACAATAAGCAAGAGATAGCCAATCACTACAGGGGGTAAAACAAGCGGTAGATGCACAATGCCATTTAGTAATTGCTTACCCCAGAATTGTTTGCGTGAAAGTATCCAAGCAATAAAAATGGCAACAGGTAGAGCAAAAAGAATCGCAATCGTGGCAACTTTAAGGCTCAAATAAATAGCATTGAGCTCGGGTTGAGAAAAGAAAAACATAGACAGTTTCAGTTGTTGCCGAGGGTATAAATACCCTCGGTTAGGCATAATTCAACCTTATTGGGATTGGAAGTTACAAATTATTGTACTGGATAAAAGCCAGATTCTTTAAATTTCGCTTGAGCTGCGGGAGTTTTTAAGAAATCTAGGAATTTTTTCGCTTCCGTTTTATCACTTACTGTTGCAGCAGGATAAACCACTTCACCATAACTTTCATTTGGGAAAGTTGCCACGATTTTCACTTTAGTTGCAGAGACTTTCGCATCAGTTGCATAAACAATCCCTAATGGAGCCTCGTTGCGTTCTACATAAGATAACGCATCACGCACATTTTTTGCACGAACTAACTTGCTTTCTAAGCCATCCCAGAGTTTATAATACTCAAGTGCTTTTTTTGCATATTTTCCCGCAGGCACGTGTGATGGATCGCCTACAGATAAATATCCCCCTGCTAATTCCTTGTTAAAATCGACCGCTTGAATGCTTTTTGCTTCGATTTTACTTTCAATCGGTGCAATCAACACAAGGTCGTTTTTCACTAAATTATGCACATTTTGGTTTTTTGCAGGTTGTTTTTCTTTAACGTAATCCATCCATTTTGTATCAGCTGAAATAAATACATCCGCTGGGGCGTCTTGTTCAATTTGTTTCGCAAGCACAGAAGAAGAGGCAAACGAGAATGTAACTTTATCTTGCGGGTTGGCTTTTTCAAAATCTTTGTTGATTTCTTGAAGCACGTTGGTCATTGAGGCAGCAGCAAAAACAGTAATATCTTGTGCAAAGCTAGCAGCAGAGAAAAGAGAGAGAGCACTTACAAAGCAGAGTTTTTTGAATTTCATTTTGGGTTCCTTTTGAGATGAGCACGAGAGCAATAAACGGTAGAATTTTTCCTAATTTTAGCAAAACTCTCGTGCAATCCGTGGCAAAGAAAATTAGGAACGTAATCCTACACCTTTCTCAATCAGTGAAAAGGCAAACCAGTATAACATAATACATAACGATCCCAATACCAAAAATGTGTAAAAAATGGGCATATCACTGATACCTAAAAAGCCATAACGAAAGCCATTGATCATATAAACAATCGGGTTAAATTTCGAAACAGCTTGCCAGAAATCGGGCAATAATGAGATCGAATAAAATACACCGCCCAAGTATGTAAGTGGTGTTAAAACGAAAGTGGGGATTAAACCTACATCGTCAAATGTTTTCGCATACACCGCATTAATTAATCCACCTAGTGCGAAACTAATCGTTGTCAGTAAAAGCGTTGAAAAAATCATCATCCAAGAGTGGATATCAAAGGTGATAAACAACAAAGCAACCAGCATTACCAAAATACCAGCCAGCCCACCGCGAACAACACTGCCTACGACATAACCCCAAATAATGTTATGCGTTGAAAGAGGGGAAATTAGCATCTCTTCATAAGTTTTGGTAAATTTGCTCAAGAAAAATGATGAGGCGGAATTGACATAAGAGGCTGTGATTGCGGTCATCATCACAAGTCCAGGGGCAATAAACTGCATATAGCTTACCCCGTGCATATCACCAATACGTCCACCAATTAATTGCCCGAAAATCAAGAAATAGAGCGTGGTAGTAATAACCGGTGGCACGAGTGTCTGTCTCCAAATGCGAATAACGCGTTTGCTCTCTTTAGTTGCGAGCGTAAAAAATCCAGTTAAATTCATATTAATTAGCCATTTTGAGGAAAAGTTCTTCCAAGCGGTTCGATTTATTTCGCATACTTAACACTTCCACATTTTGTGCGGTCAATTGCGTAAATAAGTTGGTTAAGCCTTGAGCACGCTGTACTTCCACTTCTAGCGTGTTTTCATCCAATAATTTATGCGGATAATGTTCAATCACAAGCGACCTATGTTGAGGCATATTTTGCAAATCCAGCACGAAAATTTCGGTCTCCAATTTCGCCAGCAAAGACTTCATTGATGTATTTTCAATCAATTTTCCGTGCTGAATAATACCTATATTTCGACATAGGTTTTCCGCTTCTTCAAGATAGTGCGTGGTAAGAATAATAGTAGTGCCTTGTTGATTGAGTTCCCGTAAAAAATCCCACAGCGAACGGCGAAGTTCAATATCTACACCTGCAGTAGGTTCATCTAAAATCAGCAATTTTGGGTTATGCATTAAAGCCCGAGCAATCATTACCCGACGTTTCATCCCACCCGACAATTCGCGAGTTAAATGCGTACGTTTTTCCCATAAATCCAATTTTTTCAGCCACATTTCTGCACGCACTTTAGCTTCTTTTAATGGAATGCCATAAAATCCCGCTTGCTGCGTGAGCACATCCACCACTTTCTCAAATTGATTGAAGTTGAACTCTTGCGGCACTAAGCCGATTTGCTGTTTGAGCTGTGTTTTTTGGGTATCTAAATCATAACCGAAGACTTTTACCAAACCACTGGTTTTATTCACGAGTGAACTAATAATGCCAATGGTCGTTGATTTACCTGCCCCGTTATGCCCAAGCAAGGCATAAAAATCGCCTCGTTCAACGGTAAGGTCAATTCCCTTTACCGCTTGAACGCCCGTAGCATAGGTTTTGATAAGATTTTTGATTTCTAATGCATGCATAGTTTTTTTATATGTATATATCTAGAGCTACACACCCTAGGTTAATGATAAAAGTGTACCTACAGGACATAAATCCCTTGATAACATAAGCTTACTTTATGCGTAACCTAGAACGGAAGCTAGGCTTTCGCTACCGCCCTAATCGTTGATTCATCCAGCTTTGCATTAAAGGCTTCGCGTAATAATTTCAACTTAGCATCATTCAGCAAGGCATTTCTTGCTTCTTGGGTTAAGCCTTCAAAAATCGAACGGCGAATTTCAAGCGGGGTTTTGCGTTCGGGATTATCAGCAATAGTGAGTTGATAAGTAAGCTCTTTTCCCGACAACGCATCAGCTAAACTTTGGCGTGCTTCTGGACTATCTAAATGTGCCATATTAGGTTTTAGTACTAAATGAAGCTCATGATCTTGCTTTTCTGCCAAGTAGCTATTTAATGCAATCTGGCGAGTCAATCCGCCTAATTTAAGCTCATTAACCAATGCCGCCCATTCATCTTGTTGGCAAGCTAACTCAATGGTTTTCGCTACTAATTCGGGGGTACGTTCTTGTAAAATAGCTTGCTTAATATCGGAGGGTTTTGCCGTTTCTTCTTGATTTTCTAATTCGGGATTGAGCCAAGTCCAGCGATACTCTTCGTCATTGGTAACGACCGTTTGCTTCGCTTGTTTTTCGTGCACAAGTTCGGCTTTTTCGGTTTCTGCCAAATGCATAAATCGCTTCTGCAAATTCATTTTTTTTGCAGAAGCATTGTTTTGTATTGAAGGCATTACAACATTATTCGGCTTTTTTTTTTCAGTTTGTGCTAGCTGATCTTGCGTCTGTTGTAACTGCTTTCTCGCTTGCATTGCCACTAATGCAGGCGACATGGCAGGTTTAGAGGCTGGCAGAGTTTGAACTTGAGGAGCTACAGGCGGAGTGTAAGCGGTTGGATTTTCTTGCGGTTTTGCAAATTGTGGTGAATTTTCTACCGCCTGTGCTGTTAACTGAGCCACTTTTTCACTTGGCTCTAATCGTGCTTTAAGCTGAGCGATATTTTGCTCAGGTGATACTGAAGGTCGGCTTGCAGGGGGAATGTTTACCGTTTGGGTTTGCACTTGCACACGGTTAATCTCTTCCACACGTTTTGGGTGGAAGGCTAATGCACGCAAGAAAGTCATTTCCACGCCTGCACGTGGTTCTGGCGAAAATGACAACTCTTTTTTACCCATCAACATCATTTGATAGAAAAACTGCACATCTTCAGGAGCAATCTGTTTTGCTAGCAAATGCAATGGTGTTTCATCTTCAGGCGATTTAACCAATTGCAACAGTGCGGTTTTATGCAAGGTCTCTGCTACATCGCTTAATAATTGCGACCAATCGACACCTTTTTCCGCTACTTGTTGAATGATAGAAAGTATTTTTTCACCGTTAGCCTGTGAAAGTGCCATCACCAATTCAAGAGGTTGATGATCGTCAATCAAACCGAGCATTTGGCTGACTGCTTCAAGCGTAATATTAGCATTGCTGACAGCAATTGCTTGGTCTGTCAAACTTAAAGAGTCACGAATACTGCCTTGAGCAGCTTTGGCTAATTTCTCAATGGCAGGCAGTTCGTAAGGGATTTTTTCTTGTTTTAAAATAAACTCAAGATGATCAGCGATTTGATGCTGATCTAATGCACGCAAATGGAATTGCATACAACGCGATAAGATCGTAATCGGCAATTTTTGCGGATCTGTCGTCGCTAACAAGAATTTGACATATTCAGGCGGTTCTTCCAACGTTTTCAATAATGCGTTGAAACTATGACGAGAAAGCATATGCACTTCGTCAATCAAATAAACCTTAAACCGCCCAACGGTTGGCTTGTATTGCACGTTATCAAGTAGCTCGCGAGTATCTTCCACTTTGGTACGAGAGGCGGCATCGATCTCAATTAAGTCAATAAAACGCCCTTCTTCAATCGCTTTACAGTTCGCACACTCACCACAAGGCGTTGCAGTAATGCCCGTTTCGCAGTTTAATCCTTTCGCAAAAAGGCGCGCGATTGAGGTTTTACCCACTCCGCGAGTGCCAGAGAAAAGATAAGCGTGGTGCAAGCGATTTTCACGTAATCCGTTTTCTAATGCGGATAAAACGTGTTGTTGCCCCACCACTTCAGAAAAACGTTGCGGACGCCATTTACGTGCTAAAACTTGATAACTCATTGATAATAATGACTCGATTAGTGCCCTTCGAAATTCACTAAAGTGAATGATTTAATCCCTTCTTGCTCAAGGCGTTCACGACCGCCTAATTCTGGCAAGCAGATCACAAAAGCGGCGTGTTCAACTTTACCACCTAATTTACGGATAAGTTTTGCGGTTGCATCAATTGTGCCACCTGTGGCAAGTAAATCATCAATCACCAATACATTGTCGTTTGCATTGACAGAATCGGTATGGATTTCAAGCGTATCTTCACCATATTCTAATTGGTAAGATTGTGAAATCACTTCACGTGGTAATTTTTTAGGCTTTCGAACTAACACAAAAGGCACGCCCAAAGCTAAAGCCACAGGAGCACCAAAGATAAAACCACGTGATTCTGTACCAACAATTTTGGTAATCCCTTTATCTTTAAATTCTTCTACAATCGCATCAATGCTTGCTTTGAAGGCTTCTGGCACTTCAAGTAACGAAGTAATATCACGAAAAATAATGCCCGCTTTTGGGTAATCTGGAATAGATTTGATAGAAGATTTGATTAAATCTAATTGGCTCATTTTTTGACCTTTTATAAATAACAAAATAACCTGAAGAATTTAGACAAAAATAGATGAAATTACAAGGAAAATTGCAATAAAGAAGCAAAAAATAACCGCTTGTAAAAATTATTCATTATAAGCGGTTGTTTTTTCAACATAATTTGCAAATTGCTGTTACAAACACTTCGCTGGTTTTGGCAAGCCTGCAAACTTTGTTGCTTGCTTAGCAGGCCCGTCGGGAAATAAACGTTGTAAATAACGACTACTCCCCTTCTCTTCGCCAAATTTTTGCGACATTGCTTTAACCAACATTCGAATTGCTGGAGAGGTTTTATATTCTTGATAAAACTCTCGTACCAAATGAATAATTTCCCAATGCTCAGGCGTGAGCGTAATGCCATCACGCTCCGCCATCAATGTTGCAAATGTTTCTGACCAATCATCAAGGTTTAACAAATAACCATCGTTATCTACTTGATAAAATGTACCATTCAGCTCAATTTGTGCCATTAGTCATCATTTCCTAACACACCAAAAATTTGTAAGAAACTCACAAAAAGGTTGTAGAGTGAAACGTAAAGATCAACGGTTGCACTAATATAGTTGGTTTCACCCCCTTGAATGATGTTGCTGGTTGTCAGCAAAATCGCACCGCTTGAGAAAATCACAAATAAACCGCTTAATGCAAGGCTTAATGCGGGCATTGCTAAGAAAATATTTGCGATAACGCCCACTAAAACGACCACGAAAAGTGCCATCATCATCCCGTTTAAGAATGACATATATTTTTTGGTGGTTAATACGTAAGCTGAACAAGCAAAAAACACTAATGCTGTAGCACCTAATGCTAATACAACTGCATCGCCTAAGCCTGCACCAACATAGCGGTTAAGAATTGGACCTAAGGTATAGCCTAAAAAGCCTGTTAAGGCGAATACGCTCACTAGACCTGTGGCACTATTTGCCGTTGCATTAGTTAAAAAAAGTAAGCCGTAAAAGCCTACTAATAATCCCCACCAAGGTAGTGCTGGTGCGTTGGTGCTCATTGCAATAAAGGCAACAAGAGAAGAAAAGACGAGTGTCATTCCTAATAATAAGTAGGTATTACGCAGCACTTTATGTGTGCTAATTAGTGATGCACCACGTGCGTAGCTATGTTCTAAACGGTTTTCCATAAGTTCTCCTTTAACTTGTTTGAAAAACGAAATATTTTCTCTTATCTATGGGCAAAGAACCATAAATTAAATGCAAATTATCTATAAATTATACGAAAGTCAATCGAAATCTACAGTGAAAATATGATACACTTTCGCTCATAAATTTTCCCAACCTGCAAACATAATGAAATTAAACTTTCCAACCTACCTAACCCTTTTCCGTTTGGCTTTAATTCCACTTTTTGTAGTTGTTTTTTATTTGCCAATCACATATTCCCCCGAAATCACAACATTCATCTTCTTTATTGCATCCATTACCGACTGGTTTGATGGCTATTTGGCAAGAAAATGGAACCAAACCACTCCACTTGGTGCATTTTTAGACCCTGTTGCGGATAAAGTGTTAGTCGCAGTTGCCTTTGTTTGCGTGGTGGAATATTACCACACTTGGTGGATTACCATCCCTATCTGCATTATGATTGCTCGTGAAATTATTATTTCTGCTTTGCGTGAATGGATGGCTGAACTGGGTAAACGCACTAGCGTTGCTGTTTCTATTTGGGGAAAAATTAAAACCACTGCACAAATGCTTGCCCTAGGGGGAATGCTCTGGCGACAAAGCGATTTAATGGAAACGCTTGCGTTTATTCTACTTTATATTGCAGCTGCATTAACAATTTGGTCGATGTTGCAATATTTGAAAGCATCTAAGGGAAGTTTGTTGAAATCATAATTTTTTTATTCTTTGAGAACAGAAAAAAATGACTATCTTCGACTGATTCAGATAGTCATTATTCTTACTTTTACTTAAGCTGAAAGCTCATCCGCAATCTCTTCCGCTTGCTTCAACACATACTCCACTGCACCTTCTGCCTGATCAGGCGGGTATTTGTAGCGTTGTAGGGCGCGTTTAACGAGAATACGCATTTTTGCCCGCACCGCCTCTTTGTACTGCCAGTCGATTGTGACCGATTTTCTAAGTGTTCCCGTGATTTCTTTCGCCAGTTTAGAAAGCACTTCATCGCCCATCAAATCTTTTGCACTTTGATTTTGAGATAGGGCTTCATAGAAGGCAAGTTCTTCCTTGGTTAATCCTAGTTTTTTCCCTAATGCTAAACGTTCTTGGAAATCTTGGCTCATTTTAAAGAGTTCCTCCAAAATCTCTACCACAGTCAAATTGTGATTGTGGTATTGATTCAATGCTTCCTTCAAACGCTGTTCAAAATCTTTTTGTAAGGTTAAGTTTGTGCCTGATTTAACTTTAATTTCACTTGCTAAATAACGTTCCATTGCCGTAAGCCATAAATTTTTAGTTGGGCTATTTTTAACAGTTTGTAAAAATTCCTCGGAAAGCAAACTGATTTGTGGCTGTGGTTTTTCTAGCAGATCAAATAAATCAATCACGCCTTCAGAATAGACGGCTTGATTGACCAATTTTTTCAATAAAATCTGTCTTTCATTAGAACCCGTACCATTTTGTCCACGCTTCGTGAGAATAGCGCGTACAGCATCATAAAAAGCAATTTCTTGGTTATATGGCTCAACTTCAGCCAATGAGCCGCATAGCATATAGCCTTTTTTCACCAATCCCGCCGCTTTCAAAAAGGCTTTTTTGCGTGGCTCGGTTTCTTTTTTATTAAACCAATGTTGCTCGTGTGCTTTTCCATCAAACGGTAATTGATCGAGGCTTAAAATATGGTTAGCAGCAAAACGAATCGCCATCAAAAGATCATTCGGATTATCTTTTTCTAAGGCGGTCTGAACATCAAAAGTTTTTCCTTCAACTGGCGTTGCAAACAGGCTGCGGACAAACTCTAAATGCTCTTTCATTTTAAAGAACACATCAATCACGTTATCCGTCAGCTTGCCCTTGCCTTGCAAGTTAGTATATTGTTGGGTGGCTTCTCTGAGCTTGTCAGCAATGCCTACATAATCCACAATCAAGCCGCCATTTTCTCGGCTCTTATTACGGAATACACGGTTAACCCGTGCAATCGCCTGCATTAAGTTATGCCCTTGCATCGGCTTGTCGATATACATCGTATTACAGCAAGGCGCATCAAAGCCCGTCAGCCACATATCGCGTACAATCACCACTTTCAGCGGATCGTTCGGGTCTTTAAAGCGGCGTTCCAGCGTTTGTTTTTCCTGTTTACTGTAAACGTGTTTCTGCATTTCCGGCGCATCGGAAGCAGAACCTGTCATCACAATTTTAATCGCTCCTTCGTTAATATTGTCCGAATGCCATTCAGGGCGCAGTTTGATGATTTCATTGTATAAGTCCACGCAAATCTGACGGCTGGATACCACCATCATCGCTTTGCTGTCGACGACTTCATTGCGTTTAGCAAAATGCTGCACAAAATCTGCGGCTAAATCGGCAAGACGGGCTTGCGAACCCAGCAATTTTTCCTGCAAACGCAGGGCAGGGGATTGCTCCTCTTCCAGCAGTTCATCAATTTCTTTGAATAGCTCATCGTGTTCTTTTTCGTTTAAGCGGATTTGGCGCGCTTCATACACAATCGGCACGGTGGCGCCATCTTCCACCGCATCTTGCAAGTCATAAATCGACACATAACGCCCGAACACATCTTGCGTGTCTTTATCTTCTAGGCTAATCGGCGTACCGGTAAAACCGATAAACGAAGCATTAGGCAGCGCATCGCGCAAATGGCGGGCGTAGCCTGCCTGAAATTTTCCGTTATGCAATTTTTGCGTAAAACCATATTGGCTGCGGTGTGCCTCATCGCTGATCACAATAATATTGCTGCGGTCATTTAAGACAGGGAAGCGGCTTTCTTCTTCATTTAGAGAGAATTTTTGAATGGTAGTAAAAAACACGCCGCCCACTTCATTTTGTGCGAGCAGTTGGCGTAGTTGTTCTCGGTCTTCTACTTGTTGCGGTGTTTGTTTGATTAAATCTTTGCCTGAAGAAAAAGTTTGGAAAAGCTGACCGTCCAAATCGTTGCGGTCGGTAACCACCACAATCGTCGGGTTTTTCAATTCAGGCTGCGTAAGCAATTTGCCTGCATAAAACAGCATTGAAATGGATTTGCCCGAACCCTGCGTATGCCACATCACACCGATGCGTTTATCGCCTTGCTCGCTTGTGGCAAAAATCGTGGATTCTACAGCTTCATTCACACCGTAATACTGAT
>OGGI01002627.1_pt1 | contig 10227 bp, 10 predicted proteins | sample 1571051 | NCBI WGS metagenome assembly OGGI01 (sample SAMEA2582075, study PRJEB24529) | metagenome | biome: Human gut stool | place: China | collected 2011 | reverse complement strand
CGAAATCATACCAGATATTCCGATTTTTATTGACTTTGAATGAAGGTGTCATATCTTCCCTATACGGGGCACGGAACCATGCCGCACAAGCGGTTTCCCTTGTAGGGAAACAACCGATTGCTTTCAAGAAGTCCACAATATCTATTTGTTTGGTCTGGGCTATGTTCATAATAACTTTTGTGTTTCTATTCGGGTTTAATAAAGTTTATCTTATATATACACCGACGTTAAACTAAACCTCTTTATCGGAGGTACAGCCGCTATACTCCAGCACCTTCGGATTGTAATGGTAGCTCTTATCCTGTTTCACGATAATGCCACGCCCCATCAGATACTTGTTCAGTTCAATGCAGATGTTCCGGCCACGCTTGAAGCCGATTTCGGTATATCCCTGTTGGAGCGCTTTGATAAGCGGTCTGTATCCGGTTATGTCCCCCTCGCTGAATGCCAGCCTGAGAGCCTGGGCGTGTTGTACATCGGAAATGGATTCGCAGAAGCCCTTACGCTCTTGTGTAAACGAGTATTCTCCCACCAGTTCAGGCAAGGCATCGTTATTGATGCGGAAAGCGAACGGCTCAAACTCCTTTTCACGAATGTGCATGGCTTTTACTTCACTGATATTACCGTCAAACTGGCTCTTGGTGATTTGCAGAATGGTTTCCGCTTTGTTATTCAGTTCTGTGCCAATATGTCCTCTCGTATTGTCATCTCCTTTGTTCAGATGTAATACTGTATGGATATGGAGGTCGTGCATACTTGACCAGCGCATGAGGTCGTTTATCAAATCAACAGACTCACTGGGACTGTTGATGTCATACAGGAGGTCACGGATGCCGTCAATGACAACAAAACCGATACCCGGATCGGAAGCCAGCGCATGGTTGATAATCTGTCGGCGTTGTTTGGGGCTGTATTCCCGCAGCATGAAAAATTCGAGGTTGTCCGTTTCACGGTCAGTAGGTAGCCCGGCCAGTCTCAGGATGCGTTCAAGCACCTTGTGGCAATGGCATTTGCTTTGTTCCGTATCTACATAAAGCACCTTGTGCTTGCCTTCCGGCAAATGTGCGTTGTAGCGTAACACGTTTTTGCCCGACAACGCTGCAGCCACAATTGCCGTGATGTTGAAAGTCTTTTTGCTTTTGGGCTTACCGACCGAAGCACTGAAGTTGCCGAGCGTGGCAATGGTTATGTCATCGACACGGACAATTTCCGGCGGAAAAGCGTAGGTCTCGGTGACACGTAGGCGGATGAATTGCAGGATTTGTTCATAAACCGAACGATCTATGTCATTTCCGGTTTGAAGCAGGTGGGTCGGTATCATGGCTTTCCCCCTTTCTTTTTATGGTTGGGCTTGCCGGTGTGGTCATGGGCGGTCATTATAGCAGCCTGTCTTTCCAGTTCCCTTTGTGAAAGGACTGGATTGCGCCGTTTCCATTCATCCAGTTCCTTCCTTTCAAAGAAGATGTTCTTGCCATTCGGTTTGGTGTAGGATATGTCACGGTTGGAGGTAAGCCGGTACATATGCCCTTTGGAGATATTCAGGTATTTGGCGGCTTCATCAATATTCAGCATATCTTTCAGGTAATAGAGTTGATTCTCCACGCTTTCAAAACGCTCTATCAAGGCTTCAAGCGTCCCGAAACGATCAATGAAGGCTTCAATGGTGGTTATCTTGCCCAATACTACGTTTATATCTTCCATTCGGGTCAGGATGACGGCCACATCTTCTACCCGTTTAAGTGTTTCAAGAAATCCGGCTTCTGTCATGATGCAAATTGTTTATCGGGTTCAACACATTCATTCATGCTGTCCGGCATCTCCTTTGGACAGTTTTTTTCGGTTTCTTCTACTTGGTTCCGGCAGAGCCATTCGTCCAATTCCTGCTTGTTAAAATACAACAGTTTACCGGACGGTCTGTAGTGGGGGATATGCCCGTTCTTGGCAAGTTTGTACAACTGGCTTCTCGACAGCCCCATATACAGGCAGGCTTCTTTGAAATTGAGTGTTTTCTTGATGCAAAACAGCATATTTTCAATCTTCTCCGTTTGTTTCTGGAGCATACTAAGCTTCAGGAAACATGATGAACAGGACACCGCTACACAGTTTCTTTCTTCTTGTTGGTTCATTTTGTATTCTTTTTTGAGTTAGACATGGGGGAGTGATACCCCGAAACTTTATCGCTTCGGGGCAAAGGTAGATATGTGTTTTTCAATGCTTGTAAAAAGGAGAGTAACAGTTCGGAAGTGTTATCCGAACTGTTATCCTTTTCTGTGTCACTTGTTATCCGTTGTGTTTCTTTCTGTCATTTCTCTGACAGCTTGTACGCATTGGCTGATTACCTCCTGCATACTGTTTGGATTGCTCTTGGCAAGACTAAGTGCACTGGAATACTGGCCGTGTTTGAGCGGACGGCCGTCTTTGGAACCCAATATGGAACCGGCCTGTTCCAACAGATGTTCCCAACGTCCGAGAATGAGACGGTGGTGACATAACCGGTCGAAAAAGAAAGCTACCAACCGGTTATTGGCAGACTTCAACGGCTGATGCAACGTGCCTTCCAAAAGAGAACGCAGTATGCCTGCATTCACAGGGGTAGTGAAAAGTTGAGCCTCATTAGCACAATGCGCAATGAGGCTCAGTTGATTGTCATTCAAAAAGCTACCCAAAGACAAGGCAGGAAGGTTCGTTTCAGGGCGTGGCTTATCCGGTTCTTCTTTCAGACCGGAGGATGCTTTCGTTGTGTTGAACAGACGAAGCAACTCATCCATGCGGTTAGGAGCAAAAAGTATATTGGAGAAGAATAGCTCCACAAGGTCTTTACGTTTTGTCAGTATTCCTCTGAGAATACCGATGTTTTTCCGATGTCGGTTTTTCCCGGCGGCATCCCGGTGGTCACTATAATAATGACCGTTCAGAAAATCCTCCACATACAGTTCATACAATTTACTCTCACCGATAACTTCCTTCCGATAAGTAAAAGAGGCTTCTTTCAGCAAGGCAAAAAGTTCATCACGTTCATTTCCGACACTCTTGTGCGGCTTGTTTGCCAATCTCTTGTTTTAAAAAAAGGCAATCATTTCTACGGTTACGCTTCATAAATCTATTGTTTTAAGTTATTGGATAAATGCGTCATCCAAAAGGGAGATGGCATGGTCTTTCTTAGAATTGATGATTTGTGCGTACCTCTGAGTGTGTCTGATATTGGCATGACCCAATAATTGACTTGTCGTATAGATGTCAACCCCTGCGGTCAAGGCCAGCGTTGCGAACGTATGCCTCGCCACGTGGAATGAAAATTTCTTTTCTATTCCGGCATCTGTGGCCCAATCGCGAAGTATGCTTTTATACCAAATACTCAACTTGGGAAATACACGGTCTTCAGAAGAAGCATCCCCTTGTTCCGGCATCCATTTCCGTGCATTCATGTTCAATGGCAAATACAACAATGCGCCGGTTTTATACTGCCGTATTTCTACCTGCCACCTGTTCCCGTTTTTACTAATGTGTTTCCAACACAAGTTTTTGATGTCCATAATGCGCAAACCGCAAAAACAGGAAAACAAAAATGCAGCCTTCATATCATCCCGACGGCAAGGAGTTGCAATAAGACGTTTTACTTCCTCTACTGTAAGATATTCACGTTTGGCTTCCGAACCTGAAAGCATATCCCGTTTGATTTTCTTGAATGGGCTTGACTGGAGCAGGTTCTCCTTAACTGCATAATTCAGTGCAGCCCGTATATAAGAGAGGTAGAGGAAAACCGTATTTTTGGCCAGTTGGTTATGGTCACGTGTGAGTGCAGGTCTATCTAGTAAATGGCTGAGAAATCTCATAATATAATCCCTATCTATTTCTGCAAGGGTAACACTGTTATCGTACTTCTCCAATTCATTAGTTACCCGATCTACCCAAATAAGTGCAGATGCCGAAGCCCGTTTTTCCACATCTTGCCGATAAACTCTCATCCAGTCCGTGAAAAGCATATTCGCTTTATACGAACGGTCTGTGATACCTGCTATCTTGTTGGTCAGGTCCAAAATTTTTTCGGTCTTAATGGCATTGGCTATTGCGAGTGTGTTGGCATTTTGGATTTGCGCCGACACATCCGTTTCTGGTACAAGATAGAGTTTCAATGACTGGTAAGTTCTCCGGCCATTGTAGTAAATATCCAAATAGATGGACTTCCTGCCATCTTTGAGTTCATTAAAACGTAAACGGACAGGTTCCTTTACTTTAACTTGCTTTTTCGTACGTGCCATATACCTTTGTTGTACTATTATTCATGAAAAGATTAATTGCATTTTGTTATCTTGATTAATGTTACTATACAATAATGGATAACATAGCTTTCTGAGGAACAGACATAAAGAGGCTGTTTCTACAAAATGCAAATATACACAGTATTTTTAATTAAACAATACATACTGTATAATTTAAAAATAGAAATAAGATTGTCATGGTCAAACAGAATTGAATTACGAAAAATTTCTTTCTGCTATGACTGATACACAGATAATTGCGACATGCAAAATTTGCAATATATTTCTGTTTGACTATAAATATTAGAATAGAGAATCTATTAGTAATACAGCGGCTTCTTTTTTAGCATCTATGATTTTCGCATAAACTTGTGTTGTTTCCACATCGGCATGACCAAGTAACTGACTAGTTGTGTATAAATCTGCCCCCATGGTAAGCTCCATTGTTGCAAAAGTATGCCGACTCATGTGATAGGTCAGTTTTTTATTGATTCCTGCATTTTGGGCCCACTTCTTCAACTGTAAATCAATGGTAGAAGTGCAAGGCAGAGAAAATACATAATCTTCAGCACTTCTCTTAGTGTGAGGCAGATAGGCTTGCGCTTGCTTGTTGAGTGGCAAGTACAGCATCCGACCAGTTTTCTTTTGTCGCAACTCCATGTGAATATTCCCGTTATCTTCAATGATTTTTTTCCATTGCAAGGCACGGACATCACTTAACCGTAATCCACAGAAACAGGAAAACAAAAATGCAATTTTCACATCTGCTCTTGGTGCATCCGCTTCTATGAGCTTGCGGACTTCATCAATAGTCAGATACTCGCGTGGAGTTTCTTCACCGCAAATGGCTTTCCTGTCAATAGCCAATCCGGGATTTACAGACAACACATCATCATCAACTGCCATATTCAAGGCTGTAATGATAACCCCAAGATAATTGGATATGGTTTTTTTGGCAAAAGGAACTTTGGTACGCCTTGCTTTTTGCCCTTTCATAAATTCAACAAAGCCATCCAAGAAATCCTTATCCACATCGCACAAACGAGCTTTGGCATTGTATTTCCGCAATTGTTTTAAGGCTGAATGCACATGGTTTTCTGATGATGTCTTTCCTTGTTGAATACTTCTGTTCTTATACTCGTTTACCCAATCAACCAGTAAAACCTTTGCCTTTTCTGAAATGGTTACGGGTGTTCTATTGTTCGATATTTCAAGAATACGTTGTGCCCTTATTGCATCAGCAGCTTTCATTGTATGCTTGTTTTGCTTTCTTGCTTCCGAGGAATTCTCTGGGATAAGGTACAATTTCAGAAACTCATACCGCCTCTTCTTCTCGTAGTAAATATCGAGATAGATAGACTTGTTTCCATTTTCCAGTTCCTTGAACCGGATGCGTACAGGGGTTGATTCTATTTTCTTGGTACGAGCCATATACTTGAATTGCTTATTTTCTTCTACAAAGATAGTGATTTTAATCGAAAACAGGTGCTTTTTTGCACAACAAAATAGTAACATAAAAACTGTAAATAACACTATCGATGGCTAAAATCAACAATAAATGCAATTCTACATTCTTTTTATAAAATACTGATATACATTGATATGTTGTGCAATAATTGCATTTTTCTTGTGTTTTGTTTTTATATTCTATATATCAAGACACTCATGGGCTACTTTAGCAGTTAACAAAGTAGGCATAGACAAATACACTGTCCATTCAGCCCTCAACCATATAGATGAAGCAATGAAAGTCACAGACATATACATTGAAAGAGACTTTAAGATTGAGAATGAAGCTAATTCTAAAGTTCTTAAATATGTGTTTGACAGTGGTCTCCAGAAGTAAGTAGGTTTAAAAGAATCTCTATGGTTTATTGGATTATGGAGATTCTTTACTATTTTTGTTATATCAATAATTTCCTAACATAATGGATATGGATTGTAAGGTAGATTTTATAGAAAAGAAGTGGTTACAGAGAAAATATCAACTTCAAAATTATTTCTCTTCTTTAGAGCCTAAACATACTGTTGTTAGCTCCTTAGGTATCAAGTTGAAGCATTCAGGTTACTTTGCCATGATACCAAGCAATTTTGACATAGACACCCATTTAGACCAACATCCGGTAACAGACTATCTGTTTGTCAGGGACAACACTGGTCATATAAGGTCTGTCACTCAAGATGGAAGCCTGAGTTCTTCTCAATACTTTGATAAGGACAGGTTAATCTACATTATAGGGCTTATCAGTTCCATACCAGCCAAAAACAAGGATTCCATAACAGAGAATGGTTATGTTCCTATTAACTCCAAGCTCATAAGGAATGCTTTCAAGGACTATCATCCTTATCTTGAATACCTTATAAGGACTGGAGTGTTATGTACTGATGGACAATATATTCAAGGTGAAAAGTCTAAAGGGTATAAGTTTACTGAAAGATATGAAAATGTATCATTGGTGAGATATAATTATCCAGCCTTTCAAGGAGAAGTAAAAACTATTCCATCAGAAGTATTTAGTGAGGAAGATGGCAAATTTATACCTAACACAGTGATAAGTTATCCTTATTTAACATATTGGTATGACACAAAAGGATTACATATAGATGAACAAGCTGCTGTAAATTATGCTCATACTATTATGCAAGATAAGTTCAATAAAGGTAGAGAGTATTGGGATATAAATAGAGACAAAAGTCATGGCAACTTTGTTAAAAGGAAATATCCTCTTACTCAGTATCATGCAGCACTATATAATATCAATAGTATTGCTCTTGGAGATTACAAGGTTTCCATTGATACTAATGTTCATAGATTACATTCTGTAATAACCAATTTGCAAAAGATATATCGTAGATTTTTAAATTACAATGGTGCTCCATTAGTTAATATTGATATTTCTAATAGTCAGCCCTATTTACTTTGCCTATTATTAGACCCCAGGTTCTGGGATAAAAATTCTGATATACCTCTTAATATAGGTACACTCCCTCAAAATGTGCAAGATAAATTTAGTGAAGAACAATTAGAGGAAATCAAAACTTATGTTTCACTTTTAGATTGGAATGACTCTACTTTAAGTGAATACATACAGAAAGCATCTCATGGACAGATTTATGAATATATGATTCAAATAATTAACCATGCTCAAAGAGTTAATCTGAGTAGGGATGATATTAAAGTTATGATACTTACTACTCTATTCTCAAAAAATAGATATATGCCAACATACAAGAGATATTTCAAAATGAATTTCCTTCCTATTTATGAACTAATAGAACTTACCAAAAAAGATGACCACACAGCCTTATCTTGTCTTTTACAGAGTATAGAAAGTGAAATAATTCTACATAGGTGTTGTAAAAGGATTTTGGAGGAAGGTAATCAACAAGTCCCTATTTTTACCATTCATGATTCAATTTGTACAGTAATGGAGTATGAAAGTTTTGTGAAAGAAATAATGATTCAAGAACTTTCCGATTCAATAGGATATGTTCCATTTATAAAAATAGAGAGATGGGGAGAATATACAAATGAGCAAGACAATTAATTTAGATGAAAAATTAGAATGCAAAGGTTACTGGTGGCTGCCTAATAACCCCAATGAGACTGTTGCAGGTGTTTTAACTTACATTCCTGATGAAAAAATATTATTAGAATTGATAGGAGCTTTTGATTCTAAGAAAGACTTTATCGACACACTTCTTAATGAAAACTCTGAAGATATTATTCATGGATTAACTTCTGATTCAAAAGAACTTACATTAGTAAATTGTCATTCCTTTGGAAGCTTGAATTTTAGTTGCCCTTTTCCAATTATGAAATATAGTTGTCAATTTCTTATTATAGGAAAACATCTTAATGAATTCAAACAAAAATGTTTTTATAAAGCATATATAACAATTCCAGAATTGAGCTATTGGTGTTCTCCATGTGCTTTAAAAACAACAATATCTATTGATAAAGATGATAATGATATTTCAACAACAACAATATCATTTAAGTCAAAAAGTGTGCTTATTAATAGTGTGCCAATAGATGATAATACAACAATAAAGATAGAAGGAGGAGTAAATTATGTTGGTGACTATTTTTCACCTAATATAAACCAACATACTTATATTGAGATATTAAAACAGGATAATAGTTCTATAGAAGATTTTTATGCAAATATATTTATGTTTGAGCAATTTCTTTCATTGGCGACGTTGCATACTGTAAACTGTTCCAAAATATTGCTATATGACAAAACTGTATTTCAAGAATATAATAATGGACAAAGATTTTATCATCCAATACAATTTTTTTATATTCAAAGAAAGGTGAATATGTGTATGGAAATTAAAAAGCATGACTTCTTGTTTGATTACAATCTAATTTCTGAGCAATATCCGAAAATAATTCATAAATGGTATAATGACAAAGAGGATATAGCACCAATAAGAGCACATCTTATTGATAGCATTCAAAATACAAAAATATTTTCAAGTATAGATTTCCTTATTGTAGTACAAGCTCTTGAGGGATTTTGTACTCGATTTAGAACAGAAGCAAATCTTACAAAAATGCTTGAAGCAATTATATCCGAATTTTCAGATATTGATAAATTGAAGGATGATAATATAAAAATCAAACAAGTTGTAGATTCAAGGCATTACTACTCTCATTTTATGAATAAATCAAAGAAACCTAATACCCTTGATGGATGGAAATTATATAATTTAACCTTTAAGCTAAGAAAACTCTTAATTTGCTGTATTCTTAAATTTATAGGTTTCAATAATACACAAATCAATCAGATTTTAAATAATAGCCATAGTAATTTGTTACATAAATAGAAATAGAAGGTTGGTGAAAATAGCCAAAAGATAGAGCCTTTCCCATTATTTATTTTTGAATTATATATGTAATAGTATAACTGTTTTTACTGACTTGAAAGAACTATCCAAAATTATTTTTTTATTTTTTTCTCTTCTGGAGCCATGAGTGTTATGCACTCCAACCAATCACCTACCCCATCACTCAGGGTGGGGATGGTCCCCCCTGCAACAATAATAAATTTACAATTATGGAAAGAAACTTGAAGTTCTTAAAGACAATGAGTGTGGCTGAATTTAAAGCACAGCACAATGTGGAAAAGATTGAAGTGAAAAGAAATGAACACACTGGCAAATGTTTCTTTGTCTATGGCTTTGAAACTGGAGCTTGTTCAAGGAAGGTGGAGAGTGGAGAGCTGACAATACCAGTCATTTCAGAAGTATGCTCTGCTGAAACTGGAGATATATTCCTTTTGTTACATCAGAAAGGGGAAGGAGGGGCTACTACATTGGCAACTCTATAGGAACTAATGAAAATGCTCCAGAAGGGCAGTTGGATTAATAGTCTGACTGCCTTTTTTATTTTCTAAGTAGTTAATCATTAATAGAATATAGTCATGTTAAATTTAAGAGTATCATCAAAGAAGCAGGCTAAAATAAAACTTGCTCTACAAGGCTGTGCAGGCTCAGGGAAGACCTATTCTGCACTATTATTAGCCTATGGTCTGACTAATGACTGGACTAAAATAGCCATCATTGATAGTGAAAATGGAAGTGCTGATTTATATGCCAGTTTAGGCAACTACAATGTATTACCCCTTCAAGACAACTTTACACCTGAAACCTATATTGAAGCTGTAAAAGTGTGTGAGGATGCTAAAATGGAGGTGATAATCATTGATAGTATCTCTCAATGTTGGGATAACCTTCTGGAGTATCATGCTAATCTACAAGGCAATTCATTCACTAACTGGCAGAAGATTACACCAAGAATTAATTCCTTCATGCAGAAGATTCTACAATCCCCAAGCCATATTGTTTGCACAATGAGGTGTAAGCAGGATTATGTACTTAGTGAGAAAAATGGTAAGATGATCCCTGAGAAAGTGGGGTTAAAAGCAGTCATGAGAGATGGAATAGACTATGAATTTAC
>OGGI01002616.1_pt1 | contig 10249 bp, 6 predicted proteins | sample 1571051 | NCBI WGS metagenome assembly OGGI01 (sample SAMEA2582075, study PRJEB24529) | metagenome | biome: Human gut stool | place: China | collected 2011 | reverse complement strand
GTATTGTTTTCCACAAAACAAACAACTCGTTTACTTGTCAACCAGTCCACTCGTCAACTCGAAGTAATCACAATTTTGAATTACACAAGGCTTTTTTAAAAATTTCCGTTAATTATCTCCTCAATAAGAGGAAAGTCTTTTTTTTTGTTTACCTTTGTACTTTGATTGAGAATGAAAGATATAATATGACAGATAAAACACCAACAGAAGGGACACACAAAAACCCTTTCTTTCTACCATACGATACACCGCATGAGACGGTGCCATTCGATCGCATTCGCATAGAAGACTATGAGGAAGCTATGATGGAGGGCATTCGTCGTGAGGATGAACAAATAGAGAAGATCGTTAATAACCCTGAAGAACCAACCTTCGAGAATACTATCATACCCGAAGATGATGTACAGGGACGAAAGCATTACTACGATCTGTTGAATCGTGTGGAGGCTGTTTTCTTTAATATGCTAAGTGCTGAAACGAACGATGAGATGGATGCTCTGGCACAGAAGATGAGCCCTATTCTCACGAAGCATAGCAATGATGTGAGTCTGAATCCTAAGGTGTTCGAACGGATCAAACGCGTGCATGAGCACCATCGGGAGCTGACACCAGAGGAAGCCAGACTACTGGAGAATAGCTATGACGGCTTTGTTCGTAGTGGTGCGTTGCTTGATGAGGATGGGAAAAACCGCCTCCGCCAGCTCACCGAAGAGGCTTCTATGCTCTCATTGCAGTTCTCGCAGAACCTTCTCAAGGAGAATAAGGCTTACACCTTACATATTATTGACGAGCAGCAACTCGATGGTTTACCTGATACGGCACGTGAGGCTGCACGCGAAGCAGCCAAAGAACGTGAGCTTGAAGGATGGGTTTTCACACTCGATGCACCCAGTTATGGACCGTTCATGATGTACAGCTCACAAAGAAACTTGCGTCAGGAATTATACATGGCACGCAATACTCTGTGCATAAAGGACAATGATACGAATAATCTTGAGGTCTGCAAGCGTCTCGTGAACCTGCGCCGTGAGATGGCACAGTTGCTTGGTTACGATACATACGCTGATTATGTCATGAAATATCGCATGGCTTCTTCGGTGGAGAATGTATATAAACTGCTTAACGATCTCATAACTGCCTATAAGCCTACTGCACTATCTGAACATGCGGAAGTAGAGGCTTTGGCAAAGGAAATGGAGGGCGATGACTTCAAGATGGAGCCATGGGATACAGCTTATTATACGCATAAGCTGAAGATGAAGAAGTATGATCTCGATCCCGAGATGTTACGCCCCTACTTTGAAGTAAATAATGTCATTAAAGGTGTATTCGGGCTTGCCACCCGCCTTTATGGTATTACTTTCAAGGAGAATAAGGCAATTCCTGTTTATCATCCTGACGTTAAACCATACGAAGTCTACGACAAGGACGGCAGCTACTTAGCGGTCCTCTACGTCGATTTCCACCCTCGTAAAGGCAAGAGGGATGGTGCTTGGATGACCGAGTTTCAGGGTCAGTGGATCGATAAAGACGGCAAGAACGTGCGCCCGCATGCGTCTTTAGTGATGAATCTATCTAAGCCAACGGAGGACAAACCAGCGTTACTTCGATTGGGAGAAGTCGAGACTTTCCTGCATGAGTTTGGGCATTCTCTACATGGAATGTTCGCTAACACGCGCTTTGAAAGCATGTCTGGTACCAACGTCTGGTGGGACTTTGTGGAGCTACCCTCGCAATTCATGGAGAACTTCGCAGTAGAGAAAGAGTTCCTAAAGACCTTTGCCTTCCATTATCAAACAGGTGAACCGATGCCCGATGAACTGATTGACAAGATCGTTGCCAGTCGTAACTTCGGTGCTGCAACAGCCTGTTTAAGACAAGTTGCATTCGGTTTACTCGATATGGCATACTACACACAAAAGGAGGAGTTTACCGATGATATCATTCCTTTCGAGAAGCAGGCTTGGGCAAAGGCGATTATCGGTGAACAACGCAAGGACACGTGTATGACAGTGCAATTCTCGCATATCATGGCGGGAGGATACGCTGCCGGATACTATAGCTACAAGTGGGCTGAGGTACTGGATGCCGATGCATTCAGTGTGTTCAAACACGAAGGAATCTTCAACCCAAGCACTGCGCAACGTTTCCGCGACAATATTCTCTCTCGCGGAGGGACGGAACATCCAATGGAACTCTATAAGCGTTTCCGTGGTAAGGAACCAACGATACAGGCGTTGATGGAGCGTGATGGCATTAAAAACAACAAACAGCTCGAGGCATGAACACCAAGCAATCTCTTCTTGACTACCGTTATCTACGCATGGCAAGGATATGGGCGGAGAACTCATACTGCCGTCGGCGACAGGTCGGGGCATTAGTGGTTAAGGACAAGATGATCATTAGTGACGGGTACAATGGTACGCCAAGTGGGTTCGAAAACATCTGTGAGGACGAGTCCGGAACGACGTTTCCTTACGTCTTGCATGCCGAGGCCAACGCTATCACGAAACTGGCTAGAAGCAGTAATAACAGTGATGGTGCAACACTCTACGTGACGGCTTCTCCATGTATTGAATGCTCTAAACTGATTATCCAAGCAGGGATTCGTCGGGTCGTATATGCCGAGAAGTATCGCCTAACTGATGGTGTCGACTTGCTGGAGAAGGCTGGTGTAAAGGTTGAATATAAGGCTTTGGAGGGTGGACAGGACTAATATAATTAAGGTGTAGGAATGCCCGTTGACAATTTAAATGTTTATGAATCAAGATAGAAAAAATCGTTTCGTTCCATTATTGATGGCTGCTTCAGTAGTCGTCGGAATACTCATTGGCACCTTTTATGCCAATCACTTCTCGGGTAACCGATTGAACATCATCAACAGTGGAAGCAATCGATTGAACAACTTACTACATATTATTGACGATCAATATGTCGATTCGGTCAACATCGACGAACTGGTCGAAAAGGCTATACCAGAGATCCTTTCGGAGCTCGATCCACACTCTGTTTACATCAGCGCAAAGGATGTTCAAGCTGCTACAGATGACTTAAAAGGATCGTTCTCGGGCGTTGGCATTGAGTTTATCATACGTAACGACACATTGAGAGTACAGAACGTTATCAAGAATGGACCAGCCGACAAGGCAGGCATTCTGGCTGGTGATAAGGTCGTGAGTATCGGTGGTAAGCCCTTCGTGGGGAAGTCGGCTACGAACGAAGAAGCCATGCGCAGGCTCAAAGGACCTAAAGACTCTAAGGTCAAGATAGGCATTTTGCGCTATGGAGATCATCAACCGAGAGTGTTCACAGTAACGCGTGGTGACATCTCAGTTAAGAGTATTTCAGCAGCTTACATGTTGAATGACTCCACTGGATATATACGTGTTAAGAACTTCGGCGAACGCACTTATGCGGAGATGCTTGCCGCTCTGCAGTCATTGAATATACAAGGAGCTAAGCAGTTGGTAATCGACCTTCGCGACAATGGAGGGGGCATTCTTGATGCCGCCGTACAAATGGCTAACGAGTTCCTACCGAAGAATAGGCTCATTGTATATACACAAGGAAGGAAGAGCCCAAGGGTTGATTACCGCAGTGATGGGCGTGGAAGCTATCAGCATATACCAATGGTTGTACTCACAAACGAGAACTCTGCGTCCGCAGCAGAGATCTTCGCGGGGGCAATGCAGGACAATGATCGAGCCTTGATAGTGGGTCGCAGGTCGTTTGGAAAGGGTCTTGTACAACAGCAAATACAGTTCCCTGATGGCAGCATGATACGCCTTACAATAGCAAGATACTACACTCCGTCAGGCAGATGCATACAGAAACCATTCAAGCCAGGCGATAACATCGACTATGAGAACGACATTCTCACACGTTACAAGAATGGGGAATTCTTCTCACAGGATAGTATCAAGCATAAAGGACCAGCCTATCACACTCATAACGGGCGCACTGTTTATGGTGGAGGAGGCATTACGCCTGATATATTCGTGCCCGAGGACACATCGAAGGTGACTTCTTATTTCAAAGAAGCGGTGCTTAGTGGACTGATGATGCAGTATTGCTTCAATTACACGGACAAGTATCGTAAGAAGTTAAGTACCTACACCGAGATGCGCCCACTGGCTGCTTATCTGGGCAAGCAGAACCTTGTCAGCGATTTTGCTAACTATGCCGACCGCAACGGGCTACGCCGTCGTAACCTCATGATCATGCGTTCGCACACCCTACTGGAGGATTACCTCAACAGTAGAATCATCTATAATATCCTTGACGAGCAGGCTCTTTACGAGTATGCTAACCTCACGGACGAAACCGTAAAGCGGGCTTTAAGCGTCTTCAAGATGCCCCAGAGCCTTCTTCTAAAACCTCAAACTCATGCACGGGATACGTCTGTTTCGCACAGACAAGCCCGTCCTAATGTAAGAAAATAATGACATACAACCTGTCTCCCAACCCATCCTCTCCCACATGGGAAGAGGACGTTAGGGGGAAAACGAAGCCTGAGTTACGCCGTTATGTACGACTGCTCAAACAGCAGTTTACGGCTGAAGAACTCACAGAACAGTCACACCTCATTATAAATAAGGTGCAGGCTCATCCGCAATTAAGGGTTGCTAATACCATTTTCTTATATACCTCAATGCCCGACGAAGTCAACCCACACGGGCTTATTCAGCAACTCTACGATGACGGGAAGCGCATACTGCTCCCCGTAGTAGTGAGTCCGACGGAGATGGAACTGCGTCTCTTTCGGGGGTGGGAAGCAATGGAATGCAGTTCATTTGGAATCATGGAACCCACTGGTAACTACTTCGATGATTATGAAAGCATTGAATTTGCCCTTATTCCGGGCATGGCTTTCGATGCTGAATGTAATCGCCTCGGACGTGGAAGAGGCTATTACGATCGCTTCCTACCGCTGATAAGCCGTGCTTATAAGCTCGCTGTCTGCTTCTCCTTTCAGTTCTTTGCACACATCCCAACCGAAACAACGGACTTAAAAGTGGATGAGGTTCTGACGGGAGAGGCATTCTAAGCGATGCTAACATTGGGCTTTTCGACTACAAAGTAGTGGCTTCTATTATTTAAAACATTATTTAACCAAAAGCCAAAAGGATTTAACATCCTTAGGTAACAAATGTTATCTCAAGCGCAACTAACGATGAGTACCTTTGCAGCAGATGAATTTTTAAGCAGTAACAAGCTATGGTTAACAAGATGAAAGACTATCTCCCAGAGATAGAAATGGATAAGATGAAGACGCTTCTTGACGTTGAGGAGCGTAAGATAACACTCGAGGAAGCACGCGAGATCATGCGAACAAAGGTGGGGAAGATTCGCCCCTATCACATTGCTTACATGGAGCAAACGCTTAAAGATGGTGCAGAAGATGAGTGTGTACGTGTGGATATGCGCAAGGTGAACGAGCTACTGGAGGGCTTCATGGATACGAGCCGACCAGAGTTACCAGCCGACCATCCGCTTACACATTATTATAAAGAGAATGATGAGATGCGCAAACTGCTGCTCGCTGCGGAGGACTTGGTGCAATATCCCGTCATAAAGAACCAATGGCTCGAATTGTACGATCAGTTCCGTCAATACCCAAAGCACTATCATCGCAAGCAAAACCAGCTCTATCCGCTATTGGAGAAGAAAGGTTTTGACCGCCCAACAACAACGATGTGGAACTTTGATGACATCGTTCGGGATGAGATCAAACGCTGTTATCAACTCCTCGAAGACGGTAAGGACGATGAGTTTATAGCTGCTCAAAAGGAGATGATAGCCCTTGCGCGCGACCTTATGGATAAGGAGGAACGCATTCTCTACCCCACTTCCTTGGCATTAATCAGCCCTGCCGAATTTGAGGATATGAAGTCGGGGGATCAAGAGATAGGCTTTGCTTTCTTCGATGTTAAGCATGAAGAAACGCCCAAGACAGCCACAACGTCCACCGCTGATGATAGCTCGTTTGCGGCTGACTTACAGGCACTTTTGAAGAAACATGGCTATTCCGTTGGCAGCGATCAGGAGTTAGACGTGACTACAGGAAAGCTCACTTTAGAGCAAATCAACCTTATTTATAAGCACTTACCAGTAGACATCTCTTTCGTAGATGAGCATGAATTGGTGAAGTTCTATTCGGACACTGACCATCGAATATTCCCTCGTTCGAAGAATGTCATTGGTCGCGAGGTCTCCAACTGCCACCCTCGCAAGAGTGTGCATATCGTTAAGGAGATTGTCGAGAAGTTCCGTAATGGGGAGCAGGATAAGGCTGAATTTTGGATTAACAAGCCTGAGGTGTTCCTCTACATCGTCTATTTTGCAGTGCACGATGACGCCGGTAACTTCCGCGGTGTACTCGAAATGATGCAGGATTGTACGCATATTCGTTCGCTAACAGGCTCGCAAACACTACTTACATGGGCTAATCAGGAGCAGACATCACCCACTGGTAACAAAAAGGGAAACACCCCCAACGCTCCTGATGAAAGCCCAAATTTAACCGAAGAGACGGCAAAGAAACCTATTGCCATCACTTCCGAGACGCAGCTGAAAGACCTTTTTGCAGCTTATCCGACACTGAAGAAGGAACTTGCAGCACGTTACACCCCTTTCAAAATGCTAAATTCTCCACTCGGAAAGCTCATCCTCAAGAAGGCTACCATCGCCTCCGCTGGTGAGCGTTCAGGCTTAGGTGAGAAGAAGCTCATCGCTATGATCAAGGAGATTGTTGGGTAAGAGGGGAGAAAAGGAAGCCTCACCCCCAGCCCCTCTCCGAATGGAGAGGGGAGTAGATACTACTATTAACAAACAAAGAGGGCGTTTCTTTGATGTAAAGGGAGGCTCTCTTCGATATGAAGGAACGCCCTTCTCGATTGGAGAAGGGCGTTTCCTTGATACAAGAAGGGCGTTTCTTCGATGCAAGGAAACGCCCTCTTCAATGCGAAGGGAGCGTTTCTTTAATTTTAAAATATTATTACCCCTGTTTCTGTCAGGTATTGGCATACGTGTAAATGATAGTATTTACTCCCCCTTTTCATTCTCGGAGAGGGGTGGGGGAGGCTTCTCTTCGGTGGAGAAGGATTCCACCTATCATGCTCCACGCACTTCATTAGGTGCTTCTCACCCTTTGGAAGGCTTGAGCGCAGCACCATTTGAATGATAGAAAAGCCCCCTGTGCATGCACACAATCCAACAATTATTCGTAAATTTGCACTGAATAATGAAATTATTTAGCATCCTCTATGGCGGAGAAAATTAGAATCAAGGATATTGCAAAGCAAGCTGGTGTGAGTGTCGGAACGGTTGACCGCGTTCTTCATAAGCGTCCGAACGTGTCGAAATCGGCTCTTGAGAGGGTAGAGAAAGCCCTCAAAGAGATGGATTACCAGCCTAATATGTATGCCAGCGCACTGGCTCATAACAAGAGCTACACCTTTTATTGCCTCATACCAAAGCATGCCAGTGAGGCTTACTGGGAAGAGATTGAGATGGGCGCAATGAAGGCCGTCGAACAGAGAAGGGACTTTTCTATTGACATAGTCATCATGTATTACAGTCGACTGAACCCTCAATCCTTCATTGATACCTATCGGAAATGCTTGGAGAAGAACCCTGATGGCGTTGTTCTCGTACCTACCACGTTGGACTTAACACGCCAGTTTACTGATGAGTTACACGAACGTAACATCCCTTTCATACTCCTCGATTCATATATGCCAAGCCTTCAACCCCTTGCTTTCTTCGGTCAGGACTCTATCCAGAGTGGGCATTTTGCAGCGCGTATGCTCATGCTCTTGGCTCGAAATGAGCGTTCGATCATGCTGATGAAACAAACGAAAGACGGCAAGATGGCGAGTAGGCAGCAGGAAAACAGGGAGGTTGGCTTCCGCAACTACATGGCTAAACACTTCCCGGAGGTGGACATCTTCGATGTAAACTTACCGCTTGACGAGGAGAGAAAACGTTATGATGGAATCTTGGAGAAGTTCTTTACAACCCATCCAGAGGTGCATCACTGCATCACTTTCAACTCAAAAGCGCACATCGTAGGCGAGTTCTTGCTCAAAACTAAGCGTCACGACGTACAGATCATGGGCTATGATATTGTGCATAAGAATGCTGACTGCCTCAGAGCAGGGAGTATTTCCTTCCTCATCGCACAGCATGCTTACCAGCAAGGGTTCTTTAGTATCGACACACTCTTCCGTGCCATCGTATTGAAGAAGAAGGTTGAACAAACGAACTACATGCCTATTGACCTCCTTACAAAGGAGAACATCGACTTCTATTTGCGCTCTTGGGATCTGTAAGGGAGAGTATTTTATTAAATTAAAAACAGAATGATCAATCATAAAAAAGGGTTATTAGCACTAAGCCCGTTGCTTGTCTTTATCCTACTTTACTTAGTCACTTCGATCGTATCGGGCGACTTCTACAAGGTACCCATTACTGTTGCTTTTATGGCGGCAAGCATCTTTGCCATCATAATGTCGGGTGGCTACCCTCTTAATAAGCGTATCGAGATATACAGCAAAGGCGCAAGTACGGACAACATGATGATGATGTTGTGGATATTTGTATTAGCGGGAGCGTTCGCAAATGCCGCTAAGCAGATGGGAAGTATCGATGCCACGGTCAACATGACACTGTCAGTTCTACCGAGCAACATGCTCCTTGCGGGCTTATTCCTTGCTTCTTGCTTCATTTCGATAAGCATTGGTACGAGCGTGGGAACCATCGTTGCACTCGCACCCATTGCTGCCGGCATAGCCAGCTCGACAGGTTCTTCCATGCCATTTGTCGTTGCTGTGGTCGTTGGCGGTAGTTTCTTTGGTGATAACCTGTCGTTTATCAGTGATACAACGGTCGTTGCTACACGCACACAAGAGTGTAAGATGGCTGATAAGTTTCGTGTTAATTTCTTCATCGTAGCCCCTGCTGCCCTCCTTATCCTTGCTGCTTACGTCTTCTTGGGATGGGATATTCACACATTGGCAGCCACTCCCTCAGTAAGTTACTATAAGATCATACCTTACATGGCGGTGCTTATCTGCGCCGTATTCGGTATGAACGTGATGGCGGTACTGACCATTGGTCTTGTCCTGACAGGCGTTATTGGCATTGCTGATGGCACCTACGACGTGTACGGATGGCTCTCCAGTATGGGCAACGGAATCACTGGCATGGGCGAGTTAATCATCATTACGATGATGGCGGGCGGTTTGCTTGAGATGATAAGGGCTAATGGTGGCATTGAATACATCATCCGTATCATCACACAGCACGTTAGTAGCAAGCGAGGAGCAGAACTCACGATAGCCTTTCTGGTGTCTCTTGTGGACGTATGTACGGCTAATAACACTGTAGCCATCCTCACCGTGGGAGGTATATCGAAGCAGATCGGCGATAAATACGGCGTAAAGCAGCGAGTATTCTTGATACCTTCTCATGTGCTGCGCAAGGCTTAATACCCTATGGGGCGCAGCTCTTAATGGCTGCTGGACTGGCAAAGATAAACCCTGTCAGCATTGTACCTTACTTATATTACCCCTTCTTGATAGGTCTTTTTGCCCTCTTATCCATCCTCTTCCGTTATCCAAGGAGGTATTCTTAATGTCAATAATATTCAATCATTATGGACGTCATACAGCGTAACTTCTTCCGTATTCTAAGCTCTGGTGCCTTCGGAACACAGTCGAGTATTGAACCGATGTCACCTTTCAAGTGGCGCAGACTCATGCAGATGGTGGAGGCACAACAGGTTACTTCCATTTTTATTAATGGTATTGCGGCTCACAGCATGGATGAGGGTCTGAACCTCCCAGACGCTATCATTGCCGAACTAAGGACGAAGATGGGGGATAACAAGACGCTGACAGCGAAAGTTCCAAAGGTCGTTCGCCTTAGTAACTCACTGTTGAATAGAAGGTTGAAGAGGCTCATCCACAACGAACTGCATAGTATAGACACCTCCGTTGAGGCTTTGGATATATTGAAACTCATCGTCGCTAACTCGGATGCAATGCTCAATCGGGGCATGAATCTGGGGGGAATAATCACCATCGGACAGTACTTGAGGATGCGAGGAGACAAGGTGGACTTTGTGAAACTGGACTCTTGGTTGACCCACCTACAGCTTCAGTCGATGGCAGAACTGCAAGGGAACATTCTCATCTCGGTCTTTGGTTTTGAGGAGGATGAGCTTCCGTTCGTCAAGAAATATGAT
>OGGI01002594.1_pt1 | contig 10319 bp, 8 predicted proteins | sample 1571051 | NCBI WGS metagenome assembly OGGI01 (sample SAMEA2582075, study PRJEB24529) | metagenome | biome: Human gut stool | place: China | collected 2011 | reverse complement strand
TTCATCGGCGTGGTGTTCTCCGCGACGTCCGTGTCGATTTCGGTGGCGGTGCTGAAGGAGGCAGGACTGCTCGATTCGAAGGAAGGCGTGTCGATCCTGGGCGCGGCCGTGGCCGACGACGTGATCGGTGTGATCCTGCTGTCCGTAATGTGCACGCTGGTGAACACCGGCAGCGTGAACGTGGCCGACCTAGGACTCATCATCCTGAAGCAGGCGGCGTTCTTCGTAGGGGCCGTGGTGGTGATCGTATGGATCGCACCGGCGCTCATGACGCTTGCGGGCGTGCTGAAGGCGCCGTCCGGCATCGCGGTGATGGCGGTGATCATCTGCCTTGCGATGGCGTGGGCTTCGGATCTTGCCGGACTGAGCTACGCGGTCGGCGCATTCTTCGCCGGCATCGCGGTGAGCAACAGCGACTATGCCGAAGAAACGGACCGTTATATAGAGCCGGTCGGGGATACGCTGTTCGTACCGGTCTTTTTCGTGGGCATCGGCTTGAATACGACCGCGGTCGATGATTCACGCATGATCGTATTCATCGTGATCATGACGATTCTCGGCGTGATCACGAAGATCGTCGGTTGCGGCCTGGGCGGCGCAATGGCCGGCTTCGGTGCGGCCTCGTCGGTGATGATCGGCGCCGGCATGGTGCCGCGTGGCGAAATGGCGCTGATCACGGCGCAAATCGGCTTCAACGAGCATGTGCTCGGCAACGAGTATTACTCGACGATCATCTTCATCATTTCACTGGTCACGCTGGTCGCTCCGCTGTTGCTGAAACTTACCATCAAGCGCATACCGGCACAGGCATAGCAGCGAGGGCATGGCAGGCAAGGCCGTTCCGAAGAACTGCACAAGATGCCAAACGGCCGACCGTGCTTCACGCAGGGTCGGCCGTTTGCATTCGGGGCGTCCGTCCATTAGGCGAGGATGCCGTCGACGAAGCCTTCCGGATCGAACGGAGCGAGATCATCCGGGCCTTCGCCCAAGCCGACGAGCTTGACCGGAACGCCGAGCTCCTTCTGTACGGAAATCACGATGCCGCCCTTGGCGGAACCGTCCAGCTTGGACAGCACCACGCCGGTAATGCCAATCGCTTCGGCGAACACCTTCGCCTGCGCCATGCCGTTCTGGCCGGTGGTGGCGTCGAGTACGAGCAACACTTCGTCGACCGGCAGGTTCTTTTCGGTGACGCGGCGGATCTTGCCAAGCTCGTCCATGAGATTCGCCTTGTTCTGCAAGCGGCCGGCGGTATCGATGATGAGTACGTCGGCGTGCGTTTCCTTGGCTTGTTCACTGGCCTCAAATGCGACGGACGCCGGGTCGGCACCATCCTTGTCGGAACGCACGACCGGTACGCCCACCTTCGCGCCCCAGGTTTCGAGCTGATCGGCGGCCGCCGCACGGAACGTATCGGCGGCGCCCATCATCACCTGCTTGCCGTCGGCCACGAACAGACGAGCCAGCTTGCCCGCAGTGGTGGTCTTACCGGTGCCGTTCACGCCGACCATGATGATGACGCTCGGCTTGTTCGCACCTTCCTTGTCGGCGTTGAGACGGCGATCCGTATCGGTGCCGACCAGCTTGAGCAGTTTGTCCTTCAAGGCTTTGCGCACTTCGGACGGATCGGACTGACCGCTGATGCGGGCATCGTTACGCAGTTCCTCAACCAACTGTTCGCTGGCCTCGGCGCCGACGTCAGCGAGTAGCAGGGTGTCTTCGACATCCTCCCAATCGGACTCGGAAAGATGGTCCTTGGCGAGGATGTTGAACAATACCTTGCCAAAAGGATTGCCTGACTTGGCCAGCTTGGCCTTGAGACGCTGAATGCGCGAGCCCGTGGACTCCGGGGTTTCCACCGCCGGCGCGGCCTTCGCCTCTTCCGTCGAGGCGATCGGAGGGACTTCGGCCGCTACTTCCTGGACTTCCTCGGCTTCCTGGGCCGTCTCAGCTTTCTGGACTTCTTGGGCAAGACGCTCATCAGCCTTGGCCTTGGCATCCTCAACGGACTTGTCTATGGCTTTCTTGCGCGACTTGCCGAACCACCAACCACCAAGCAGCAACAGCGCTGCAATCACAACAATGGCGACAATCGCGATAATCACATTGGTATCCATAATCCCAGCCTAAAAACCGCAACGGACACATCGCCCCATCCTCACCTGTCCGATTCTGGAGAATCGGACACTCGGAGGCGCATGCAGGCATCCTACATGTCCGATTCTCCAGAATCAGACAAACAGGTACGCTCCGCTTCCCCACAGTTGTCCGATTCTCCAGAATCGGACATGCAAGGGCATGTGCGGGTGCCTTATGTGTCCGATTCTGGAGAATCGGACACTCGGGGGAGCTCATCCACGGGGCGTGAAAAACTGGACAGCATGGCCAGTACATCCAGGATGACGTCATTTCAAAGACGTGAGCAGCTCATCGAAATCGGTCGGTCGCTGTTCGCGTCGAAGGGGTTCGAAGCGGTAAGCGTAGAGGAGATTGCCGCGACCGCGAAGGTATCGAAGCCCATCGTCTATGAACATTTCGGCGGCAAGGAAGGCCTGTACGCCGTAGTGGTGGACCGTGAGATGCGCGCACTCACCGACACACTCGTCAACGCGCTATCCGACCAACAGGCGCACCCTCGTCAAATCGTGGAACGTGCCGCACTGGCCCTGCTCACCTATGTGGAGGAGAACGCCAAAGGATTTCGCGTGCTCACCCGAGATTCGCCGAAAACCGATCCGGCCGGATCGTTCAGCTCACTGCTCGGCGATATCAGCATTCGCGTGGAAGACCTGCTCACCGAATCGTTCAAACGCCAGCACCTGCCCGCCAAGGGCGTGCCATATTATGCGCAGATGCTCATCGGCATGACCGTATACACCTGCCAGTATTGGGCCGACCAGCGCAAGCTCAGCAAGGAGCAGCTGGCCGCGCACATCGTGAATCTCGCCTGGTACGGCCTGAGCCGCATGGAAGCCAAGCCGGAGCTGCGTTTCGAAGGGGACAAGGCGCAACGGGAGGCGGAAAAACGCATGGAGAGGGAAGAAAGAAAAGCCGTAAAAGGGCCGAAATCCGAGAATCCCCTCCCCCAGTCATCCCCGATGGCGACTTCTTCGCCGGAAGAGACGGAAGCGGACTGACGGCTACCGCAGTCGCAAGGATTGACGTTAAGCGAACAAACGTCAACGAATGTACCGAAGGTATCCCTAGGGGGAATTTCAGGTGCAGTTTACGACTTTCGGGGTACCGATTGTGCATAACGGGTACCCCGAAAGCGCACAAGGTGCTACGTTAGTTTCGTTATGCGGCAATCGGACGATCCGCTACCGTAACCGACGCCTTTGGCTTTACCCAAGGAAGAATATGCAGGAGAAGAAGACGCTCACCTTCGTGGTGCCCGCGTACAACATGGAAACGTATCTGGGACGGTGCGTCGAGTCGCTGATCGCCGCGAAACGCAACGATGACATCGAAGTGCTGATCATCGACGACGGTTCGTCCGACGGTACGCTTGCCATGGCGAAGTCCTTCGAACAGCGGCATCCCGGCGTGGTGCGCGCGATCCATCAGGACAACAAGGGGCATGGCGGCGCGGTGAACACCGGCATTGCGGCGGCGAGCGGCATGTACGTGAAGGTCGTGGACGCGGACGATTGGGTGGGGGCCGAATCGCTTGAGCTCGTAATGGCCACACTACGCGAGGAGGCCGAGCGCACCGATCCGATCGACATGCTGGTGACCAACTACGTGTACGACAAGGTCGGCAAGATCGTGAAACACGTGGTGAACTTCCGTCGCGCCATGAAGTCCGACGAACGACTGACCTGGAACGATCTGGGCCATTTCGGATTGGCGGAATACATTCTCATGCATGCGCTGACCTTCCGCACCGCGGTGGTGCGCGCATCCGGCATGCGGCTGCCCGAGCACACCTTCTACGTGGATTTCATCTACGCTTACCAGCCATTCCCGTGGGTGAAGACGATCAAGTACCTGGACACGCCGTTCTACCACTATTTCATCGGCCGTGACGGCCAAAGCGTACAGACCGACGTGATGATCCGCCGCGTGGACCAGCTGCGCCTGGTGAACCAGTACATGGTGCGGGCGACCCCGGAACGCGGGACCGTGCCGGAAGGCCTGTACCGTTACATGATTCATTTCCTGGCGATTGAGACTTCCGTAGCGAGCGTGTTCATGATTCTGTCTCGCAAGCCGGAAAACTATGCGAAAAAGAAGGAGATGTGGGCGGACATCAAAGCCTACTCGCCTTCCATGTATGCGGATGTACGCAGGAAGGCCATGTCGCGCGCGCTGAATCTGCGCGGCTCAATCGGTCGGTTCGTGATTCGCAACGGCTATTTCGTGGCGGAACACGTCGTCGGATTCAACTGAGTCGGCCGAACCGGAGCCGATGCGCCGTACGGCGGGATCAGTTCCAGCGATCCGACATCGCGAAACCGTTGCGCATAAGATTGCTGGACGTGTGCAGCACGTCGTTGAGCAGTTTCGTGGCATGCGTACGCAAGTATTCCGCCATCTCGTCGTTGGCCGCCTGCAGCCGCCCGGCAATCGGCTCCCCCGCTGTCTCCGCCACGGAATCGCCGACGGCCGAATCGTCTGAATCCTTGCCGATATTGCGTAAGACGGCATCCGTACGTTCGACCAAACGATGACCGTACGTGCGAGCGGCCTCCGCGAATGCTTCAATCGCATTGCTGGTCTCATAGAAATGCGCATCGGCGAGCGCCGCAATCAGCCGGTTCGTCCAATACAGATTGTCGGTCGAGACCTCCGGCGTGGTGTCGCGCAGGTAGGCGGGCGTATCGTCGACGTTCGCGTAGAACGGCGTAGCTGCGGTGAATGGGCCGGAACCGTATGAGATCCACATGATCGAACGGTTCGCTTCCGGCGCGTATGGGCGAATCTGCATGGCTACCATATGCCCGGTGCGGTTGATGCCGATCGGGCGGTAGCGGTGGCGGCTCTCCGGCGTGCCGAGTGTGCCGTATGGGTCGTATGGAGTGCCTTCGAAATGCGCGCTCATCAGGAAGTCGACGTCTTCGATGGTGATGGCGCTCTCAGGCACGCGGCACCATGGAATGTCGTCGGAATCCGGCGTATAGCGTGCGGACGGCGAATCCCAATCTTCGCTGGGGTTCAGGTGGCGTTGCATGTTCCAGGCGCGCGGGGTGTTATAGATGTGGTCTTTTGCAGTGGCCGTGCCGAAAGCGGTTCGCGGATTGAAATGATTGCGTCTCAAGGCCACGCGGCCGCCGATGACGCCATTGGGCGTTCCTGCTGGCTGAAAGCCGAAACCGTTGGACGGAGCCGCATTGATCGTACGATTGAGATGGTGTGCGGCCATGAATTCGCACAAATCCGCACTGCACATGAATTCGCGCTGGTCACTGAAGGCGTCGTCGAAGTCGAAATCATCGATGCCGAGCTGGTTGGGAATGGTCGCATAGCAGTCGTCCGGTACACGGCGGGCGATCCAATGGTGGCCGCCTATCGTCTCGACATACCAGATTTCATCCACGTCGGAGATGATGATGCCGTTCGACTCGTAGGTGCCGTATGCCGAGAGCAGTTCCGCAAGGCGCGCAACGCCTGCTCGCGCGGTGTTCACGTATGGCAGGACGAGCGTGATGATGTCTTCCTCGCCGATGCCGCCGGGAATTTCGGGCGTTCCGGCTTGTGCATCGGCCGGAGCTCGACCAGCGGATCGGCCGCGAGCACGCGTTCGTTGACGGCGATGGTTTCGGTGGCGCTCATCGCCACATTGTGTTCGTTGACACCTGCCTCGGCGAGGATACCGCGGTTCGGCAGCACATTCGGCACGATGCTGTATCGGCAGGGATTGTCAGGCAGATCGATTTCGACGTGGCTCAACACGCTGCGATAGTGCCGTGGCTGATTCTCCGGCGCGATGGCGACGAATCGTTTCGGATCGTAACGGCCGGATCCGGAATCGTCATCGCGGGCGATGATGGTGGAGCCGTCGTAACTGGCTTTTTTGCCTACAAGAATCGTGGTGCATGACATATGCCTCACTCTAGGCCGATTTGATGGGTGACGACGGAATTCCCGATATATTCACTGATAGATTCACCGCGCATCGCCAATTCGTGTGGCGTTTGGTCCGAATGTGCTGTATACTATGTCACTGTTGCCCCTCTAGCTCAACGGTTAGAGCAGCGTCCTTTTAAGTCGTGGGTTCAGGGTTCGAATCCCTGGGGGGGCACAGGTTCTCATCCCGCGTTTCGTTGCGCATCTTGTCCCGTATCTCGTTGCGTAGCAATGTCATTCCGAAAGCACTAACCCGTATCTCAGTGGCATTCCATTCGCCATCTCCGGCTCCTGTTCCTTTCGTTGTTGAGTGTCCTCATGCCATTTCAGGGCTGGAAGATCGTTCGCATTGGCCACCGGGCAATCCGTCTGCGCGGAAAATCCGTAGGACGATGACGCGACGGATGCGCCAGTCGCAATGGTCGGCATGGACGGATGCGGCCTGCGCACGCTTCAGGAACGGGCGAGGACTCGATTGGCGACATGCGAGATGGGTCACATTCCACGCTTTGGGATAGACTGAAATCGTTCGAACAAACGTTCGTACCTGACGTCAATCTGGGGAATTCCCCACTATATGCAGTGGTGAAACGCGCGACACACCACTACAGGTAGTGTGTATCCTAGATAGTGGTTTGCAGACGAACAAGCACAACCGAAGAACGTGGCCAGTACAGCTTGCATAGGGAGGAATCGATGACCGTAACCGTTTTCACCAATCCGAGCAACCCGCAGTGCGAAGCCACCGAGCAAGAGCTTGCAAAACTGGGCGTACGCTATGTGGCCATTGACCTGACGCAGAATCCTTCAACGTTCGAGCAGATCAAGGACGCCGGATTCAAGCAGATTCCAGTGGTGATTTCGCCAAACTCGTCCTGGAGCGGGCATAGGCCGGATCTGATTCGACAGCTGGCGCAAAGCTTCGCGGCATAGCAAGCACCCCCTAACGCCGTCACGCCCACAGCGTAACCCTCCCCCGTCTGGGGAAGGGGCAACGGCTACATGCGGCCAGCGGAAGACGGGTCGATAGACATGGTCTGGAAACGGTCGACCATGAACGCATCATTGAAATAGGTGGCGAAGAACTGCGAGACCGGTGAATTCTGGGCGATGCCGGCCATGCGCGAATACCAGGCGTCCAATGCCATCAGCGTCATTACGCCGTCGACGAACAGCAGCACGAAGCATACGGCCGTCAACGAATAACGCACCTTCCACGGAATGCGCTGAATCAACGCCAGCAATCGCGGCAAAATCAGCTTGACCCATATCAGACCGAGCAACCCCCAGAAAAACATGTACTTGCCGGAAGTGCGGCCGTCAATCGACAGCCATTGACCCGTATAGTTCCACGCCGTGATGCCGAAGGCCGTTTCCATGAACCAACTGGTGAAATATTCGAAGGCACCGCCGATCAGCGCGCTGGCACAGAAAATCAGCAGCCAATTGGACCGCCACAGGTGATTCAACAGCACGGTCAGGATCACCGCGCCAAAGCCGTAAATCGGCGAAAATGGCCCCCATAGGAAGCCGGCACGATCCTGATACTCGCCGAACAGAATGAAATGGTAGATGGTCTCAATCGCCAGACCGAACACGCAACCGACCACGAATAGCCAGAACAGATTGAAGAAGTCCAGCGAAATGTAGCCTTTGCCGGTCAGATCCCGGCCGGCCATGCCCACGGCCACGGCATCCTCGTACTCACTACGCGCATCCATGCGGCGCAAGGCGAACTGCAGTCGGCGCTCCTCGCGCAACGACGGGTCGGCGGTGATATGCAACGCGATCAACACGACCAGCTGCACGGCCGGAGCGATCAGATTGACGTCAAGACCTTGCAATGCCAACGATAAGAGGCCCTCCGCGAGGGTGAGCGGAATCATCACGTATGTCCACTGCGCCACGTGACGCCGTTTGTTCAGCACCAGCAGCACGCCGAACACCGCCAGACAGGCCGTGGTGGCCAACAGCACGACCGCATGAATGACCGACAGGATAACGGTGAGGTTGATGGCGTCGACCGCCATACGGCCTTCGATCACGGCACGTACCGCATACAAGGCCGCAAGCACGATAATCGGCAGCGTGACCACACCCTCGACCAGCATGATGATGCCGTAGATGCGGAAAATCAACGGCAGGCGGCGATCGGCGGGGTTGCTGGATTCATCGGCCGTCACCGCATCAACGGCTTGCGCACCTTCGATGGCGTCGATAACGGTTTCGTCGGCGATGGCCGCGCTTGTTTCGTGCTCGTTCATATGTGCACCCTCCCGGGCCAACGCTATCAAAAAACGCGTAATATCGCGTAGGGAAAATGCTAAGTGCCCGAAAACATGAGACCTCATACCCCCTAAAACGCTATCTGGCTGCCAGATAGCGTTTTAGGGGGTATGAAGAATCCTCGCGATGAAGGCGCAAGCCTTCACCGCGAGGAGGAAAACGCCGCGCGTTCCCATTTAGCATGACATATGCGGTCAGCTGGCGATGGTGTCCGAATCGTCGGCGTCGGAATAGCTGCTGCTGGAGTTCGAACCACTGGACTTGCCGGAGCTGGAACCGTCGGACTGGCTACCGGAATTGCCATTGGAATCGGACTGGCCATCAGAGCCGCTTTGGCCGCCCTGCCCGCTCGGAGGCTCACCCATCTGGCCATTGCCATTCTGGGAATTGCCATTGCCGGACTGGCCGCCCATCTGCCCCGGGCCGCCCTGGCTCGGGCCACCTTGCTGGCTCATCTGCGGCTCATTGGAACCGGACAGCGCATTCACGGCGAAGGCACCGCCGACGCCACCGACCAGACCGCACAGAAGGCTTATGCCCGCCACGACGCCGATGACCTTGCCACCGAGCTTGGTATTGGACTTCGCGGCAACCGGACCATTGAACGAATCCGGAACAGGCTGCGCCGGCTGGGTGGGCGGCGCATAGTACTGCTGAGCGGGCTGCGAAGCCTGCGTACCCTGCTGTTCGGGCATGGTCTGGGTCGGCTGCCCGTCGGTGTTCTGCTGCTGGTTTTGGGTGTTCCTGGTATCGAAATCGAAGTTAGTCATGATGTACTCCTTTGAGTGATATTGCAGTGATGTTGGATATTGGGTTTGCCGTGGGGATCAGAAGGACCAAGAGGTGCTGGTGCCGAATTGCTTGTCGAATGCCGTGCGGTCAGTCACTTCCGAGCTGAGTTCGGTGTCGGAACCGGCCTCGACGGTGGTGCCGTAGGAGCCGGTGACCGTGACGGTCAGGTCACTGTCGCCGGAGACCACGGTTTTGCCGTTGGCCTTGATGGTGACGGTTTTGCCGGAGGAGTCCACCACCTTGCCGCCATCGGCCACGTTCAGGGCGGAGACGGTCGTGTCGGCCGTGACCACCCACGTCGAGGTGCCGTCAACATTCACGGTGATCGGAGCGTCCGAAGTCGAACCGGCGGAATTCTCAGTGATTTCAGCGGAACCCGTCCACGTGGAGCCTTCCAGCAGGTTGAGCGTCACGCTCGAAATGGTGTCGGCGCTCACCTTGCCCTTCAACGTCTGCGAACGCCCGGTGAAGTTCACCGTCGCACCGTTCGAGCCTGCGGTACCCCAGTTATTCGAATCGTTGCCGGCCGCCATGATCAGGTTCGCCGCGTCCGAGTCGAAGTCCAGATCGGTGTTCGAGAGCACCACGTCGGCTGTGGTGTTGGTGAAATAGAACATCGATCCGCTGGTGATCGCCGATTTCAACGTGGAGTCCTTCGCCTGGAAGGTGGCATGTTGACCGGTCGAGGATTCCGCGTCGCCGGAGGTCGACTGGTAGATGATCACGCCGTTCGCCACCGGATCGGAACCGGTGGTGCCGGTATTCGTGCTTTCCAGCGTCGAATTGTTGATCAGGATGGTGTTCAGGCCCTCCATACCGGCGATCTGCGAACCGCTCGCCGTACCGGTCACGCCCGAAACCTCGATATCGCCGGTCGAGTACAGCAGTGGGGAGCCACTGCCGGCCGTGTTCAACGTGGAGTCGGTCACGGAAACCGATCCGCCGCCGCGATCGGTGGCGAGTGACGCACTGTGGTCGCCCTTGGTCGAAATCGTCATCGCGTTGGCGATGATCGAGCCTCCATAAGTGGCATCAAGGCCACGCGAGTTGGCCGCGGATGTGGTGATGTTGACATTATTGGCCAGCACGGATGCGGAATCGGTGGAGAAGATGGCATTCGATCCGGAGCTCGTCGCGTCAATGGAAGAGTCGGAGATGATGGCCTTCGACTT
>OGGI01002580.1_pt1 | contig 10376 bp, 10 predicted proteins | sample 1571051 | NCBI WGS metagenome assembly OGGI01 (sample SAMEA2582075, study PRJEB24529) | metagenome | biome: Human gut stool | place: China | collected 2011 | reverse complement strand
TATAACTAAGTTTCGTTGGTTTCTCTGCCAATACAATTCGTTCAATTTCAGCTAAATCTAAATTATTAAGATAAGCATAATTCAGAGCAGTTTGTAGGGCAGGAAGGCTCGGATTAAATGCTGCATTTTCTGCATAACGCCCTGTTATTATATCCCCATTTCTAAATAAAATTGCAATGCCGTGCGGACTATTTGAATAAGGGCAATGAGCCTGATTGGCTGCATGGATAGCCTCCTGAACTAGCTGATCAGGATGATTTTCATCAAGTTGGTGATCTTCTTGATTAAGTAATAACGTATGAATATCTAAATCTTTAGGCCCAAAAGCATCAGGCAAATAACTATGCAGTGGATTATGTTGGCTATGTGGCAAATGGATCGCAATGTTTTCAGCTTGATGCAATTCATTCATAAATTGGCGGCAATGTCCACATGGCGTATAGTTTACTACCATATCACTAATTCGTTTTTCGCCTCTTAGCCAAGCGTGGCTAATCGCACTTTGCTCTGCGTGAATGGTTTGCTGAATGGCGGTATGGGCAAATTCTTGGTTCGCACCAAAATAAAAATCGCCGTGCTCACCAATCGCAATTGCACCCACTTTAAAATGTGAAATGTCAGTATGGCTATAACAGGCAGCAACAGGTAAAAGTTGCATCGCTAGGGCTAAGGGGTCTAGTTTCAATTGTTGGCATACTTGCTGAACTTGTTGATGAGAAAGAAAACCTGCCCAATTTTGACGATTTAAAATATGAATAAGTGCTTGATTAAGCGGTCTATTTTCCGATAAAGTTTGCGAAATGGCATCTTGCATAACTCTCTCCCAATGCAAAAAAGATTAAAAATCTAACTGCTTGTTATTAAAGCATAAATTTATTTTTATTACGAGAAGTTCGCTTCTTTACGATCAATCAATCTTGAAATTTGTGAACCTGATCACATTTATTAACTAACATTGATAGGCATAAACTTTAACAATTCATTAACGAATAGGTAATGCCTATATATTTTATTGAATGAAGTAATTTGTATCTATCAAGTGAAAGACATATACTTATCGACACAAAGAGTACAGGCTCTTTGATTTATTTTTTAATATTACATACATAAAGAGGGAACAAATTATGTCAAAAACATCAATTGGTTTAGATAAAGTTGCATCAGCAGAATTGGCTTCAAAATTAAATGATTTATTGGCAAGCTATCAAGTGTTCTATACTAACGTGCGTGGTTATCACTGGAATATCAAAGGTGTGAATTTCTTTGAATTACATGCAAAATTTGAAGAGATTTATACTGATTTAATTACCAAAGTAGATGAGTTAGCAGAACGTATTTTAACTTTAGGCTACACACCAAATAATGCGTATAGCCAGTACTTAAAAGTTTCACGTATTCAAGAAGATATTGCAGTAAGTAGTGCTCAAGACTGTTTATCTGGCACATTAGCAGGTTTAAAAGTGTTACTTGAACAACAACGCGAAATTCTTGAACTTGCAGGTGAAGCAGGTGATGAAGGTACAAATTCTCAAATGAGTGACTACATCAAAGAACAAGAAAAATTAGTGTGGATGTTCCAAGCAGCGTGCCAAACTTGCCACGCTTAATTTTAATTATTAAATAAATTAAAGGCTAACAGTGAAATGATCTGACCTTAAAAAGTTAGACTTATTTCGTTCAAGGACTGAGTGCTGCCATTCACAGGGCTCAGTCCTTTTAATTTCCCATGAATACACCATGGTTGTAATAATGAATGTACTTGTGGATGTTTTCTCCAATTGTTTAAACGTCTCAAATCGTTTGTCATAACAACATTCGGTTTTTAATCGTTCAAAGAAGCTTTCTATCGCACTGTTATCTAAATAATTCCCCTTCCTTGACATACTTTGTTGAATGCTATTTTTACCTAAATTTTTACTACTCTGATACATATATAAATACTGTTATTGATTTTCAAACCAACTCTCTAAAATCAAACAAGCCGAAATTGAATCCACTTTATCTTTTTTTAGTGCTTTATAACCACCGCGAGCGAAAATCTCTGATTTTGCTTCAACTGTGGTTAAGCGTTCATCTTGCAATTCCACAGGTAAGTTAAAACGCCCATTTAGGCGGTTGGCGAATTTTTTTGCTCGCTGTGTAAGCGGTTGTTCTGTACCATCCATATTGAGAGGTAACCCAACCACAAGCAGATCGGGTTTCCACTCTTGGATCACTTTGCCAATCATATCCCAATTCGGAATGCCATCTTGGGCTTTAAAGGATGGCAAGCCTTGTGCTGTACCTGTAATGCTTTGCCCTACAGCACAACCTATGCTATAAGTGCCAAAATCAAAGGCTAAAACGGTTTTTGTCATTGATGTTATTCCTTATTTATTTTTAGTTCTTTTAAGCAATTGTCTGTAATAATCCCATGCAAAATATTGACCAGGATCTTGTTTTCGACCCGGGGAAATATGCTGATGCCCTGTAATTCGCTCATCGGTAATGGCGGGGTAAGCGGTCTGAATTGCTTGGGTTAATGCAACAAGGCTTTCATATTGAGCTTGGGTAAAAGGCTGATTGTTCGAACCTTCAAGTTCAATGCCAATTGAAAATTCATTGCACTTCTCGCGCCCTTCAAAATTTGATACCCCTGCGTGCCAAGCCATATCGTTAAAATTCACATATTGGGTAATTTCGCCTTGTCGATTAATTAAGCAATGAGCAGAGACGCGTAAATCCTTGATTTCTTGGAAATAAGGATGGGCATTGGGATCAAGTTTCCCTTGAAAAAAATCATCAATGAAATGTTCGCCAAATTGCTCAGGCGGTAAGCTGATGTAATGAATGACCAAGAGCGAAATATCATTGATATTAGGGCGAGGGTTAAAGTGAGGCGAAGGAACTTGTTTTTGGCGAATCAAGCTGCCATTTTTTAAGGTTAAATCCATAGCGTTTTGTGGTAGAATTCTGCTATTTAAAATCAATAAAATTGAGAGAGAAATGCTTAGCTATCGTCATAGTTTCCACGCAGGAAACCACGCAGATGTGCTTAAACACATTGTACAACTTCTTATTTTACAGTCGCTCAAACAAAAAGAGAAAGGCTTTTTATATTTAGACACTCACTCTGGTACAGGGCGTTATAGTCTATTTAGTGCAGAATCAGAAAAAACGAGCGAATATTTAGAAGGGGTAGCTCGCCTTTGGGAACACGATGATTTGCCTGAAGAAGTTGCCCTTTATATTGATGAGCTAAAAAAAATCAATCGTGGCGGTAAATTAAAATATTATGCAGGGTCGCCATTGCTGGCAGTCAACCAACTTCGCCCGCAAGATCGTGCGATTTTAACTGAGCTTCATCCAAACGATTTTCCATTATTACGTCAAGAGTTTGTCAAAATAGAGAATGTGCAGACCAAACGTGAAAATGGTTTCCAACAATTAAAATCAGCATTACCACCGAAAGAACGCCGTGGCTTTGTACTCATTGATCCGCCTTACGAGCTTAAAGAAGATTATGAGTTAGTGGTAAAAGCCATTGAAGAAGGCTACAAACGCTTTGCGACAGGCGTGTATGCGATTTGGTATCCTGTGGTGCTTCGCCAACATTCAAAACGTATTGTGCGTGGCTTACAAGAAACGGGTATTCGTAAGATTTTACAAATCGAACTTGCTGTTCGCCCAGATTCAGACCAACGTGGGATGACCGCAAGTGGGATGATTGTGATTAATCCACCTTGGCAGTTAGAAAGCCAGATGAAGAAAATTCTACCTTATTTAACCGAAGTGCTTGTGCCAGAAGGTACGGGCTCTTGGACTGTTGATTGGATTACGCCAGAATAATCTGTCCCCATCTTGGTTTTAGCCGAGATGGGGATTTTTTTGTGAAATTTTCAGTAAAAACAACCGCTTATATACGAGGAATTTATAATGGAACAATACAAATATGACTTTATTGAATTCGCACTCAGTCGCCAGGTGCTTAAATTTGGTGAATTTACCTTAAAATCAGGCAGAAAAAGTCCTTACTTTTTTAATGCAGGTTTATTCAACACAGGTCGAGATTTAGCTAAATTAGGTGAGTTTTATGCTCAAGCTATTCAATCATCAAAATTAGATTACGATGTGTTATTCGGGCCAGCTTATAAAGGGATTCCTATTGCAACAACGGTTGCTGTTGCGTTAGCTAAGCAATTTGATGTAGATAAACCTTGCTGTTTTAACCGCAAAGAAACGAAAGATCACGGTGAAGGTGGCAACTTAATTGGCTCTCCACTTAAAGGTAAAATTTTGTTGGTGGATGATGTGATTACTGCTGGTACAGCCATTCGTGAATCAATGGAAATTATCCGAGCAAACCAAGCCGAATTAGCAGGGGTTTTAATTGCATTAAACCGTAAAGAAAAAGGCAAAGGTGAGCTTTCAGCTATTCAAGAAGTAGAACGTGATTATGGTTGCCAAGTCTTTTCAATCGTAGATTTTGATGATCTGGTACAATTTATTGAGAAATCGACAGAATACACCCCATTTTTGCCTACGATGAAAGCATACCGTAAGCAGTATGGAATATAATGAAAAATTTTCATCTTGACTGTTGATAAATTTCATAAATATTAAATTCGTTTTTCTTGTATCTCAATGCTAATTCACTTAAATTATTGAATACCTTAATAAAATTACGATAAGGAATAAAAATGACTAAAAAACTCCCATTACACGCTGATACTGTTGGCTCCTATTTACGTTCTGATGCTTGGAAACAAGCTCATGCTGATTACAAAGCAGGCAAAATTTCACTTGAAGAGCGCGACACAATTGTAGAGCAAGAAGTGCGTAAATTAGTAGATGCTCAACTTGAAGCGGGTATTCAAGTGGTCACCGACGGTGAATATCACCGTTCTTGGTGGCACATCGATTTCCTAGAAAACTTAAATGGTATTGAAGGTTATGTGCCAGAAAAAGCTTACGCATTCAAAGGTGTCGAAGTTCGCCCTTACAACACCCGTTGCTGTGGTAAAGTTTCTTGGAATCCAAACCACCCATTTATTGAGCATTTCAAAAAATTCAATGCGATTGTTGATGGCCGTGCGGTTGCAAAATTTACCATCCCAAGCCCGAATCAATTAATGTACCCTGTGCAATGGGATCACGGTGTGTATACAACCCGTGAAGAGTTTGCTAAAGATGTACAACAAGCTTATAAAGAAGCAATCAAAGCCTTCTATGAAGCGGGTTGCCGTTATTTACAAATCGATGATGTGTACTGGGGCTCTCTCTGCAACAACCATGCACAACCTACTTTTGAAGCAGATAAAGCACAAGCGGTTGCGAACGTGCAAGCAATTCTTGCAGATAAACCAGCAGATATGATCATTACCACTCACGTTTGTCGTGGTAACTACAAATCTTCTTACTTATTAACGGGTGCCTATGATCCTGTCGCAGATGGTTTATTTGGTCAAACCAACTACGATGGTTATTTCTTAGAGTATGATGATGAACGTTCAGGTGGTTTCGAGCCGTTAAAACATTTTACGAATAACAAAGGACGCGTAGTGTTAGGTTTAATCAGCTCAAAATTCCCAGAGCTGGAAGATAAAGAAGCGATCAAAGCACGTATTCAAGAAGCAGCAAAATATGTGCCACTTGAGCAACTTTGCTTAAGCCCACAATGTGGTTTTGCATCAACCGAAGAAGGTAACGTAATGACTGAGGCTCAGCAATGGGCAAAAGTCCGTCACGTTGAAGAGATCGCAAAAGAAGTTTGGGGCGAAGATTAATTTTTCCATTTCATAGAAAAATCAACCGCTTGTAGGGCATTCTACAAGCGGTTAATTTTATATTGGGCTTTGCAAAATAAGGACAGATTATGTAAATATTTTATCTTCCAATTGTCATATCGAACAAAAAGACCACCTCTTCCGATACGGTCTGCTTTTCTAATATTTTACCGTATGTCCATAGCTTTCAATGATACCTTTGATACGCTCTAGCACCTCTTTCGGTGGTGGTAATACGCCCTCTAATTCATATTTATAACCCAAAGTTTCCCATTTATGTGCACCTAAACGGTGGTAAGGTAAGAGTTCTACTTTCTCGATATTTTCCATACCTTTAATGAACTGTCCTAAACGGTGAGCAGAATCATCGTCATCGGTATAGCCTGGTACAACCACATAGCGAATCCAGGTACGTTTGTTAAGTTTTTGTAAGTAACGAGCGAAATCAAGAGTGCGTTTGTTTGACACACCGACGAGATCTTGATGAATTTCATCGTTTAGTTGTTTTAAATCTAACATTACCAAGTCAGTAACTTCTAACATTTCATCTACCACAGGGCTGTAATGACGCACAAAGCCATTGGTGTCTAAGCAGGTATCAATGCCTTCGGCTTTACAGGCTCGGAACCAATCACGTACAAATTCCATTTGTAACACTGCTTCGCCGCCAGATGCGGTAACACCACCGCCTGTTGCTTTCATAAAATGTTTATAAGTTACTACTTCTTTCATTAGGTCTTCAACGCTAATCAATTTACCGCCATCTAAATCCCAAGTATCGCGATTATGGCAATATTTACAACGCATTAAACAACCTTGTAAAAAGAGAATAAAACGAATCCCTGGTCCATCTACGGTACCGCAAGATTCATAAGAATGATATCTAGCCATCACTGACATAATGTTCTCCTAATAATTCGTTCGTAATATGTTGAAATAAATAATCTGTACGAACTTATTTATTTCAAGATACTAAATAATAAACCTAACTAAATCTGTTGATATATAAGCAATTTAAATAAAACAAGCGGTCAGATTATACAACTGTTTTGCAGAATCTGACCGCTTTAATTTACCTTAGAACACTAAATTTAAATTACATACATTCTGTGAATGTACGAGTAATTACGTCTTGTTGTTGTTCTTTAGTTAATGAGTTGAAACGTACTGCGTAGCCTGAAACACGGATTGTTAATTGTGGATATTTTTCAGGATGTTCAACTGCATCTAATAAAGTTTCGCGGTTTAATACGTTTACGTTCAAGTGTTGACCGCCTTCCACTTCTGCCTCGTGGTGGAAGTAACCATCCATTAAGCCCGCAAGGTTGCGACGTTGTGCTTCTGGATCTTTACCTAACGCATTTGGTACGATTGAGAAGGTATAAGAAATACCATCTTTCGCGTAAGCAAATGGTAATTTAGCCACAGAAGTTAAAGACGCTACCGCACCTTTTTGGTCACGACCGTGCATTGGGTTTGCACCTGGTCCGAATGGTGCACCTGCACGACGACCATCTGGGGTATTACCTGTTTTTTTACCATATACCACGTTAGATGTGATAGTAAGAACAGATTGAGTAGGTACTGCGTTGCGGTAAGTTTTGTGCGTTTGGATTTTTTTCATGAAACGTTCAACTAAGTCGCATGCGATGTCATCCACACGGTTGTCGTTGTTACCAAATTGTGGGTATTCGCCTTCAATTTCGAAATCTAATGCCACATTTGAAGCGACAACATTACCATCTTTATCTTTAATGTCGCCACGAATTGGTTTCACTTTCGCATATTTAATTGCAGATAATGAGTCAGCAGCAACAGAAAGACCTGCGATACCACACGCCATTGTACGATATACATCACGATCGTGGAACGCCATTAACGCTGCTTCGTAGCTGTATTTATCGTGCATAAAATGGATGATGTTTAATGCAGTCACATATTGTGTTGCTAACCAATCCATAAAGTGATCCATACGGTTCATTACATCATCAAAGTCTAGGTATTCAGATGTAATTGGTGCTGTTTTAGGACCTACTTGTGCACCAGATTTTTCATCGATGCCACCGTTGATTGCGTATAGCATTGTTTTCGCTAAGTTCGCACGAGCACCGAAGAACTGCATTTGTTTACCGACAACCATTGGTGATACACAACACGCGATTGCGTAGTCATCATTGTTAAAGTCTGGACGCATTAAGTCATCGTTTTCATATTGAACTGATGAAGTATCAATTGAAACTTTTGCACAATAACGTTTGAAGCCTTCAGGTAATTGTTCAGACCAAAGGATAGTTAAGTTTGGTTCTGGCGATGGGCCCATTGTGTAAAGGGTATTTAAGATACGGAAGCTGTTTTTAGTTACTAATGTACGACCATCTAAGCCCATACCTGCTAAAGTTTCAGTTGCCCACATTGGGTCGCCTGAGAATAATTGATCGTATTCAGGTGTACGTAAGAAACGCACCATACGTAATTTCATGACTAAGTGGTCAATTAACTCTTGGGCTTCTTCTTCTGTGATTTTACCTGCTTTTAAGTCACGTTCGATATAGATATCTAAGAATGAAGAGACACGACCGAATGACATTGCCGCACCGTTTTGAGATTTAACCGCAGCTAAGTAAGCGAAGTAAGTCCATTGAACCGCTTCTTGTGCTGTTTCTGCAGGACGTGAAACGTCGAAACCGTATGAAGCAGCCATTTGTTTGATTTGACCTAAAGCACGGTGTTGTTCTGCAATTTCTTCACGTAATTGGATTGTTGCTTGAATATCTTCACCCGATTCTAAGCGTGGTTGCAATGATGCAAATTGACGTTGTTTGTCTTTCATTAAGAAATCTGCACCATAGATCGCTAAACGACGGTAGTCACCGATGATACGACCACGACCATATGCATCTGGTAAACCTGTGATGACACCTGATTTACGGCAACGTAAAATGTCTGGCGTATAAACATCGAATACACCTTGGTTGTGAGTTTTGCGGTATTCAGTAAAGATTTTTTCTACTTCAGGATTTAAAGTACGACGATAAACATCGCAGGAACCTTTAACCATTTTGATACCACCGAATGGGATGATGGCACGTTTTAATGGAGCATCTGTTTGAAGACCAACGATTTTTTCTAATGCTTGGTCAATATACCCAGGTTTGTGAGACGTAATCGTAGAAGGAATATCGCAGTCGATATCATACGGTTCGTGCGTTTTATTCTCAACTTTGATTTTTTCCATCACTTCTTCCCATAATTTAGTGGTTGCAGCAGTTGCACCCGCTAAGAAAGACTCATCGCCTTCATATGGAGTATAGTTTTTTTGGATAAAATCACGCACGTTTACTTCAGTTTGCCAGTCACCAGCAGTGAAACCTTCCCATGCTTTTTGTTGAGTTTCAGTTAATTGAGTCATTTTAAATCCTCTATTTGTTTTAAATAAAATTTGTGATGCCGAAACATCGTAGTTTGTAAAATCTCGGCGAAATTTGACCGCTTACATCTTGGTTCAACTTCTCGCCAGATTTATAAATAGGTTATTTTTAGTGCTTACGAATATATAAGAACCATTGCACTAAGCCGATAAAGAACACACCACCTACGATATTACCTAAGGTAACAGGAATTAAGTTCTTTACCACAAAATGATATAAATCTAAGTCTGCATATTGCATTGGATCAACACCAATCGCTGTCCAGAAAGAGGCATCTGAAGTATGGGCAATGACCATTCCCATCGGAATCATAAACATATTTGCTACACAGTGTTCAAAGCCAGATGAAACAAATAACGCAATAGGTAAAATCATAATAAAGGCTTTATCGGTTACTGATTTCCCTGCATTTGCCATCCAAACAGCAATACACACCATAATGTTGCACAAAATACCTAGTGTAAAGGCTTCTATCCAAGAGTGATGAATTTTATGTTGTGCTGTTTTTAAAATGGTCAATCCCCATTGACCATTTGCTACCATCATTTGACCTGAAAGCCAAATTAAAACCACAACACTTAAACCACCGATAAAGTTTCCACCATAAACGATAAACCAGTTTCTAAACATTTGGAACCAAGTAATACGGTGCGTTGCTTTTGCGACTGCGGTTAATGTAGATGAAGTGAAAAGTTCTGCTCCAAAAATCACACACATAATCACTCCAAGAGAGAACACCATACCACCTACTAATTTAGATAATCCCCACGCAACATCTGCTGTGCCTGTTTGCGTTGTAGTATAAAAAACGAAAGCAAGACCGATAAAACCACCGGCTAAAATTGCAGAGATAAAAGAATAGAGTTGATGTTTAGTTGCTTTATAAACTGCACCATCTTCGGTAATTTTCGCCATTTCAACAGGAGAAAACATAGGAAATCCTTTTGAATTTACCTTGATGCTTATTCAATAATTTTTCTGAATAAACTAAAATTGAAGGAATAATAAGATTTGTATGGAATTATAGACCTGTTCCACCAATCTGAAAATCAAAAACTTACCTATTTGGGGGAGGTTGAACACCTTTTTTTGATGTATCTCAACTTTACAAGAAATAGCAAACTTTTATTAAATTTAAATTAACCCATTTTTAACAATTTATTAAAACAATGTTTACTGATTA
>OGGI01002575.1_pt1 | contig 10388 bp, 8 predicted proteins | sample 1571051 | NCBI WGS metagenome assembly OGGI01 (sample SAMEA2582075, study PRJEB24529) | metagenome | biome: Human gut stool | place: China | collected 2011 | reverse complement strand
CCGCCAGCCTCGGCCCCCGCACCAAGGGCAAGACCAACATCGGCTGCATCTTCACCGGCAAGAAGGACGGCAAGGATAAGACCTACTACATCTACAACGTCTGCGATCATCAGGAGTGCTACAAGGAGGTCGGCTCTCAGGCCATCAGCTACACCACCGGTGTGCCTGCCATGTGCGGCGCGCTGATGCTGCTGACCGGCAAGTGGACCACCAAGGGCGTACACACTGTGGAAGAGTTTGATCCGGACCCGTATCTGGATGCTCTGGACAAGTACGGCCTGCCCCGCTCCGAGAGCCACGCCCCGGCTCTGGTGGACTGATGCGGCTGGCCGACACCCGCCCGCCCTTTGCGGGGCTGGCAAACCTTTCTGGGGCTGCACTGGCTGCCCTGCCCACCCCCTGCTACCTGCTGGATGAAGCCCGGCTGCGCCGCAACGGCGAGATCCTGCTGGGCGTGCAGCAGCGGACAGGCTGCAAGATCCTGCTGGCCCAGAAGGCCTTTTCCAACTACGACCTCTACCCGGTGCTGGCCCCCTATCTGGCGGGCACCGAGGCCAGCGGCCTGTACGAGAGCCGCCTGGGCAGGGAGGAGCTGCCGGAGAAGGAGAACCATGTGTTCTGCGCCGCCTACCGGACCGACCAGTTCGAGGAGCTGCTGCAATATGCTGACCACATCGTGTTCAACTCGCCCCACCAGCTGGCAAAGTTCGGCCCGGCCGCAAAGGCGGCGGGCAAGAGCGTGGGCCTGCGGGTGAATCCCGAGTACTCCACCCAGGAGGGCCACGAGATCTATGACCCCTGCGCCCCGGGCAGCCGTCTGGGCACCACCCGCGCCCAGTGGGATGCCGCTGTGGTGCAGCATCCTGACCTGCCCGACCTGCTGGACGGCCTGCACTTCCACACCCTGTGCGAGCAGGATTCCGACGCGCTGGCGGCCACCCTGCCCGCGCTGGAAGCGAAATTCGGTGACCTGCTGCCCCGGATGAAGTGGCTCAACTTTGGCGGCGGGCACCACATCACCCGCCCGGATTACGATCTTGCCACGCTGGAAAAGTGCATCACCGGGACGCAGGAAAAGTACGGCGTGCAGGTGTATCTGGAACCGGGCGAGGCCTGGGCGCTGAACGCAGGCTACCTCGTCACCACGGTGCTGGACACCCTGCAGAACGGCGAGACACATCTTGCCATTCTGGATATGTCCGCGGCCTGCCACACGCCGGATGTCATCGAGATGCCCTACCGCCCGCCCCTGCTGGATGCGGGCGAGCCGGGGGAAAAGCCCTGCACCTTCCGGCTGGGCGGCCCCACCTGCCTTGCCGGGGACGTGGTGGGCGATTACAGCTTTGCCGCCCCCCTCACCGAGGGTGACCGGCTCATCTTCGGCGACATGGCCATCTATTCCACCTGCAAGAACAACACCTTCAACGGAATGCCCCTGCCGGATATCTGGGTACTGCATGAAAACGGCACCACCCAGCCGCTGGCCCGCTTCGGCTACCACGATTTCAAATACCGTCTGGGCTCTCCCCGCTGAGCCGCCCGGATACACAAACACCCCTCTGCGCTCCTTTCGGAATGCAGAGGGGTGTTTGCTTATGAAATGGAGAACTCAGATCTCATACCACTTGATCTCGTTGGCTTCCAGATGCAGGTCGAAATGGTTTCCATCGGTGGTGTAGACCGTGGTGTCCTGCGGCTCGTAGGTGTTGTTCACCACGCAGTACTTGCCGTTCTTGACGTAGGCGTGCACCTCCACGTTGTAGTTGGAGCTGAACCAGGTGTGCAGCTCCTCCTCGCTGTGGGCGCTCCACAGAATGGCACGGTACAGGGTGCGGCTGTTGGCAAAGCTGTAGGGAACGCCGCTGATGTACACGGCGCGGCCCTTACCAAAGTCGTGGGCAGCCATCTGCACTTCCCGGTTCCGCTGCACCAGCACCTCGGTACCCTCGAGGGCGTAGATGTTCTTCTTGCCCTCGCCAAAGTCGATGGGCTGGTCGGCATCCTGCAGGATGAAGTGGTCCGGGTGCTCTTCCCAGTTGTACTTGTCGTAGTTGAGGGTGAAGCCGTTTTCTTCCTCCACGCCAAGCACGCTGGCCAGCTGGAGGATGTGGCCCTGATAGGCATGGCCGGAGGGCTCACCCACGCCGATGAAGCCGCCGCCGTTCCAGACGAACTTCCGGATGGCGGAGGAGATCTCCGGGTCCTCCCACCAGATGCCGCCGGTGTGGGCGGTGTCGGCATCGCCCACATTGATGATGACATCGAGGCTGTCCAGCAGAGCGGGGTCCTTCTTGATGTCCTCAAAGCTGATGAACTTCACGTCAAAGGGCGCGCCGGACAGCATTTCGATGACACCGGAGTAGCTGTAATTCTGCTTGTAGTAGAGGGCGTGGTGCACCATGTGGCAGCCCCAGGCCCGCATCTTGCCCCAGCAGTTCAGCACGGCCACCCGCTTGACGCAGTAGGGCGTGGTGCCCTTGATGTTCTCATACAGCTCACGGAACTCGCTGCAGACGCTCTCCACATAGTCCACGAACTCCGGGAACTGCAGCGCCAGCTTCAGGTAGCCGCCGTAGCCAATGCGGTCAATGGGCTTGCGCAGGATGGCGCGGCGGGCCGTGACCCAGTTTTCCTTGGCCTCCCGCACCGGGTCGCCGCCCTCGTGGAAGGTGTCCGGGAAGAAGTAGGGCAGGAAGCGGCCCTCCGTATACTTCACGCCCTCGATGTCCGAGATCAGGCGCAGGGTGGAACCGTTGCCCACGCTGCCCACCACGGCATCCAGACCGATGGTCTTGAACTCCGGCATAAAGGGCTCGGTGCCGATCCAGTGGTCCCCCAGGAACATCATGGCTTCGCAGCCGCATTCGTGGGTGATGTCCACCATCTCCTTGGCAAGCTTTGCCACCTCGCGGCGCTGGAAGGCCTGAAAATCCCGGAATTCCTTGCTGGGCACACGGTACTGGTTGTTGTAGTAGCCCTGATCGATGATGTACTCCGGGCGGAACTTATAGCCCACCTCCTTCTCGAACTGCTTCAGGATATAGGGGCTGACCGAGGCGGAATAGCCGTACCAGTCCACGAACTTCTCCCGCTTCAGCTCATCGAAGATCAGGGTAAACTGGTGGAAGAAGGTGGTGTAGCGGATCACGTTGACATAGGGGTGGTCTGCAATGAACTTCCGCAGCCGCTCCATGGAGTATTTGTGGGTCTTGGGCTGGCGCACGTCAAAGGTGATCTGGTGCTCAAAGTTGGTCCAGCCGTTGGTGGTAGCATTGTACATGTGCACCGGGTCCCAGATCAGGTAGGCCAGAAAGCTGACGGTGTACTCGTGGAACGGCACGGCCTGCACCGTCACGCTGCCGTCGGCGTAGCTCCACTGTGCCGGGGGCACGGGCTGACCGGTGGTTCGGTCCATGACCTCCCACCAGCGGGTGATGTCGTCGTTGGTGTTCACCTGCATCAACTCCGGGCTGATGCCCTTCATCAGTGGAATGGTCACGGTGTCACCGGGGGCGGTGTAGAAGCCGGTCATAATGTAGCACTGCTGCACCTCATCCGGGTTCGCCTTGGCCCACGCGTTGTCCTTGCGGGTGGTATAGTAGGTGGAGTAGATCTTTGCGTCGGCATCCTTCAGCTCCTGCGGAAAGTCGGTGCCGTCGCAGTCGCGGATGGCATCCGCGCCCCACTTTTTCAGGATCTCCAGCGTTTCGGGCACCACGTCCAGATCGGTCGGGATCGTTACGCGCCCGGTCATTCTATTTTCTTCCATGGGAATTCTCCTTTACCTCTCTTCTCCTCAGTCCTGATAGGGGGCGTTATAGAGCGCCAGCACAGCCAGCAGCAGCGCCACCCCCAAAAGCATGATGCCAAGACCGGCCAGCTGCCCGGTCATTTTCCAGCCTGCTGTCACCAGCGCGATGGACAGCACGAACAGTACCAGCATCAGCACCATGCGCAGGGCGGGATGATTTTTCCAGAATGCTTTCATCGTTTGTCACCTTACCCTTTCAGACCGCCCACGGTCATGCCCTGTGTCAGCTGCTTCTGCACGCAGATGTACAGGATCAGGGTGGGCAGCATCACCAGCACCAGACCGGCATACATGGTGCCGTACTGGGCCGCGCTCTGCTGGGCCTGCATCAGATTCAAAAGGCCCACTGGCAGGGTGCGGGGCGCGCTGGTGGAGCTCATCAGCGTCATGGAAATGATGTACTCGTTCCAGAAGGACAGGAAGTTGAACAGGATGATGGTGATGATGGAGGGCTTTGCCATGGGGAAGATGATACGGGTCATGGTGGAGAAGTAGCTTGCACCGTCGATGTAGGCAGCCTCCTCAAAGTCATGGGGCAGGGTGGCAAAATAGCCCGAAAGCAGATAGATGGTAAAAGGCAGGGCCGTGGCTGCATACACCACTGCCAGCACCACCAGATTGTTCAGCAGGAAGCTGCTGCCAAAGTGGCTCTTCAGCCAGACATCTCCGTCCCGCAGCATCAGGAAGATGGGCACCACGATGTAGTTGACATTGATGAACAGGCCTGCCATAAACAGGGTGTTCAGCAGTTTGCGGCCCTTGAACCGGAAGCGGGACAGGCAGTAGGCGGCAGGCAGCGCAATGACCAGCAGCAGCACCAGTGCCAATGCGGTCACGATGACCGAGTTGAGCATATACTCGCCCATCTTGGCTCCGTTCCACGCATTGACAAAGTTCTGCCAGTAGAACCCGGCAGGCAGCGCCCACGGGTTGCCGTAAAACTCCGCGTTCTGCTTGATGGAGGCCATGAATACCCATGCCACCGGTACGATGATGATCACCGCCAGCAGGACCAGCACAAAATAGATAAAGAACTTGTAGAGACCTTCCGCCGAGCGGGAAGATCTTTCGGTGGTATTCTGCATCTTCTTCCCTCCTTAGAATTCCAGCGGATCGCGGTCGGTGGCCTTGTTGACACAGGCGGACAGTGCAAACGAGAACAGGAAAATGACCACGCCAATGGCCATACTGTAACCATACAGGCCCGCGTCCTTCTGGCTGTACATATAGCTCAGCGCCACATCCGAAGCACCGTTGGGCCCACCGCTGGTCATGGCCTTGACAAAGAGGAAGGCCATGTTGATGGTGGAGATGATGAAGAAGGTCAGGGTGGTGCGGATGTTGGTCCAGATGAGGGGGATGGTGATCTGGAAGAACTGGGTCAGGCGGCCCGCACCGTCCAGATTGGCGCTCTCGTACAGGCTGGCGGGCACCGAGGACATGGAAGCCATATACATGACCATGTAATAGCCCACGGCCTGCCAGACCATGGCGAGGATGATGGAGGGGATGACCAGCTTTTCGCCCTTCCAGAGGATGGGGTCTGTCATATCCCGGAACAGGCCGATGATGCTGTTCAGCATACCGTTTTCCGGCTTATAGATGGCCGAGAAGATGCCGGAGATGACGACCACCGACAGGATGTTGGGGATGTAGAAGATGACCCGGAAGAAATTCTGCCCCTTGATCTTTTCCCGGGTCAGAATGGCTGCAAACACCAGCGCAAAGGCAAAGGTGACGATGGTCACTACCACCACCAGCAGGATCATATTCTGCATGGAGCGGATGAACTGGGCATCCTTGAGCAGGTGCTGGAAATTCTTCAGGCCCACAAAGGTCTCGTTGGGCGAGTAGGCACCGCGCTCGTACAGGCTCATGCGGAACACGTTGAGGGTGGGCAGGATCATAAAGAGAAAGAACAGGATCGTGGCCGGTGCCACGCAGAGAAAAACGAACCGTCTGCGGCTTTTGTCAGATCTCATAGACAAACCGCTCCTTTCTGTCGGAACCCGAAAACCACAAAAAGCGGAGGCGGTCAAAACCGCCCCCGCTGGGCAGGGTTTAATTACTCAACGATATTGGCACGCATCTGGTCGCTGGCGGACTTGATGCCGTCGATCCACTGCTGCTCGGTCATGCTGCCGGACACCAGAGAGTTGACGGGGTCAAAGAACACGGTGCGGACCTCCACGCCGGGAATGGCGCTGAAGGCTGCAAAGTTGCCCATAGCGGCCTTTGCGCCGTTGTCGTAGATGGAGTAGAACATCTTGTTGTCGCCTTCCAGATCATCGGCGATGCCCAGCACAGGCTGGATGGCACCGCTCTCGGCAAACAGCTTGCAGGCCTCGTCGCTGTACAGGTAAGCCACGAACTGCTTGGCGGCATCCAGATGCTCGGCACCGGCCGGGATCCATGCCTGCTCGAACCAGGTGTAGCTGTACTGGTCGCCGCCGGCCTTGACAGCGGGCAGGGCGGTCATGCCCCACTCAAAGCCATCCGCACGGGGAGCCTCGGCCATCTCGCCCACGATCCAGGTGCCATTGGGCATGAACAGAGCCTTGTTGTCCAGCACCAGCTGCTGGTTCTGGGTAAAGTCCTGATCGTTGGCCTGTGCAGGGGTAATGGGGTTGGTGTAGGAAGCCAGCTTGTTGACGATATCAAAGCAGGTCTTTGCCTCCGGGGTATCCCAGATGCCTTCCTCATAGTGGGTGGCCTTGTTGAAGAACTCCGGGCCGCCGGCGGCATACATCAGAGCATAGAAGAATGCATCAAAGTAGCCGGTGGTGGGGTAGGTGAACAGGTAGGTGCCCTCAGCGGCAGCCTTATCGCCCAGTTCCCACATCTCGTCCCAGGTGGTGGGCACTTCCCAGCCCTTTTCCTTCAGGAAACCGGCGTTGTAGAACAGGCCGCAGGGGCTGTAGAACATGGGAGCCAGATAGGTCTTGCCGTCGCCGTAGGGGTTGGTCAGGGAGGTGTCGGTAAAGCCGCCTGCGATCTTCTCGCTCACCTTCTTGCTCTCGCCAGGCACGGTCATGCTCAGCACGTCGGTGATATCCGCGATCAGGTTGCCCTTGATGAACTGCTCGGTCAGGGCAGCCTCACGGCCGGTAGCCAGGTGGACCACGTCGGGGTAATCGCCGCCCTGCATGGAAGGTCCGATGACATCCTCCAGCTTCTTATCGGTGGTCAGTTCCACCTTGATGCCGGTCTGGGCGGTAAAGGCCTCAGTGACCTTCTTCCACATATCAGCGCCATAGCCGGTCTCGATGGCGGCGACCTTGATGGTCACGTCCTCAGCAGGAGCGGCAGATGCAGCAGCGGAAGAAGCCGTGCTGGAAGCTGTGGAGCTGGAAGAACCGCCGCAGGCAGCCAGACCCAGTGCAGCGGCACCCACACCGGCCACTTTCAGGAAATTGCGACGAGAAATACGTTTCATAATGTGTCCTCCATCATAAAGTTCCATTCATGCACAGCCGGAGCAAACAGGTTTTGCCCGAGGGGCTGTGTTTTTTTCTGATTCCAATATAGAGGTTTTTACAGTTTCCAACAAGGTCTTTGTTGTTTCATTTTTTAGAAATATTGCTCTTTTATCATTTTCTTCAGCAAAAGCACTAAATTTTGCGGCATTGTTTTGGTACATTTTCCCTGTTTGTAACCAATTTGACATATTTTCGTCTTTCTGTGCAGAGGAAAATATTTACCATACCTAAAAACAAGACTTGCTTTTTTTCTTATTTGCTCCTATAATGAGAAAAAACGCACGAAGCAGTGCGGCGTTTTTCGCATTTTATTTTTAGTATCTTGCTTTTATTTTTATATTTTTTGTGCCTGCTTCAAAAGGAGCCTTTTATGAGTACCGAGCGCTTTGATATCCGCCACGCTCCCGCTCCACGGGAATCCTTCCGGCTGCTGTACATCAGCAAGAGCAGATTCGGCGGCGACTGGAACAGCACTGTCCACACCCATTCCTGCACAGAGCTGTTCTACTGCCTCAGCGGCGAGGGGCAGTTTCTGCTCAGCGGGCAGCTGTTCCCGGTCAAGCCGGACGATATGGTCATCGTCAACCCGCAGGTGGAGCACACCGAGCTGAGCCTGAACGCCTCGCCTCTGGAATACATCGTGCTGGGTGTTTCGGGCATCGAGATCCTGTTCGGCAAAGCCGATTCCACCTACGCCATCTTCAACTGCCGGGAGAACCGGGAGCGGATGGTAACGCTGCTGCACATGCTGCTGGCTGAGGCAGACCGCAGTCTGGACGGCTGCGAGACCGTCTGCCAGGATCTGCTGGAAGTCCTGCTCATCTGGCTGGTGCGGTGCACCACCCTCTCTTTGCAGGTGGAAGAATCCCCCCGCTCTGACAACCGGGAATGCGTGGAGATCAAGCGGTATCTGGACAACAACTACCGGGAGGATATCTCCCTTGATACCCTTGCCGAGGTCGCCCACATCAACAAATATTATCTGGCCCACACCTTCCAGAAGGCGTATGGCATTTCTCCCATCACCTACCTGAACCGCCGCCGCATTGAGGAGAGCAAATATATGCTGGGCAACACCGGTTACAGCCTGGCGCAGATCAGCGAGCTGATGGGATTTTCCTCCCCCAGCTACTTTTCACAGTGCTTCCGCAAAGCGGAAGGCCTGACCCCCAACGAATACCGCCGTCAGGTGCGGCAGGGACAACGCCCTGCACCTGCCAAACGGCATGAAGGATAAGAAATGAGGAACCCAAAATGAAACCTGTTACCGAACCCATTCTCAACGCCGCCGCAAATGCCTTTGATTTTGGCGGGCCGGTGGTCTGCGATGCCAGTCACTACGGCGAAGGTCACATCAACGATACCTTCGTGGTCTGGCGGGAGGATCACTCCAGGCGCTTTATCTTACAGCGCATCAACACCGACACCTTTACCGACCCGGTGGGCCTGATGGAGAATGTCTGTGGCGTGACCCGGCATCTGCGGGAGAAGATCCTTGCCGCAGGCGGCGACCCGGCACGGGAGACCCTGAACGTGATTCCCACCCTGTCCGGTGCGGCCTGCCATCTGGATGCCGAGGGCGGCGCGTGGCGCGCCTACGACTTTGTGGAGGATACCATCTGCCTGCAGCAGGTGGGCAGCGAGGCCGACTTCCGCACTGTTGCCGAGACCCTGGGCAAATTCCAGAACCAGCTGGCAGATTATCCGGCCTCTACCCTTCACGAAACCATTGCACGCTTCCACGACACGCCCAACCGCTATGCAAACTTTGAAAAAGCTCTTGCCGCCGATGCGCTGGGCCGTGCCAAGGACATTGCACCGGAGGTCGCCTTCATCCACGCGCGGGAAAAGGACTGCCATGCCCTGCTGGATCTGCTGGCAGCCGGTGAGATCCCGCTGCGTGTCACCCACAACGACACCAAGATCAACAACGTCCTGATCGATGCTGCCACCGGAAAAGGCATCTGCGTCATTGACCTTGACACCGTGATGCCGGGCCTGTCGGCCTACGATTTCGGCGACTCCATCCGCACCGGTGCCAACGACTGCGCCGAGGACGAGCCCGACCAGAGCAAGGTCCACTTCGACCTGCACCTGTATGAGGTGTTCGCCAGGGGGTATCTCTCCACTGCAGGGACCTCCATGAGCCCTGCGGAGAAAAAAAGCCTTGCCTGGGGTGCCAAGCTGATGACGCTGGAGTGCGGCATCCGCTTTCTGACCGACTATCTGGAGGGCGATCACTATTTCCACACCGCCCGCCCCGACCACAACCTTGACCGCGCCCGCACCCAGTTCACGCTGGTGCGCCAGATGGAAGAGGTGTTCGATCAGATGCTGGAGATCGTCAGCTGAACCGGCACCTTCTGACCTGCCGAAGCACCAATGACTCGGGGGCTGCACTGAACCGCCTGCAAAACATCTGAAAACGATGCAGGCAAGGCAGTGCAGCCCCCATTTTTTGCGGCTGAGAAAAAGAAAAGCACCATACTTCCTACGAAGTACAGTGCTTTTTTGGTGGAGAATAGCGGGATCGAACCGCTGACCTCTTGCATGCCATGCAAGCGCTCTCCCGAACGGTATCGAAACGCACCCCCACACGAAAGTGCGGGGACAGGCTTAATATCGCGTTGATACGTTCTATCCACCCAAAAGGTTCACAGTTGCATCCTGCTTCCAGGAATCATGCTCCGCCTACAAGGCAATTTTACCACCCAATTTTCAAGTGTGTCAATGGGTTTTGCTCAGAGAGAAGGTCATTTACGAGAAAAGTTTTTTTCTGACAGCTTACTTAGCGCAATTTTGATTTTACACATCAAAGTTGCGCTTTTTATTTTCCCCAAAAGTATTGACAAGGAGGTTTTCTCAACGATGCCGATGTATTATCGCTGTTTTTTATCCATGAACCAACCGCATGACCCTTGACTACTTCTACGGACAGACTGGAGAGCTTTTCTCCTTCTACCGCATTCCCAAGGCACTTTTTCAAGAAACACGGTTTCAAGACCTGTCAACCGATGCCAAGACACTCTACGGCATCCTGCTCGACCGCATGAGCCTGTCTGTGAAAAACGGCTGGCTGGACGAGCAGAACCGGGTGT
>OGGI01002564.1_pt1 | contig 10417 bp, 8 predicted proteins | sample 1571051 | NCBI WGS metagenome assembly OGGI01 (sample SAMEA2582075, study PRJEB24529) | metagenome | biome: Human gut stool | place: China | collected 2011 | reverse complement strand
ATTATTAAGATATCCAGAAATATGATATAAACATATTTAAAATATAATATGTGAAAATAATTATGAAATACAAGAGAACTATTGTTGAATTAGATAAATATTGTATCGCGTTTTATTGACAATAATAAACATAAATAATATTATAAAGATAATATAAATATAATAAAATTTATATTAGAAAACGCAAAGGAGAAAAGGAACATGAAGAAACTCATGAAATCCGTGTTGGCGTGCGCGCTTGCATTCGCAATGGTTTTGACTGTGATGCCGGTCAATACCTATGCTGCGAATAAGAAAGCAGTCGTCGTGACCAACCAGAAGCAGCTTGAGAAAGCGCTTAAGAACGGAGCTACCAACATTGTGATCAAGACAAATAAAAATGTTAAGATTACAATTCCTGCTTCCAAGAAAGCAGCAAAGGCTTCGATTTCCGTACAGGCGAAGAATGCTACGATCACAAACAAGGCGAGTGTAAAGTCTATTGAGATCAAAGATGCAAAGGCTTTCGTCGAGAGCGGAAAGAACAACGATATCAAGATTACAGACAGTAAATTATCACTGACTGTATCAAAGGCATCCAAGGGTGCTGATATCCAGGTCGCAAAAAAGGACGCAGACATCAAGGTTGTAGCCAAAGGTGATGTGGCATCCGTTACGGTTGCAAAGACCGCAAACGTAGCCCTCACAGTTAATAAGACTGCAAAGGTTGATTCTGTCAATGTCGCTGCCAAAGGCGCATCCGTTGACTTAAATGCAAAGGGAACCGTTTCCGATGTAAAAGTCAGTGAGAAAGCAGCAGACACAAAACTGAATATTAATGCATCCGGTAAGGTAGAGAATGTCCAGATCGATGCAAAGGCAGATGTTGCTGTAGCTGGTTCTACAACAGAGGCTGTCAAGGTAACGGTTAACGCAAAGGATACAACCATCAAGGCTGAGACTCCAATCGATACAACTTTAAATGCAGATACCAAGTTGGATCTGTCCAAGGGAGCAGAAGGTTCTACCATTACAACTGGTGAGAATGTTAAGGCTGATGTTGCAAATAACACAACCGATAAGGTATCTATTAAGGATTCTACCGGAAAAGAGACAACGGTTGATGCTGGTAAGACGGAGACAAAGACCGATGATGGTAAGACGGATGACGAGAAGAAGGATGATCAGAAGACGGATGATAATTCCGGAACTGTAACACCTGCACCAATTCCACTTAGAATCAGTTCGGCGATGGTTTGTTCTTCAACTGAGGTAAGAGTGTATTTTAACCAAACAGTCCCAAATGAAATAGCAACGGATCAAGTTGTGATTACAGATGAGGCGGGGAATGTGGTGAGTGTAGAAAGTGTGGAGAGAGGAGAGCCTGATACACAGGCATATTTTGTTACACTTTCTAGCGCATTGAAAGATGGGAAATATCAAGTTGAATTAACAATTTCCAATCAGAAATTTGTAACTTCGTTTTTGTATGATGAGACGGTTTGGGCACCTTTGGATGCGGCACTTAAAATTGTAAACGAAGAATTTAAAAAGACTCACACTGTATCGGTTTCAGGATTGGAAAGTGCGGAGATATGCCGGCAAGCATTTGAGAAAAATCTAATGGCAGCAATCAATAATGATACTGAAGCTAAAAAAGTTCAGGTAGAAGTGGAAACAAGAGACTTCGAGTATGAACCAGATGAGGGAGAAACGATAGCTGATAATCATAAAAAAGTTTGCATTTGGATCGGTCTGTATATGGGAGAATCTGCAAATTATATGACAGATGAATTTGTTGATTTTGAATGTACGGGAGAGGCTGTTGAAGCAAAAGCACCTGAGATTGTTGGTGTAACAAAAACTTCTATTATTGTTAAGGCGGAAAAAGGGCAGGAATATATCGCATTGGATAAAAATGCAGATATAAGTACGGTTAATGATGATAGTTGGTATGGATTTAATTGTGCTGACAGTAATGGAAATATTGAAATTAAAGAATTAGCAAGTGATATTACATACGTTGTATACACACGAATTCATGGATTATCACCGAAAGCAGCGGCAAATGAAATTTCGTTATCTGAGAAAGAAGGAGCTTGTGTCGTTTTTAAGGAGTGTAATACCTCGCTGGAAGGAACTGTTTCTTATGATGAACAGAGCAACGAATTAAAACTTAATATTCCATTTATAGTGAATGATGTTGCCAGTTTTTATGGTGATGAAGATTGTGAAGGAAGAATACTTGTTAAAAATTCGGCTGGTTTGACGCTTGAATTGGAATCGTTTATTGAAAATGAAATCCAGTTTAATTTGTGTGAAAAACCTAGTGCAAAAGAGTATAATATTACATTTCAGTATGTTGTAATTGTGGGTGATAATGAGGTTGGAATTGGTGAAAAAGAATTTACGGCTCATTTTACAATAACACAAGAGGATTTGAATAAGATTCAAGAAGAGCAGTAAATGATTAGATTATAAGGAGAATAACATGTTTAACAAAACCAAAGGAAAAGTATTAGCAGCAACTCTTGCAGTAGTAATGGCAGTGACAGCAATCCCGGCAGGCGGTGTTGTTGAGGCACAGGCAGCAAGTAAAAATAAAGTGCTGGAGACAAACGTCAACTTTAATAAAGATGTAGATTCGGGTGATGACAGTAGCGTGGATTTTAATTGGCTTTTGTCCGATGATGAAGTTATCTTTGGAAAATCATATTCACTTAATATGAAATTGTATGTTCCGGCAGCGTTTATGAAGAGTGGTAGTTTATGGATTAAACCGAACATGTCATTTTGGACTGGTGAGGATTTAGAAACAGAAGCAGGATGGGCAATGGCAGCGGATGGATATACATACGATATTAATTCTGAGAATGTTGCAAAGTACAATGATTTCTATGTTGTTGATGCCAAGATGCCAATTGATTACTGTGAAGTTAACGAACAGGAAGCTGCGTTCCCAGAAGGAAAGGGACAGATTATTGTAGGTCTCTTTATGTCTGGTACAAACGAGACTTATAAAGGAAGTGTCTATGTTGATGATGTTGCACTTGTGGTTGATGATACTGTAGTTTCTACTGTTGATTATGAAAATGGCAGTGTTGGAAGTTGCACTTATGAACTTAACAGTACAGAAAAGAAGAATACACCAAAAGTAGTTTCTTTCGATGGAAATGCGTTAAAGGTAGCGAAGAACGCTCTCACTGTTAAGAAAGGAAAGACAACAAAGATTAAGGCAACGACAACTCCTGCCGCAAAGGTTACTTATAAGTCTTCCAATAAGAAGATTGCAACAGTAACAAATAAAGGTGTTGTAAAAGGCGTTAAGAAGGGCAAAACCACAATTACGGTAAAAGCAAATGGAAAGACCGTAAAAGTGAAAGTTACTGTAAAGTAAATTGAAATCCTAAATAGGAATAAAGATTGCAAAGGAGTTACGTGATGTAACTCCTTTGTTTTATTATGATATATAAATCACAAGACACAAATGAATAGTAAGAATGTTAGGGCAATGGGGAGAAGAAGGCAAAATTAAAGAATGAAATTGGGCACATCATGCGCAGGTACAATGTAATTGAATACAAAAGTCCTACAGACAATCTGTCGATTGATGATTTTTACAAAACACTGGGATACGCATGTTTGTTTAAAGGCTACGGAACGAACGTTAATCAGATTCCAACGAATGAACTTACAATATCGATTTTTTATGAAGCATATCCACGAAAAATGCTTTTGACAATAGAAATGGAAGGGCATACAAAAAATATCCTGGAATTTATTATGTTTATGATTTCCCATTTCCAGTGCAGATTGTTGTGATAAAGCAGTTGAGAAGTGGAGAACACAAGAGCTTAAAAGTTTTATCACTAAATGTAGATAGAGATGATATTAAGGCATTTTTAAAAGAAACAGAGGATCTATACAGTTTGCGGGAAAAGCAAAATGTTGATGCTGTTATGCGACTTCGAAAAGGAGAGTCAAAGGAACAACTGCTTAGTAGTGGGGTTGATGAGGACACGATTGAACTCGCATTTACAATTAAGTAGCGGCGCAAGGGAATAATATTTTGGGTATCTGGTCATACTAGTAGCATCAGGAGGTGCTGGACTATGGTTGAACCGGATACGATTAAATTACTAAGAGAGTGTGATGCGGGCATCAAGATGGGGGTAACTTCGATCAGTGATGTGTTAGATAACGTGAGAGATGCGAAGTTAAAAGAGATGCTTACCAAATGCAAGGACAAGCATGATGCCTTACAGGATGAGATTGACAAGCTGCTGCAGGAATATCACGATGAGGGCAAGGAACCGAATGTGATGGCGCAGGGAATGTCCTGGATCAAGACGAATGTGAAGCTTGCGATGGATGATTCGGATGCAACGATTGCGGAGCTTATGACGGATGGATGCGATATGGGAATCAAATCGCTCAGCCGCTACTTAAATCAGTATGAGGCTGCGGATGATAAGGCGAAGGCAATCACGAAGAAGCTGATTAATCTGGAAAATGATCTGTGCAGCGGATTAAGAGAATATTTATAGCAAAAAAGTGTGCGGCAGGGCACACTTTTTTGTTATGCCCTTATTGTTGTTTCCTTTTCTTTTTCGACAGTGCTTGTGGATAGAATGATACGTGATGTAAACGAGGACTGAGGTGAAAATGTGGAGAAAAAAAGGAAAATAAAAAGCAGATTACGATCTGTACCGGCGAATATTCCATCTTTGGATCGATTACATACATCAGTCTGCAGGCAGCAGAAGTCAGCAGGAGGATGATCGGTGTTAATTTTTTTGTATACCTCGCATTGTTTCTGTTTATGCTTCTTCTTCGAAGAAGCGGGACCCCTCTGGCAATCTTTGCTTTGTTTGGGGAACAGTTTTGAAATGAATATATTTGCTTGCGAATTAATATAAAATGGGTCACAATATCTGTAGAAGCATAGAATGGTGTGATTAATGCAGGTAATTGCAAAACTTGCGAAGATCGTTCACAATCATAAACGAAAATGAGGAGAAAAGGGATGAACTATGAAGGGGTTTTAAAGTTTAAGGGAACGTGGCGCAGCTATCAGGCGCGTGTTCTTGAACATGTTGGAAAGTATTTAGCGGACGGCAAGATCCATATTGTTGCGGCACCGGGATCCGGCAAGACGACGCTTGGTATCGAATTGATCCGCAGAATGAATGGCAATGCGCTCATTTTAGCACCATCGATCACGATTCGCGAACAGTGGGTGGCGCGCATCAGGGAAGCGTTCTTATGTGACGGCTGCAAGGGCGAAGATTATCTGTCGCAGGATCTGAAAAATCCCAAGGCAATCACTGTGGCAACCTATCAAGCGCTTCACAGTGCTATGACACGTTTTCAGGGAACGGAGAAAGCCGGAGAGGATGATGCTGTTACCACGGAAGAAGTGGATTATGCGGGATTTGATCTGGTTGCTGCGATGCAGAATGCCGGTATTGAGATTCTTTGTCTGGATGAGTGCCATCATCTGCGAAGCGAGTGGTGGAAAGCTCTGGAAGAATTTAAAAGTAAATTTAATAATATAAAAACAATCTCTCTGACAGCGACTCCACCGTATGATTCAACACCGGCGATGTGGACACGCTATATGAATATGTGTGGTGAGATCGATGAGGAGATCACGATCCCAGAGCTGGTCAAGGAGGGGAGTCTTTGCCCACATCAGGACTATGTGTATTTTAACTATCCGACGAAAGCGGAGGAACAGGAGGTTCGCAAGTTCACGGAGCGCAGCAATGCAATGATGCAGAATCTGATGCGGGATGAACAGTTGCTTTCCTATATCCGGACGCACAAGGGACTGAATGGACAAAGCAGTGATGATCTGCTTTTGGACGATCCGGCATATCTTTCTTCTATCCTGATCTATTTGCAGAGCAGGAATGTGGCTTTTCCATCGAGACTGCAACGGCTGCTTGGAGCCAAACGACTGCCGGATATGAGTATCGAGTGGATGGAGAGACTGTTGCAGGGATTTCTGTATGATGATGCGGACTCGTATGTGTGCGATAAGACGTACCGTGAGATGCTGACCGATCAGTTGAAAGCACAGGGGCTGATCGAGAAGCGCAAGGTCGTTATGACAAGGAGTGCGGCGGTGGAGAAGCTTCTGACCAATTCGCTCGGCAAGTGTAACAGTATCAGGAATATTGTGTTTCATGAGTATCAAACGACCGGGGATGCGCTTAGGCTTCTTGTTTTGACCGATTATATCCGAAAGGAATATGAGAAATCGCTCGGCGATGAGGAGAGTGACGTGAATGCGCTCGGTGTGCTTCCGTTTTTTGAGATGCTTCGCAGGGAGAATGTGAAGAGAGGCGGGAAGATCCGTTTCGGTGTACTTTGCGGAACAATCGTGATCATTCCGGAGGAAGCGAAGGAAGCACTCATGCAGGAAGTCGCAGACTGTGGCAAAGTGACATTTTCAAAAGCAGGTAATCTTGATGAGAGCGATTATCTGAAAGTGACAGCGGTTGGGGATGCGCATTTTCTGACAGGCGCAGTCACCAATATTTTTGCGCAGGGCGCGATGCAGGTGCTCATCGGAACGAAGTCCCTTCTCGGAGAGGGATGGGATTCGCCTTGTATCAATTCACTGATCCTTGCAAGCTTTGTAGGTTCGTTCATGCTCAGCAACCAGATGCGCGGTCGCGCGATACGCGTGTGGCGGGACGCACCGGATAAGACAAGCAATATCTGGCATCTTGTCTGCTTAAAGCCTTGGAATGAGGTGCAGAAGAAGCCGGAGGATGGCATCAGCGAGGATTATGCGCTTCTTGAGCGGCGTATGGAACATTTCCTCGGCCTTCACTATACAGAGGATACCATCGAGAATGGAATGGACCGTTTGTCGATTGTTAGGTCGCCATTTAACAAAATGAATGTCAATTCCATCAATAAGAAGATGCTGGCGCTGTCCGGAGAGAGGGCGTCCCTAAAAGAGAGGTGGAATCGATCACTCGCTGTCTATGATAAGATGGAGGTTGTCGATGAGGATGAGGTTGCCGATAAATTTGTAACCGCTGTGGTGTTATGGGATGCAATCCGGACTTTGATCCTTTGTGGGATTCTATCATTGGCAGGAGTTCTTTTTATTGCAGTATTGGCAGGGGCAACGGATCATCCGATGCTTTCCGCGATCGGAGGTCTGATGATCGTCAGTGGAATTGTTGTGGGTATCACGCGTTTTCCGAAAGTGTTTATGCTCGGAAGTCCGCTCCGTCGATTGAAATCGTTCGGAAATGGAATAAGGAAGGCATTGGAACTTCAGAATCTTATGGAGGAGTCTCATTCTAAAGTTGTGACCGAGAACGCGGGACCGGACATTCATACGGTGTATCTGTCTGGCGGAAGCGGCAGAGATAAAGCGCTTTTTGCCCAATGTGTGAATGAATTTTTCACTGCGATCGACAATCAGCGATACCTGTTGGTGAAGGCGAGGGGACACCGCGGATTGGACGGATTCTATGCGGTGCCGGAATGCTTTGCAAAGCGCAAGGAAGATGCACAGCAGTTTGCCAATTGTATGAGACCCTTCATCGGAAATTACGAATTGGTGTATACAAGGAACGAGAGTGGCAGAGCACTTCTTCTGGAAGGAAGAGTGAAAGCGCTTGCGAACCGGGAGGAACGTTGCATCAGCCGTAAAAAGGTAAAGGGCGCGTTGGAGTAGTATATTTTTCATTACATAAAAAGGTCGGTTCATTACATGCAGATGAAGAAAAATAAGTAAAAAGGCGATATAAGTATCAGAAAAAATTGCAAGGAGATGGGACTGGAATGAATATAAGCGCAGTATTATGCGTAAGCAAAAACGCATCAAAGAGAAGAAAGAAGCCCAGAAGCGTCTCAAAAAGAAAAAAGTATTGACTTGGACCCTACCTTAAGTTGTAATATAAACGTAACAGCTTAAAGCAGGGAGGCAATATGAAACAGACCGTAATTTTAAAGAATAAGTTATTTTTGTATCTGACGGAGTTTTTTGCGGGAATGTCCGTTATGGCGGTAGAGTTGGGAGCGAGCCGTCTGTTGGCACCGTATTTCAGTTCGTCGCAGATCGTTTGGACGATCATTATCGGAACCATCATGATCGCGATGGCGCTCGGCAATATTTACGGAGGAAGAAGTGCGGACAAGTCGCCGAATCCGGACCGCCTGTACACGAGAATCCTGATCGCTGCGATCTGGATCGCTCTGATCCCGGTGGTGGGCAAATATATCGTGCTCGGAATCTCGGCACTTTTGATTTTTACGGTGAGCAATAATTTTTTGATCATTGCAGCGTTTGCAGCATGTATGGTCATCTTTGTATTTCCTCTTTTCTTACTGGGAACCGTGACACCGTCGCTTGTAAAATATGCGGTGGACAGTCTGGATGATAACGGTAAGACAGTTGGTACACTCGGGGCATTCAACACGATCGGAAGTATCATCGGTACGTTTGTGCCGACCTTCGTGACGATTCCGGCGGTCGGAACGTCTATCACGTTTCTGATCTTCTCGGGAATTCTACTGGTTCTGGCAATCGTGTATTTTGTCAATGTCCGCGCAGGCAAAAAGAAAGTGATCGTATCGGTGGTAATCTTTGCACTGTGCTGCGGTCTTGGTTACTCGGATTCGTTTGCATTCTGGGAGAAGGATCTCACCTATGAGGGTGAATCGGTCTACAATTATCTGCAGGTATCGGAAGATGACACGTCGGTAAGACTGTCGACCAACGTGCTTTTTGGTGTGCAGTCGGTCTATATGAAGCAGGACAGGCTGACAGGCATGTATTATGATTACGCGATGGCGGCACCGCTCATGCTGGCGGATAAGAAGCCATCGGATATGGATGTGCTGATCCTTGGAATGGGAACGGGAACGTATGCGACACAGTGCCGGAAGTATCTCGGGGATATGAACGTGGAAGGTGTGGAGATCGATGAGAAGATCACGCAGCTTTCGCGCAAGTATTTCTCACTCTCCGAGGATGTGCCGGTCACGACCTATGACGGCAGAGCTTATCTGAATGCGATGGATAAGAAATACGATGTGATCATGGTGGATGCCTATCAGGATATCACGATTCCTTTCCAGATGTCATCCGTTGAATTTTTTACACTGGTTAAGGATCATCTGAACGAGGACGGCGTGATGGTCGTAAATATGAACATGCGCGGCAGCGGAGATGGCAACATCAATCAGTATCTCTCCGATACGATCGGTCAGGTGTTTGACGCGGAGTATACGGTTGATGTGGCGAATACGACGAACCGCGAGCTTTTTGCATCGAACAATCCGTCGATCATGGAGAATCTGCAGGCAAATACAAAGCAGATCACAAATGCTGATTTAAGAAACATGATGGAGACGGTATACGCGGATAGCACTCCATATGGAAAAGGCGATTATATTTTGACGGATGATAAAGCTCCGGTGGAACTTCTCGGCATGCAGGTGATCGATCAGCTGATCGAGGAGGAAGTTGCCTATTATAAGGGAATCTACGAGCGTGACGGAATCCAGGGAGTGTTAAATTCATTGTAGAAGGAAACGGACATGATGTATAATCCGCAGTTGGATACGTTTTTGTGCGTTGTTGAGGCGGGAAGTTTCAGCAAGGCAGCGGAACAGTTGTATATATCGGCTCCGGCGGTCATCAAACAGATCAATTCGCTTGAGGCAAGTCTTGGTATGAAGCTTTTTGACAGGACGCATAGAGGGCTTGTGGTAACGGAAGCCGGACAGTCGATCTACAATGACGCAAAATATATCATCGGGTATTGCAAGGTGTCGGTGCAGCGGGCGAAAGAGGCAATGCAGGTATCGGACGATGTGATCCGCGTCGGAATCTCGCCGATGACGCCGCCACAGGTATTTGTGGATCTGTGGCCACAGATCCAGAATCTATATCCGGATATGAAGTTTAAGCTGATCACATTTGAAAATACCTTGGAGAATGCAAGAGAGATATTGGCAAATCTGGGGCAGAATATCGATGTTGTAGCCGGAATATTTGATGAAACAATGTTAAAACTCAGAGGATGCAACGGCACCGAGATCTCAAGAGAACCGTTTTGTGTAGCGGTATCGATTCATCATAGGCTGGCGGAAAAGAAAAAGATTACATTGGATGATCTGGCGGGAGAAAATTTCATGCTCATGCAAAGAGGCTGGAGTTATTACGGAGATCGGTTAAGAGATGATATGATCAGGAATCATCCGTTGATCAAAATTATTCCGGTGGAATGGGATTACACCATGCCGTTTGGAATACTTCACTCAGAAACCCCATCGGATAAGGTCAAGCGATTGATAAAGGCTATCCGGCAGATCAAATAAGGATGTGTGTATAAGCGCAAACCTAAGCTTAAATGTATAATGGGAAAGTAGCATTGCAGGAATGAGGTAGGCTAATGAATAA
>OGGI01002536.1_pt1 | contig 10533 bp, 7 predicted proteins | sample 1571051 | NCBI WGS metagenome assembly OGGI01 (sample SAMEA2582075, study PRJEB24529) | metagenome | biome: Human gut stool | place: China | collected 2011 | reverse complement strand
TCGTGCCCAAGATAGTTCGCTGGAAACGGCGCGTGAAAATAGGTAGTCGCCGACTCAAATGAAACCCCTGAGGAAGAAATTCTTCAGGGGTTTGTTGTTTTTGTGCGGCAATTTCTTTCACTAGCAAAGAAATTGTCAAAGGTTTCTATTTCTGCCTGATTTTTTCGTACAGTGTGTTATCATAGGGTTGGAAACGCTTTTGGGAGAAACGCGTTCCCATGCAAAAAACAGTTGACAAAGGATCGGCCTGCTGTTTGACCACCACTTTTCAATCATGTGAGCATGAACTGGAAAGGAGCAGAAGAAAAATGACAAACAAGAAATTCAAGTTGGCAGCAATGTCGCTGGCCACTGCGGTTGCAGTGAGCGCAGTTGGCCCCAGTGCTTCTGCGGTGACGTATCAACTGGAAAAAGGTGATGTGACTGTTGGTCAAGATGGTACTGGTGCGTACAGTTATCAGAACCAGACTGATGGTAAAACGGATAATGTCTATGTGGATTAGGATACCCAAAACAATGGCCAAATCATCATCACGCAGGCAGAAGGTACAAAAACGGATAATACCGTCACTGTGGAAGAAGATGTCACGAACGATAAGGGCAAACGTGATGTGGATATCATTCTTGACGGCGTGAATGTAGATACCAGCGACACCAGCACCCAGACTGACACCCCGACTGAAGTGCCCGCAGATGCCAAAGAAGATAAAACCATCATCAAGGTGGGCGAGGGTGCAAAGGTTGACCTGACAGTCAAGGATTCCAACCTGACCACCGGCGGCAACGGCATTGATATTGGTGTGAATCTGAAAGGTGAGGATGAAAACAAGGGAGCCAATGTTGACCTGACGCTGGATAATACCAAAGTCAACCTGACACAAAACGGAAAGGCGGGTATCAACGTACAGGACAATTCTGATGTGAATCTTACCCTGAAGGGCGAGAATGCCATTGATGGCTCCAAGGCAATAGAAAACGAGGACCTTAAAAAGAATGTCAATGTCGAGGGTATCCGTGTGGGCGGTGGCGGCGCAGGTGACGGTTCGGGCGCCAGCGAGGGTGCAAAAACGCACCTGACTATCAGCGGCGGTGTAGAAAAGACCGAAACTGCGGAAGCAGATACAGAAGAAACGGAAAGCCCCGCTGGCGGCTCACTGACCATCAGTAAGACCACAGGCGGTCTGGTAATGGCAGATGGCTCGGACGTGGAAATCACGGACGGCGCTGATGTGACCATTGAGGATACTAAGACCTCCAGTTCCACTCAGGCAGGCCGCGCTGTTACCCAGCACGGTGATCTGACCCTCTCCGGCGGCTCTTCCCTAACGATAGACGGTGGGAAGGACAATAAAGTGCCGCATACCGGTATTGGTATTGCCAGCTGGGATGATATCACAGTCGAGGATGGCAGTACGCTGGATATCAGTGGTGCTGCGACCGGTATTTACGGACATCAAGGCTCGGATGCAAGCCTGACTGTGAAGGATAGTACGCTGAATATCAGCGATGTTAAAAAAGCCATTGAGTACGAGGGTGCAGGTGTAGACAAGGAGGGAAAGGCACTCAAATCTGCCGGTGATATTACGTTTGAAAAGGCAAAGGTTAATATTGATGCTGGCAATATCGGTATTATGACCGGAAACAACGGTACTTCTTCCATTAAACTTGACGATACAGAAGCTAAAATAACCGTAGGCGCAGGAGGCACTGCAATTTATGGCCCGGAAAAAGGCGGTAAGGGCGATTTGAATATCGCTCACAGTAAGCTCGATATTGATGCCAGCGCATTTTATGGTTATGGTATTAGGGCGGGATATAAGAATGTGAATATTCGAGATGGAAGCGTTGTGAATTCCAACTCGAGTGCAGCCGGCATCATCCTGACCGGTAGTGAAGGGAATGCGACTAAACTGAATGTTTCAAACAGTTTGTATAATTTGACGACCGCTTTTCATTATGGCGTATGGGCATGTGTAGCAGATGGTGCATACCAAGGAAAGCCGACTCATACGATTCTGGTCAACGATAATGGTGCAATGAACATCAGTGATACGGCCGGTTCACCATATGTTGCTTCTGCGGGTATTATGATGGACGATGGGGTCTCTTTGATTGCTGATAACGGCGTTATAACCACAAACGGTAAATATCAATATGGTGGTATCAATGCCTATGGTAATGATATCAATATCCGTTTCAAGGACAATTCGCATGTAGATGTTGAATCGATTACGTATGACGCTGAGCATAAAAACCAGAACCTCATCGTTACCGGCGGCACGCTGACATATGATTACAGCGCCGACAACACCCTGTGGCCGGAGAACGATCAGGGCGACAAGCTGACCAATTTCCTGCTGACCAAGGATGATACCCATGCAAACTTCGATGCCCTTTCCTATAAAGGCCAGACCTATACCTACCTCTCTGACCTGAACAAGGAGACCGGGAAGCAGTATCTCTCCGTGTGGGTGCCCGCCGCCGCACTGAACTATATGCTGGATGTGGACGGTTCCCATGACCCGGAGATCATCGGCAAGGCGCTGGAAGAGCTGAAGCAGGCCGGATACAATTTCGACACTGCCTACCAGACCGCTGAGAATGGCGATCAGGTCGTTATTCTGCGGGATATGGTGGTGAACGGTAAGAGCCTGAACTTCACCAAGACCACCGATGCAGAGGGCAACACCAAGCTCATCTGGGGCAACTACGAAAAACAGGCAGAGGGTGCTCCCAGCGCCTATGATATGGTCTATGGCACCGAGTACGAGTATGAGGGCAAGACCTATACCATCGTCTGGGGCTATGAGAGCCAGAACAACCCCAACACCACCGCAGCAGCGGGCGTGCTGGATGCCTTTGGCCCGGATTCCAACGTGAAGGTTACTGGCGAGAACATCGATGGCACCGACTCCGCACGGTATACTGTGACCATTTACGGTGCTCTGCGGGAAGTGACCGACCCTGTGATCCCCACGAACCCGGAACCGGAAACGCCCGAGGACTCCGATCCTACTCCTCCGGCTCCCACTACGCCGACTACCCCGGCTGTGCAGGATGCACGGCCCACCACTCCCACCGTGGAGCAGGCAGTCGCTAAGACCACGCCCGCCCCGGAGACCCCCGTGAATCCGCCGGTACAGGATGCCCGCCCGGAGAGCGGCAAGCTGATCCAGACCGGTACCACCAACTGGATGGCAGATGTTCTGGTGCGTGCAGGCGGTGTCCTGCTGGCTGCCGGTTATCTGCTGGAGCGTAAGCGCAAGGGCATGTTCCATAAGGCACAGCACTGAACACGTTCTTGTAGATGACGTAAAAAGGTAAAATATTAAACTAGCTTGGGGCCGCTGCACAATTTCTTGTGGGGCGGCCCCACTTTTTGCAGAAAAAGGCGCTCTCGTCTCGTATTAGGGGATGAAAGCGCTTTTGATTTTGCAAAAAAGGATGAGAACGAGAATGAAAACTTCACCGCGCCGCCGGAAGCACCGGCGCAGAGCCTTCCGGCGGCTGTTCTGGCTGCTGGTGCTGGCGACCCTGCTTCTGCTGTTGTGGCCCCGGCGGGTCACGCTGGATGGGCTGAACAGTCCCCATGCCATTTTACTGCGGGCCGACAGCGGGGAGGTGCTGGCCGAAAAGGATGCCGACAGCACGATCTATCCGGCTTCCATGACCAAGATGATGACGGCGCTGCTGGCCATAGAAGCAAACCCGGACCTCGACACGCCCGTGACCCTGCCGGAGGAGATCTTTCCGGCTCTGCAGGCCCAGAATGCCTCGCTGGCGGGGGTTCAGCCCGGGGAAACGGCCACGGTGCGGGATCTGCTGTACGGGGCCATGCTGCCCTCGGGGGCCGAGTGCTGCGAAGCGCTGGCCCGGGAGGTGAGCGGCAGCGAGGAAGCCTTTGTGGCCCGGATGAACCAGAAAGCGGCAGAGCTGGGGATGACCGGCACGCATTTCTGCAACCCCACGGGCCTGCACGCCCCGGAACATGTTTCCACCGTGCGGGACATGGCCCGGCTGACGGAAGCAGCCCTGCAGAACGAGACCTTCCGCAAGCTGTTTACCACGGAACGGTATACCGTTCCGCCCACCAACTGCCACCCGCAGGGGTTCACGATGCACAGCACCCTGCTGAGCCAGCTGGACGGCACAGAGCTGCACCGTGGCCGGATTCTGGGCGGTAAGACCGGCTACACCGGGGAGGCAGGGCTCTGCCTTGCCAGTCTGGCTGAGGTGAAGGGCAGGGAATACATTCTGGTCACGGCCGGGGCGGGGGGAGACCACAGCACCGCGCCCTACCATATCGAGGATGCCGTAACGGTCTACCGCCGTGTGAGCCGGGGGGCCTGAACAGGGGAGCGGATACGCTCCCTTTTTCTGTGCCCGGCTTTGTGGTACAATGGAACAAAACCATTCACAGAACAGGAGAACCATCATGCTCAAGGATTCACAGGTCGATCTCTGCGGCCGCACCGATTTTACCCGCACCGCGCCCCTGCTTGCCCGGGACGAGGCGTTTTCGTTTGCCTGCGCGGGCTGCGGCGGCTGCTGCCGGGGGCGGGAGGATATCGTGCTGTCGGGCTTTGACCTGTGGCGCATCGCGGCCCGCCTGCGCCTGCCGCCCCGCACCGTGGCCCGGGCGTTCTGCCGGGGAAGCATCGGGCGGGTCAGCCGCCTGCCGGTGCTGCGGCTGGCCCCGCTGAAGGAGGAGCGCGGCAACTGCCCCTTCCTCACCGGGAACCACTGCGCCATCCACGATGCCGAGCCACTGGTCTGCGCCCTTTACCCGCTGGCGCAGGAGATCACGAAGGACGGGCAGGTATCCTACTTTTTGCAGCCCACCCAGTGCGGCGGGCAGGTCATTGCGGCAAGAGTGGGGGATTATCTGGCTCGGTACGATGTGCCCGCCCGAGAGGCCACCGATGTGCGCTGGGCGCAGGTGTGCATGGCGCTGGAAGATACCGTGGAGCGGCTGGACGCTCTGTTTGAGCCGGTGTTTGCCCGGCGGATGCAGGAAAAGCTGTGGCAGGCGCTGTATTACCGGTACGACTTTGCAAAAGAGTACCGCCCCCAGCTGGAAGAAAATCTGCTCTGGCTGGACGGTGAGCTGAAAAAGCTCGAAGGAATGCAGATGCGGCACAGAACCATCGAAAAAAGTGATAGATAAAATTACTTTGATTGATAATTCGGGCTGTTCCCCGGTTGTTTTGGAGCGGAAAGTGTGATATACTTCACGAGTGTAAAGCGGCAGCGCGATGCGACAGGCCGCTTGAATACTGACTTTCATGCGGTGTCCTGTTGCCGCGAAAGTAGAATTGAGGGAGTAATATCATGCGTAAAATTTCTCGTCGTTCGTTCCTATCTGCCGCCGCTGTCTGCGGCGCAGCTGCTGCCCTGACTGCCTGCGGCGGTTCCTCCAGCTCCACGGCTGCTTCTTCCACCGCTTCCTCTGCTGCGGCCTCTTCCGCAGCGGCTGACGGCCAGAAGTATACCGTTGGCATCTGCCAGCTGGTGGAGCACGCCGCTCTGGACGCTGCCACCCAGGGCTTTGAGGATGCTCTGACCGCACAGTTCGGCGAGAATGTCACCTTCGACTTCCAGAACGCCCAGAACGATTCCGCAACCTGCGCCACCATCGCCAACGGCTTTGTTTCCGCAGGCGTTGACCTGATCATGGCAAACGCTACCCCCGCCCTGCAGGCCGCACAGGCTGCCACCGACAGCATCCCCATTCTGGGCACCTCCGTCACCGAGTACGGTGTTGCTTTGGGTCTGACCGATTTCGATGGCACCGTGGGCGGCAATGTCTCCGGCACCTCTGATCTGGCTCCGCTGGATCAGCAGGCAGATATGATCACCGAGTGGCTGCCCGAGGCCACCAAGGTGGGCCTGCTCTACTGCTCTGCCGAGGCAAACAGCCAGTATCAGGTGGACGAGGTTCAGAAGTACCTTGAGGCCAAGGGCGTTACCGCCACCCAGTACGCTTTCTCTGATTCCAACGATTTGGCCTCTGTCTGCCAGAAGGCTGCCGACGAGAACGACGCAGTGTATGTCCCCACCGACAACACCTGCGCTGCCAACACCGGCATCATCGATGGCATCTGCCGCCCGGCCAAGAAGCCCGTGTTCGCCGGTGAGGAGGGCATCTGCTCCGGCTGCGGCGTGGCGACCCTGTCCATCAGCTACTATGATCTGGGCTACACCACCGGTGAGATGGCGGCCAAGATCCTGACCGGTGAGGCCGATATCTCCACCATGCCCGTTGAGTACACCAACGTGACCAAAAAGTACAACAAGACCATCTGCGATGATCTGGGCATGACCGTTCCCGAGGGTTACGAGGCCATTGAGGAATAACAAGTGCTCTGTCTGTTTCGCAGACAGCTCCCCTGACAGGGAAGCCTGGTCCACGCTGCGGTGACGGAGAGGCTTTACAATAAAATCAGCGGAGAAGAGCGAATTTTGGTTCTTCTCCGCTTTCCCGTATCAGAAAAAGTGTAGTTACAGGAGGAAAACGTTTTGGATATTCTTGCAAGACTTGCCAACCTGCCCGGTGCCCTGCCCGGTGCCTGTGCGCAGGGCCTCATCTGGGGCATCATGGCCATTGGTGTGTACCTGACCTACCGCATCCTGGATGTGGCTGACCTGACCGTGGACGGTTCCTTTGGCACCGGCGGCGCGGTCTGCGTTATGTGCCTGCTCTCCGGCATGAATGTCTGGGCAGCGCTCTTCATCGCCCTGCTGGCCGGTCTGGCCACCGGCCTTGTCACCGGCCTGCTCCACACCTTTATGGGCATCCCGGCCATTCTGGCTGGTATTCTGACCCAGCTGGCCCTCTATTCCATCAACCTGAAGATCATGGGCAAGGCCAACCAGTCCATCAATGTGGACAAGTACGACCTGCTCATCTCCCTGCGCTGGGTCAAGGAGCTTGCCCTGCACAACCCCATCATCATGGTCATTCTGGTCAGCGCCGTGGTCATCGGCGTGCTGTATTGGTTCTTTGGCACCGAGCTGGGCTGCGGCATCCGTGCCACCGGTTCCAACCCCGCCATGAGCCGCGCCCAGGGCATCAACACCAGCTTCAATGTGGTGCTGGGTCTGGCGGTCTCCAACGGTCTGGTGGCCCTGTCCGGCGCACTGCTGAGCCAGTATCAGGGCTTTGCCGATGTCAGCATGGGCCGTGGTGCCATCGTCATCGGTCTGGCCGCTGTCATCATCGGCGAGGCCCTGTTCAGCCGCATCTTCCACAACTTTGCCCTCAAGCTGGTGTCCGTCTCGCTGGGTGCCATCATCTACTACATTGTCATCCAGCTGGTGCTGACCCTCGGCTTTGACGCAAACCTGCTCAAGCTGCTGAGCGCCTCCGTGGTGGCCGTGTTCCTGGCCGTGCCCTATTGGAAGAGCAAGTACTTCGCAAAGCCCGCGGCAAAGAAGGCACAGAAGGAGGATGCAAAAAATGCTTGAGATCCAGAATGTTTCCAAGACCTTCAACGCCGGTACCGTCAACGAGAAAACGGCCCTGAATGGTCTGAACCTGAAATTGAACGAAGGTGATTTTGTCACCGTCATCGGCGGCAACGGTGCGGGCAAATCCACCATGCTGAACGCTGTGGCCGGTGTGTGGCCCGTGGACAGCGGCAAGATCATCATTGACGGCACCGATGTGACCAAACTGGGGGAGCACCAGCGCGCCGCCTACATCGGCCGCGTGTTCCAGGACCCCATGACCGGCACCGCTGCCACCATGCAGATCGAGGAGAACCTTGCCCTGGCCGCCCGGCGCGGCAAGCGCCGCGGCCTGAGGATCGGCATTACCAAGAGCGAACGGGAGCGCTACCGTGAACTGCTCAAGAGCCTGGACCTGGGCCTGGAGGACCGCCTGACCGCCCGCATGGGTCTGCTGTCCGGCGGTCAGCGTCAGGCACTGACTCTGCTTATGGCTACCATGAACAAGCCCAAGCTCCTGCTGCTGGATGAGCACACCGCCGCTCTGGACCCCAAGACGGCGCTCAAGGTGCTGACCCTCTCGGCCAAGATCGTGGAGGAGAACCACCTGACCACCATGATGATCACCCACAACATGAAGGATGCCATCAAGTACGGCAACCGCCTGATCATGATGCACGAGGGCCACATCATCTATGATGTCTCCGGGGAAGAGAAGAAGAACCTGCACGTCTCCGACCTGCTGGCCAAGTTCCAGATCGCGTCCGGTGGCGAGTTCGCCAACGACCGCATGATCCTTTCCTGATGCATTTCTGATATGGAAAATCCCCTCCGGTGTGTGAGTATCGGAGGGGATCTTTGCATCTTGTGCACCTTTGCAGGGTGTGCTACACTGAGAGAAAGAGGAGGTGTCTCTCGTGCGAAAAATCATCCGGCGGGCAGCTGTTGTGCTGTTGTCTGCGGCTCTGCTGTTGACGGGAACGGCCTCGGCAGCAGCCCAGATTGACCCGGTAGAGGAACGGCTTGCTGCCATGTCTCTGCGGGAAAAGGTGGGGCAGCTGTTCGTGGTGCGGGTCGAGGCACTGGACCCCAGTGGACAGTCTGATAGCACAAGGCTGACCTGGGCAGAACGGCAGGGGCTGAAAAAGTATCCGGTGGGCGGCATTGTGGTGTTTCGGCAGAATGTGAAAAGCCCGGAGCAGTTGAAAAAGCTTCTGGCAGATTTTCAGGCAGCATCCGGGACCGGTCTGTTGACCGCCGTGGACGAGGAGGGCGGCAGCGTGGCCCGGTTGGCCAATGCTTCCGGCTTTGATCTGCCCCAATACCAGAGTGCCCAGGCAGTAGGTACAACAGGGGACCCGGCCAATGCCCGTGCCATGGGGCAGATCATCGGAGGCTACCTCAAAACCTACGGCCTGAATCTTGACTTTGCTCCAGTGGCAGATGTGAACACCAATCCGGCCAATACCGTGATCGGGAACCGAGCATTTTCGTCGGATCCGGCAGTGGCGGCACAGATGGTGGCCTCCGCTGTACAAGGGTTTCACGATGCGGGCATACTCTGCACACTCAAGCATTTCCCGGGCCACGGAGATACCGCAGAGGACAGCCACTACGGCACGGCCAGCAGCACCAAGACTTGGACAGAGATGCGGGAGACGGAGCTGAAGCCTTTTGCGGCTGGAATCGCAGCTGGGGCCGACGTAGTAATGACCGCCCACATCACCACCCCCAATGCAACGCAGGACGGCCTGCCTGCGTCGCTCTCCTACACTATGCTGACCGAGCGTCTGCGGGGGGAGCTGGGCTTTACTGGGGTCATCTGCACCGATTCGCTGTCCATGCAAGCCATTCGTGACCACTATTCTGCAGCAGAAGCGGCTGTAGCGGCGCTGAACGCCGGGGCAGATCTTCTGCTGATGCCGCCCGACCTGCCGGAAGCCTTTGACGGTGTACTGGAGGCTGTGCAGAATGGAACCATCAGTGAGGAACGCCTCAACGAGAGCGTCCGCCGCATCCTGATGCTGAAACAGAAGGCCGGGTTGGAGCTTGACACCCGCACCCCGCTGGAAAAGATGCTGGATGTGTTTCTGTAAGATTGAAGCATAATAAGAAGATCCCCTCCGGTGTGCGCGTACCGGAGGGGATCTTTGCGTATAAAGGAATGTTACCGCTTGATATCGTAGTTCATGTTCATCAGGTTGCGGATGGAGCTGACATCATCGGTGATGTTGGCATCGCCGTGGATGGTGTGCTTGATGGCGCTGCTTGCCACGGCAAAGTTGATCATGTCCATAGCCTTATAGTTGTGCAGCATGGCGTAGATCAGACCGCTGGCAAAGGCATCGCCGCCGCCCACGCGGTCCAGAATATTAAAGGTGTAGAGCTTGCTCTCAAAGGTGTGGCCGTCGTACCACATAAAGGCCTTGAGGCTGTTCTCGCTGCCGCTGTGGGCATAGCGCACATGGCGGGCAATGCACTTGAGGTTGGGGTAGCGGGCAATGAAGTGCTGGAAGATCTCGTCCTGCTGCTCATAGCTGGGCTGCAGGGGCACGCCGTCCTTCCAGTCGCCCTTGCTGTGATCGTTGTCGTCCTTCCACAGGTGGTAGGGCTCAATGCCCAGCAGAACGTCAACGTAAGGCAGGCACTCGGTGCAGAAATCGCGGGCTTCCTCCCAGCTCCACAGGGTAGAGCGGAAGTTGCCGTCAAAGCTGACAGTCAGGCCCTTCTTCTTGGCCACCTTGAGCATATCGATGATGAGGCCGCGGCAGTTGGGGCCCAGTGCCGGGGTAATGCCGCTCAGGTGCAGCCAGTCGTAGCCGTCCAGCAGAGCGTCCAGATCGACCTGGGAGAAGTCATACTCGGTAATGGCACTGTGCTTGCGGTCATAAATGACCTTGGAGGCGCGGATGCCGTAGCCGGTCTCCAGATAATAAGTACCCAGCCGGTTGGAGGGGGTCTCGTTGGGCTCGGTCAGGATCATGGGGGTGCAATGCACATCGTTGGAGCGCAGCCAGCGCACCGCGCTCTTGCCCAGGCTGTTGTTGGGCACTACGCTGAAGAAGGTGCTGTCCACACCCAGGT
>OGGI01002535.1_pt1 | contig 10535 bp, 9 predicted proteins | sample 1571051 | NCBI WGS metagenome assembly OGGI01 (sample SAMEA2582075, study PRJEB24529) | metagenome | biome: Human gut stool | place: China | collected 2011 | reverse complement strand
GCGCTCCCCTTTCCAAAACAGAAAGCATGTATAAGAGAAGAGAAAATGGAAATTTACTTTGCAGCAGCCTTCTTCTTGCCGGTGATAGCGTCCATGAAGACAGCGATAGCGCCGTCGCCAGTGACGTTGCAAGCAGTACCGAAGCTATCCTGGGCGATGTACAGAGCGATCATCAAGCCGCACATGGTCTCATCGAAGCCCAGCATGGACTGCAGGATACCCAGAGCAGCCATGACAGCGCCGCCGGGGACGCCGGGGGCAGCAACCATGGTCACGCCCAGCATCAGAATGAAGGGGAACATCTTGCCGAAGCCGATGGACTGATTGGTCATCACCATAACAGCCATAGCGCAGCTGGTCAGGGTGATGGTGGAACCAGACAGGTGAATGGTAGCGCACAGGGGGCACACGAACTCGGCCATACCGTCAGAGACACCGTTATTCTTGGTGCACTGGGTGGTAACAGGGATAGTAGCGGCAGAGGACGGGGTGCCGATAGCGGTGGTGTAAGCGGGCAGCATGTTCTTGATCAGAGCGAAGGGATTCTTCTTGGCAGCGCTGCCGGCCACGGTGTACTGGAACACGATGATGACCCAGTGCAGAACGAGGATCATAGCGAACACCTTGATGAAGGAGCCCATGATCTCCACGATGGTACCGGCATAAGCCAGCTTAGCGAAGATACCGTACACATGGAAGGGCAGCAGGGGGATGACGATGTTGCTGACCAGCTTGTCGATGATCTCAGCAAACTCGTTCATCACGGTCTTCATGGTGTTGCCCTTGATGACAGCCATGCCCAGGCCCAGGATGAAGGCCATCAGCAGAGCGGTCATAACGCCCATGATGGCGGGCATCTCAATGGTGAAGTAGCCGGAGAGCACAGTCTCCTCAGCGTTGGCGGCGTTCTCCATGAACATGCCAGCGTGGACCATGTGGGGATACAGCAGGGAAGCCACAACGAAGGCCAGAGTACCGGAGATGATGGTGGAACCGTAAGCCACACCGGTGGTAGCGGCCAGGGTCTTACCAGCGCCGGCGCCCAGGTCAGCAATACCGGGGGCGACGAAGCCAATGATGATCAGAGGGATCACGAAGTTCAGGAAGTTGCCGAAGATGCTGTTGTAGGTAGCACCGATGCGGATGATGACCTCACCGAAGTCACCCATGCCGGGGGTCACGAAACCGACCACGATACCGAGTACGATGGCGATGACCAGTTTGAGCAACAGGCTCATCTTTTTCTTTTCTTTCATTTCTCTCGTCCGTGTGATCTCACACGGACATCCTCCTTTTCTGATTTTCCTTTTTTCTCTTCTTTTATATCCAGCTGCTGCCGCTTACGCGTCCAGCAGAGAATATCCCTTTGCAGTCAGCTCATCCTTGATCTTCTGCACGTGATCGGCGTTCCGGGTCTCCAGAACCATGGACACCACGCATGCGTTGACCTCGGAGTTCACATCCTCACGCTCGTGATGGATGCGGACCACGTTGGCGCCGGTGCCGCCGACAACATTCAGCAGGTTGGCCAGGCTGCCGGCACGGTCAGCCAGCTTGGTGGTGATGGTAGCGAGACGGCCGCCGTAGGTCAGGCCGCGGGTGATGACGCGGGACAGGGTGGTCACGTCCACGTTGCCGCCGGAAACCACGCACACAGTCTTCTTGGTGGTGTCGACCTTGCCGGACATGCAGGCAGCCACGGGAGTAGCGCCAGCGCCCTCGGCAACAGTCTTCTGGACCTCCAGCAGAGCCAGAATAGCAGCGGCGATCTCGTCCTCGCTGACGGTGACGATCTCGTCCACATACTTCTGGCACATCTCGAAAGTCAGGCTGCCGGGAGTCAGCACATGGATGCCGTCAGCCAGAGTCGCGGCATCGGGCACAGTGGTGACCTTACCAGCCTGACGGGAAGCATACATGGAAGCCACAACGCCGGCCTGCACGCCGATGACCTTGCAGGAGGGCTTGAGCTGCTTGATGGCGAAAGCCACACCGGAGATCAGACCGCCGCCGCCGATGGGGACCACGACCTGCTCCACTTCGGGGAGCTGCTCCAGGATCTCCAGACCGATGGTGCCCTGACCGGCAATGACATACGGATCATTGAAGGGATGCGCGAAGGTGTAGCCGTGCTCCTTGGAGAGACGCTCGGCCTCGCGGGCGGCGTCATCGTAAACGCCGGGGACCAGAACCACTTCAGCACCGTAGTTGCGGGTAGCCTCCACCTTGGAGATGGGAGCGCCCTCGGGCATGCAGATCACGGACTTGATGCCCAGTTTCGTGGCGGACAGAGCAATGCCCTGAGCATGGTTGCCGGCGGAGCAGGCGATGACACCGTGAGAAGCTTCCTCCGGAGTCAGGGAACGGATCTTGTTGTAGGCGCCGCGGATCTTGAAAGCGCCGGTGAGCTGCAGGTTCTCAGACTTGATGTAAATGTTTTCGCCCAGCCGATTGGCATTTTCCAGCGGAGTCTTGCGGGCAATGCCCTTCAGAGACTCCTGGGCTTCCTGAATCATCTGTAAAGTTACCATAATAATCCCCCTATTTGTCTATGATTCAAAAACCACAATTAACTATACTGTCATTGTATGACGGACAGCGTTTGTTTTCAATACACATTTCCGCCAAATGTTCTTTCAATAAACACGCATTTTGCACAATATTGGCCTGATTATGGCCCTTTTTGGTTTCATTTTTGGCAAGAATGGCGTTCACTGGCGGACATTTGTGCATCATATCAAAAAGCAGGGAGGAAAATTCAAGTTACATCGTGCACTTTTTCAAATGCACTTTCTTGATAATGCAGGGAGAATTAGCGGGATTTTAAGGCGGCCGAGCCATCGGCACAGCTGACTGCCGGACAACTCAAGTATGACTGATCCATTATATCAAAAAAACGGCACACTTATGTGTGCCGTTTTTCTGGTGACCCGGCGGGGATTCGAACCCCGGACCCACTGCTTAAAAGGCAGTTGCTCTGCCGACTGAGCTACCGGATCAGAGTAAAACACTTATTACCTATAAATCACTGGCCGAGAGGCCGTATTCATGGTCAATGGCAGGGACGGCTGGACTCGAACCAGCGAATGAGGGAGTCAAAGTCCCTTGCCTTACCACTTGGCTACGCCCCTAAGTGGAAAAAAGAAGGGACCGGGGATACCCCGGCCCCCTCATGTCTGGGGTGGGTGATGGGACTCGAACCCACAACACCTGGAACCACAATCCAGTGCTCTGCCAATTGAACTACACCCACCACATATAAAAACCGATCAAGCCGACGCCGCCCAGAGAGCTGGTACGCCAGGAGGGACTCGAACCCCCGGCCCACTGCTTAGAAGGCAGTTGCTCTATCCAGCTGAGCTACTGGCGCAAATCTGGAGCAGGTGACGGGAATCGAACCCGCATCCCCAGCTTGGAAGGCTGGTGCCCTGACCATTGTGCTACACCTGCATTGCCCTCCGAGTAAATCGTCAGCTTGATAAGGATACCACGGAAAGGCTTGATTGTCAAGCACTTGACGGCAATTTCTTGCGATATTTGAAAGAATTATTCAGTCAGAGAGACGATAAGCATTGCTTATGGGTTGGATAAAGGACATTACACACAGCGTTTCATTCGGCTGCCATCGGCTATCCCAGGCTGCGTTTGGTTGCCAAAAGTTGCCACAAGAAGCGCTGTATTCCGCGAATTTTAAGTTTACATAATTTTCGCCATAAAGCAGAGCAGAAAAAACACTTGCGTCACAGCTTTTAGCGCACCGAAACTGTTTGAAGGGACCAGCCGCAGTCCACGATCCCCCGTCTCTCTTTCGCAGACATCTGTTTCTGTTGTGAGCAACAGCAAAGTATGCTATACTACATTTTTATATTATATCGGATAAGACATCCGCAGCCACGGTATTCTTTTGGAAGGGGTGGGGCTGATATGAAAAAGAGGATCGTTCTGTGTCTGCTGGCGCTGGCGCTGCTGTCCGTGATGACAGGGTGCGGAAAGAAAAAGGACGCAGACCCGCTGACCGTGACGCTGTGGCATGTCTATGGCGGCGAGGTGGATTCCCCGCTGAATAGTTTGATTGAGCAGTTCAACAGCACCATCGGCGCGGAACAGAACATCCGGGTAAAGGTAGAGCTGGTCAGCAACAGCGGCAGCATTCATAAAAGCGTGCTGCCGCCGCCAACAGTGACCCAGGCGCCCCTTCCCTGCCGGATATGTTCGTGTCCTACCCCAAAACGGTGCTGGCCCTCCCGGACCAGGACATGATCGTGGACTACCGGGACTATTTCAGTCCGGAGGAACTGGGAACATTTATCCCCGCCTTTATGGAGGAGGGGCAGATCGGCGGACGGCAGGCCATCCTGCCCCTGGCCAAATCCACTGAGGTACTGTTCGTCAACCGGACGCTGTTTGACCGCTGGGCAGCTGCGTCCGGCGCCAGCTACGAGGATCTGACTATCTGGGAAGGCATTTACGCCTTAGCGGAGCGGTATGCCGCGGACACCGGGAAGTGCTTTCTTGTCAACGACTACCACTTCAACTACTTTCAGGTAGGTGTGGAGTCGCTGGGAGAGAACTTTTTCCAAAATGACGGTGTCCGCTTCGGCCCAGCCTTTGAGCGAGCGTGGGAGCCTTACGCCCATGCGGCGCTAGAGGGTGGTATGTGGTTACAGGACGGCTACGCCACGGAATCTCTCTGCACCGGCGATACCATTGTCTCCGTAGCGTCCTCTGCCAGTGTACTCTATTACTCCGACACGGTGACTTACCCTGACAACACCTCGGAGCAGGTGTCTATCACCTCCATGCCCTACCCGGTGTTTGACGGCGGCGAAAAACTGGTCATGCAGCGGGGAGTGGGAATGTGCACGACAAAATCCACCCCGGAGCGGGAAAAAGCGTGTATTACCTTTCTTAAATGGCTGACGTCGCCGGAGCGAAACGTGGAATTTGTCACCAGCCTCGGCTATATGCCGGTGACGCAGGAGGCATTTGATGCCTACCTTCCCACCGCTGTGGAGCAGCTCAGCAACCCCATGTATGTCTCTCTGTATGAGACCTATCTCAAGATGCAGGAATCCTGCACCTTCTATTACGCGCCGCAGATGGAGAACTATCTGGATCTGGAAACACGGTTTGAAAATCTGTCCCGGCTGAAGCTGATGGCTGGCCGTGCCCAATATCAGAAGGGCTCCAGTACGGCGGAGGAGTTGGTTTGGGACACGCTGGACAGCTTCAAGCTGGACTATGGTACATAAGCGGGGGAAAGCAAATGCGGCCAATCAGGGAAGCAATTCAAAAAAAGCGTGCAGCCGGTCCCAGTATGGGGCTGCGGCTGCTGCTATACTGGTTCACCATGGTGCTGCTGCTGATGGCGGCGATTTTGTCTACCCTGATGGCCACCGGCGTACTGTCCCATCCCGCGCATCAGCTGTCCGGAACGCTGGACATTCAGCAGAGAAACACTTACGCCGCTCTGGACTCCCAGATGGACGCACTAACAGCGCAAAGCATGGCTATGTCGGAAAAGCTGGGAAAGGAACTGGACGCCTTTCTTGCCGCAAAGGGCATCGCCTTTGACGAGCTGAACAACGATCCGGATACCATTGCGGAGTTGGAAAAGCGCCTGTATACGCCTTTAAGCAACACTCTGGGCGCAGCCTCGTGCAGTGGGATCTTCTTCGGTCTGAACGTCACCGCCAACACCTCTCTGCCAAATGCAGAGGATTTCCGGGCGGGGTTATACCTCCGCTATTCCGGCTTACAGCCAACGGTGGCCTCCGAGCAGGATGTGATCTGCTTCCGGGGTGCGGCGGAAACGGCCCGGAGCTTGCAGCTTCAAATGCACAACCGCTGGAATCCGGAGCTGAACGCCGCTCTGATCCCCGGCAGCGATCAGGTCACCGCCTATCAGGGGTCCCGGCTGGCAGATGGCTGCCTGTGGACAAAACGCACAGAGCTGCCGGACACCTGGGAGCAGGTCATGCTGCTGTGCGTACCCATTTTGGATGGCGGCGGTACCGTAAGGGGCTTTTGCGGTGTAGAGATCAGTGATCTCTATTTCAGTCTTTCCCATAATACAGTCCCCAGCGCCTTCGGCAATATACTGACGTTGGCAGCCCCCATAGACGGCGACAGCCTGCTTCTCTCCGGGGCCATGCTGGGTGCCACTGACGGCTCCCGCCTGACGGCCAACGGCATTCTGCACATCAGCGGCGGAAAATACTACACCACTTACAGCGATGGGAAAAACACCTATCTGGGGCGGCACCAGCTTCTGGATGCTGCCGCGTGGGACGGCATCCCCCTTGCCGCTGTGACGCTGGTGCCGGACGGGACCTTCCGCAGCTATGAAAAGGGGTCCCAGATCGCATGGTTCTTAGGAGCGGTTCTCTTTCTGCTGGCCATGCTGGTGGTGGCAACGGTGCTGTCCCGCCAATTCGTAAAGCCCATCAACAAAAGTCTGGCGGCAGTCCGGGGCGGTGCAGAGATGGTCGCTTCCGGTATCCCGGAGATCGACGAGCTGCTTGCCGCCATCCGTGAAAGGCCAACGGGAACGCTGCCGCCGGATGTGGAGGCAAGGCTGCGAGGCTTTGCAGAGCGGGCCAGTACGCTGACCGGCACGGAACGTACCATCCTGCAATATTATATGGACGGCTATACCGTTAAGGATATCCCGGAGCTGGCGTGTATCAGCGCCAGCACGGTCAAGACCCACAATCGCAACCTTTACCGAAAGCTGGATGTGGATTCCTTTGACGAACTGAAGGTATATATCGAATTGTTTGCAAGCTGCGGCCGCAGCAGTGAACTGCTGAACAAGTAAATATTTTAATGAGCAGAGTGCACAATCCGATTTGCAGCGGGTTGTGCACTCTGTCTGCGCCTAAGGGTGATCTTTGAGTTTCCAGGCAAAATTCACCCTTATCGAGGAGATCCCAAAACCTACTATAACTGTTTGGATCAACTATGCAAACGCGTAAAAAATGTGAAGGAGCAGACCGCAGGTACGGTCTTGCACACCGACCAAGGCGCAGTCTACTCCTCCAGAGCTTTCTCAAGGACTCATTCTAATTATAACATAATTCGCTCAATGTCAAGAGCCGGAACACCTACGGACAACCCAATTATCGAATCTCTGAACGGATGGATGAAGGCCGAATTGATTCTGGATTTTGGTATCAGTAAAGTTTCCAACCTCAAAAAGACACTGGATCAATATGTCCTATACTTTAACTCCGAACGTTTTGCCGCTGCCTTGGATTACAAAACCCCAATCCAGTACAAAACTGAATTGGGATTCTGATGCTATGACTTTTTATTCGTGTCTACTTTTACTTGACAGATACACTTCGTAAAGAAGCCTCCCCCTTTTGGTTTTTCACATTCCATTCGTTATCCTGTTAAACAAGACAGAGCGGCTGCAAACCGAAGTTTGCAGCCGCTCTGTCTTAATAATAAGCATAATAAGCATTTGAACGTCTGTGTTTGAGGTGTTTCACGCCTTGGATTCGTCAATATAGCTGTACAGAGTGTACTTGGAGATGCCGAAGAACTTGCATACCCGGTCGCCGCTCTTGGTGATGAGGAAGGCTCCGGTCTCATTGAGAAACTGCACCGCCTTGACCTTATCCTCCTTGTTCATCAGGGCCACCGGCTTACCCACCACCTTTACGCTCTGCTCGATCAGCTCATCCAGCAGGTCAGAGACGTTCCGTGCAATCGGCTCCGGCTCCTTCTCGTCCTTTTCAGTGGCGGTAAACTGCTTGATCGCGTTCTCCATGGCCAACATCAGGGTGATATCGTAGTTGATGCCGAAGATGCCAATGGGGGCACCGTCATCATCTCGGATATAGATGGTGGTGGATTTCAGGATCTTCCCATCCTTGGTCCGGGTCAGATAGGACAGGTGATCGTGGAGCTGTTCGGGATTCCCCCGCAGGGCTTCCAGAACCACATGGGAGGGCCCGTCCCCCACCTTGCGTCCGGTGACGTGTCCGTTTTCAATGGCAACGATGGACCGTTCCGGGTCATTGGTGGCAAGATCGTGGACTACCACCTCGCAGTTGGGGCCGAATTGACTGGCGATCCCCTTTGCCAGCGTCAGGAGAAATTGCAGCGTAGATGCATTCGGCACGTAAATGCCCTCCTTTTCCGGTCCGCGGCAGAAACGCCCCGAAAAGAGCGGGGCAAACTATGGAATACACGGTCTGATCCGTTGCCGCTGACAGACCTGCTATGATTATTCCATTATTGTATCATAATTTTAGTGAGTTTCAACCATTTTTTTGAGACCTAAAAATTTTTAATTTTCTCATTAAAGTGTATGGGCCGTCAAGCAGATTGCAGTAGGAGCGATATATCTGAAAACAAGTCAGATCTCCCTCCACTCACGAAGTGGCCTTCCGTAAAAAGCAAGGGCACTTCCAAACCTTCCATGCATGGAAAGCCGGGGAAATATCCCTGCTGCGGAGGCCCGATTTTTGGAAAAAACAGCCTTGCGCACAGGTTCCGCAAGAGGAACCAAAAAAAGTTTTAGCTTTACAGCATTTTTTTGAGTTTTTCTGCTTGACAACCGAAGAACACATGCTATGATGGTCTCAGAAAGCTAAATAAATTTTGCCATGAAGTAAAAAGATTTTGGAGGCGAGTATTCCATGAAAGATCAGCTCAAATGGGTCCTCAATCATATGCCGAAGAGTGACGATCAGCATCTGGATGTGATGTCCCTGCCCAATGTGGCCAAGGCCCGCTCCTTCCACGGGTCCTTCCCCCAGTACTCCATCACCCCTCTGGCGCAGCTGGACGGTATGGCACAGTATCTGGGGCTGGCGGGTGTGTATGTGAAGGATGAGTCCTACCGGTTTGGTCTCAACGCCTTCAAGGTGCTGGGCGGCTCCTTCGCCATGGCCCGGTACATCGCCGGCGAGATGGGCCGGGACGTGTCCGAAATGAATTACAACTACCTGACCAGCGAAGCCTTCCGTAAGGAATTCGGTCAGGCCACTTTCTTCACCGCCACCGATGGCAACCATGGCCGCGGCGTGGCTTGGGCAGCCAACAAACTGGGCCAGAAGTCTGTGGTGCACATGCCCAAGGGCAGCAGCAAGTCCCGCTTTGACAATATCGCCAAGGAGGGCGCCAAGGTCACCATCGAGGAAGTCAACTACGATGACTGTGTGCGTATGGCTGCTGCAGAAGCCGCACAGACGAAACACGGCGTCATCGTGCAGGATACCGCCTGGGACGGCTACGAGGACATCCCCTCCTGGATCATGCAGGGCTACGGCACCATGGCCAATGAGGCCGCCGACCAGCTTCGTCAGTGCAGCGTAAACCGTCCCACCCACGTGTTCGTCCAGGCCGGCGTCGGCTCTCTGGCCGGTGCGGTGGTGGGCTACTTCGCAAACCTGTTCCCCAACGATCCTCCCAAGTTCGTGGTGATGGAGGCCGAGGCGGCTGACTGCCTGTATCAGGGCGCGCTGGCCAATGACGGCAAGCCCCGCATCGTCACCGGTGATCTGAAAACCATCATGGCCGGTCTGGCCTGCGGCGAACCCAACACGATCTCCTGGGACATTCTGCGGAACCATGTGTCCGCCTTCATCTCCTGCCCCGATTGGGTCAGCGCCAAGGGTATGCGGATGCTGAGTTCCCCCGTCAAGGGCGACCCCCGCGTGGTGTCCGGCGAATCCGGCGCCGTGGGCATGGGTGTTCTGGACGCCATCATGTGCGATGACACCTACAAGGAGCTGCGGGACGCTTTGGAGCTGGACCGGCACAGCCGGGTGCTCATGTTCTCCACTGAGGGCAACACCGATCCCGAAAAGTATCGCCGGGTGGTGTGGGATGGCGAGTATCCCACCGATGACACCCCGCAGAAGCCCTGCTGAACGCACGGTCCAGAAGCGAACCCAACCAAAATTTGAGAAATAAAATTGGAGGTTACTACCATGGATTTTGAGAAGATTAAAGCAGCCGCTCAGGCCTATCAGGCCGATATGACCCGCTTCCTGCGGGACATGATCTCCCACCCCAGCGAAAGCTGCGAGGAGCGGGAGGTTGTTCACTGCATCAAGGCCGAGATGGAAAAGCTGGGCTATGACAAGGTGGAGATCGACGGTCTTGGCAATGTCATCGGCTGGATGGGTGACGGCGACAAGATCATCGCCATCGACTCCCACATCGACACCGTAGGCGTGGGCAACATCGACAACTGGACCCATGACCCCTACCAGGGCTACGAGGATGATCAGGTCATCTATGGCCGCGGTGGCTCCGACCAGGAGGGCGGTATGGCCTCTGCCACTTACGGCGCCAAGATCATGAAGGATCTGGGCCTGATCCCCGCCGGCTATAAGATCATGGTGGTGGGTTCTGTGCAGGAGGAGGACTGCGACGGTATGTGCTGGCAGTACATCGTCAACAAGTACTTCCCCGCCAACGGCATCAAGAAGGAGCAGGTGGAATTCGTTATCTCCACCGAGCCCACCGACGGCGGCATCTACCGCGGTCACCGCGGCCGCATGGAGATCCGTGTG
>OGGI01002527.1_pt1 | contig 10554 bp, 7 predicted proteins | sample 1571051 | NCBI WGS metagenome assembly OGGI01 (sample SAMEA2582075, study PRJEB24529) | metagenome | biome: Human gut stool | place: China | collected 2011 | reverse complement strand
TGCCCACGCCGGGAATGGCGAAGATCTTTTCCACCACCAGCGAGCCGGTCATCAGATCCACGATCAGGGGTGCCAGCACCGTGATGATGGGGATGAGGGCATTGCGCAGGGCATGGCGGAAGATCAGCGCCGGGCCGGAGATGCCCTTGCTCTCGGCCAGCAGCATGTAATCGGAATCAAGGACTTCGATCATCTCACTGCGGGTAAAGCGGGCAATGGAGGCCATGGTGAACATGGAAAGCGAGATGCTGGGCAGGACGCTGGAGCCAAAGACATCCTTGGCGGAGAACAGCATTGGGAACCAGCGGAGCTTGAAGCCAAAGGCATAGCTCAGGGCCAGTGCGAACACATAGGAAGGCACCGACACGCCGATGACCGAGATGATGGTGGCGATGGTATCAAAAATGGTATCCCGCTTGAGTGCGGCAATGATGCCCAGCACCAGGCCCACAGCGGCACCCAGCGTCACAGCCATGCCGCCCACCTGAATGGAGATGGGCAGGCGGCTCTGGATGAGCTGGGAGATGGGTGTATTCTTGGAGATGTTATAGCTCACGCCAAGATCTCCACGGAGCATATTGCCCACATAGCGGAAGAACTGGATGTAGATGGGCTGATCCAGGCCGTACTTTGCGTACAGGGCAGCCCGCATATCGGGTGTCAGCTTTTCATCATTGAAGGGCGAACCGGGCATCAGCTGCATCAGGATAAACAGCACCAGCAAAATTGCCAGCAGTGTGAACAGCGAGGTCAGGATTCGCTTGAGCGTATATTTTTTCACGTCGGGTGGACCCCCTTTTCCTTCCGGGATCTCGCGGTCAGTCGTTCGTCTGCCGCGGACAGGCACAATGCCAAAAAGGCGCACAGTGGCTCTTTGCGGGCCACTGTGCGGCCTTGTTCAGCGATTCAGTTGTTTACTCGCTCTTGGTGGTGTTCTTGTACACACGGTTCAGAGCGCAGGGGTGATGCTCGACACCCTTGACGGCAGAGGAGATCATCTCGGCGTTGCACTGGCCGTACAGGGGGAAGATGACCGCCTGCTCCAGAACGATCTGCTCTGCCTCGTACAGGGCAGCCCAGCGGCCCTCGGGGTCGGTGCACAGGTCACCGGTGGTGCACTCGTCAATGATGGCATCGTAGTCGGCATCGCTCCACAGACCGTAGTTGTTGGAGTTGCCGGTCACCCACATGCCCAGATAGGTCATGGGGTCAGCGTAGTCGGGGCCCCAGCGGGTCAGGCCCAGCTCAAAGGTGCCGTCCTGCATATCCTGCACGCGCTGCTTCTTGGGCTCCACGGTCAGGTTGATGGTCAGGCCCTCCAGCGTGGTCTCCAGCTGCTCCTTGACGACCTGAGCCACCTTCTGGGGTGCATCGTCGGCATCCACCACCATATCAAAGGTGAAGGTATCCTTACCCAGCTCAGCCTTGGCGGTCTCAAAGAACTCCTTGGCCTTCTCGGGGTCATAAGCGCAGTCATCTGCAAACTTGGTCTGGTCAGCGCTGAAATCGCTGCCGTCGGGGCCGGTTGCAAACTGTGCGGGAACGGCGGTGTATGCGGGGGTGGAGCCATCCTTCAGCACATCGCCGGTAATGGCATCACGATCCAGCGCAAAGGTCATGGCCTTGCGCAGGTTCAGGTTTGCCAGATCAGGCACAGCGTCGATGTTGGGGCTGATGTACCACAGGTAACCGGCACCCACGCTGGTAAACTCGGGATCATCCTTGACCTGATCGACCTGCTCACCGTTCAGCAGGGTGATATCCAGCGTGCCGGTCTGATAGCTCATCAGAGCCTGCTGGCTGTCCTTGATGACCTGATAGGCCAGACCGTCCAGAGCGATCTTATCCGCATCATAGTAATCGGGGTTCTTTTCCATCGCAAAGGCGGTGGCGGCGGGCTGATAATCGGTCAGCACGAACGCGCCGTTGGACAGCACCGTTTCGGGGCTGGTGCCAAAGGTGTCAGCGCAGGTGTTGTAGAAGGCCTCGTTCACCGGGTAGAAGGTGGGGAAGTACATCAGGCTCAGGAAGTAGCTGACAGGAACGTTCAGCTGCACCTCCAGGGTCTTGTCATCCACTGCGGTCACGCCCAGGTCGGTAACAGGCTTTTCACCGGCAATGATCTCAGCGGCGTTGACCACCTGACCAATGTCGGACAGCATGTAGGAATACTCGGAAGCGGTAGCGGGGTCTACGGCGCGCTGCCAGCCAAACACAAAGTCAGCGGCGGTCACGGCCTCACCGTTGGACCACTTTGCATCGCGCAGGTGGAAGGTGTAGGTCTTGCCGTCCTCGCTGATGTCATAAGTCTCCGCCATGGCGGGAACTGCTGCACCGTCAGCATCCATCTGCATCAGGCCATCGGTGTAATCCGCGATGACCTCAAAGGAGGTGCCGTCGGTGGCCACCTGCGGGTCCAGAGACTGAACCTCGGTCTCCAGCATGATGTTCAGGGTGCCGCCCTGTGCGGTGCCAGCCGCAGCAGAGGAAGCGCCGCTGGCTGCAGAAGATGCAGCCGTGGAGCTGGAAGAGCCGCCGCAGGCTGTCAGAGCCAGCGCGGCAGAGGTGACACCGGCAGCTGCCAGGAAGCTGCGGCGCGAAATACGACGATCGAATTTCATATATGTTTTCCCCTCTCTTTAATGCTCTACACTGATAAAGCATCATTTTCTGAAAATGCACAAGGGGCTCTGCTCCCCCTCTGGAGCTTCTGCACACCCTTGTGCCATGGCCGCATTATACATCCATCCGTCGGCAAAGAAAAGACTTTTTGCCGAATTTGTTCTCCAAAAAGGCCCATTTCTCCCCTTTGTCCAACATCCCGCCGAAAATGGAAACTAATTTTTGTATAGTTTTTCTCCTGTGCTGTATTTTGTGCAAAGACAGTTCTTGCATTAAAGCCACCACTTGTATTCCCACCGAGTACATTCAACTTCGTTCACTTCATTTTATTAAGAGTTGAAATCGCTTCAGTCTATAGCAGTCCTCTTTGTCATTGCTTCGCAATGACACCTCTCCCAGTAGGAAAAGCAGGATAGGCGGTCTCATAAACCTGCACCCCTGCCCGGAGATCTGACACGACGCACCCGAGAGGCTCACAGACAAAAAAGGAGCCCGCTGTACGAACACAACGGGCTCCTCTTGGTTCTGATCTTACTTCGCGTACTCGATGGCGCGGCTCTCGCGGATGACGTTGACCTTGATCTGGCCGGGATAATCGAGGGTATCCTCGATCTTCTTGGCGATCTGGCGGGCCAGCAGGATGACCTGATCATCGCTGATGACATCAGGCTTGACCATGATGCGGACTTCGCGGCCGGCCTGAACGGCAAAGGCCTGCTCCACGCCCTCAAAGCTGGAAGAGATCTCCTCCAGATTTTCCAGACGCTTGACATAGCTCTCCACGTTCTCGCGGCGGGCACCGGGACGTGCGGCGCTGATTGCATCGCAGGCCTGAATGATAAAGGCCAGCGGGGTCTTGGGCTCCACATCGCCGTGGTGAGCCTCAATGGCATGGATGATCTGGGTGTTTTCCTTGTACTTGCGGCAGATATCCACACCGATCTGGACATGGCTGCCCTCGATCTCGTGGTCAAGGGCCTTGCCGATATCATGCAGCAGACCGGCACGGCGGGCCAGCGTGACGTTCACGCCCATCTCGCCTGCCAGCAGACCGGCCAGCCAGGCCACCTCCATGCTGTGGGTCAGAGCATTCTGGCCAAAGCTGGTGCGGTACTTCAGGCGGCCGATGAGCTTGATGAGGTCGGGGTGCAGGCCGTGGATGCCAAGTTCCATCACGGCGCGCTCGCCCTCCCGCTTCATCTGCAGCTCAAGGTCGTGGCGGCACTTCTCCACCGTCTCCTCAATGCGGGCGGGGTGGATGCGGCCATCACCGATCAGGCGCTCCAGCGTCATGCGGGCAACCTCGCGGCGGGTCTGGTCAAAGGAGGACAGGGTGATGGCCTCCGGGGTATCATCGATGATAAGATCCACGCCGGTGGCAGTTTCCAGCGCGCGGATGTTGCGGCCCTCACGGCCGATGATACGGCCCTTCATCTCGTCGCTGGGCAGGGGCACCACGCTGACGGTGGTCTCGCTGCAGTGGTCAGCGGCGCAGCGGCTGATGGCCTGACCGATCATATTGCGGGCGATATTATCGCAGTTTTCCTTCAGATCGGTCTCATAGGCAGCCACACGGACAGCCTTCTCGTGGGTGAGCTCCTCGTCCACCTTGTGCAGCAGCACTTCGCGGGCATCCTCCTGGCTCAGGCCCGCCAGGGTCTCCAGGCGCTCCATCTCCTTGGCACGGATGGCATCCACCTCAGCCAGACGGCTGTCGGCCTCCTCGTGCTTTTTCTTGAGCTCTTCTTCCTTCTTTTCCAGGGCTTCGGTCTTGCGGTCCAGCGCATTTTCCTTCTGGTCAATGCGGTTCTCCTGGCGGCTGATCTCAGCACGACGCTGCTTGATCTCCTTGTCGGCCTCAGCCTTCTGGGCATCGACCTCGGCTTTCAGGCGGAAAGCCTCGTCCTTGGCTTCCAGAACAGCTTCTTTTCGTTTTTGGTCAGCGGTCTTGATTGCTTCATTCACCAGGCGGGTAGCCTCGGCTTCTGCGCTGCCGATCTGTGCCTCGGCGGTCTTTTTACGGTTGTTGTAACCAATAAAATAACCCGCGCCGGCAGCAACAGCAGCAACCACGACCACGATCAACAGAATGATCGGGGACATCGTGTTCACTCTCCTTACAATTAAAGTTCAAAATTAACTAAAATCTGGAGACGCTGCCGCGCAAGGCGTGGGTCAACAATACAAAATCAAGCTCTCAACAACAAAACAGACAACAGCACCGCACAAAAAGGGCATATTTGCCCCTGCGGCCTGATGCAGCTTTTTTATCTACAAGGTTTTCATATAAAAACGGGCAGATGAAGCCCCATTGAACTTTGGTTGTGGAAGATCCCTGCACGCAGCGTCATGGATTCCATACTACTTCTTATATTACGAAACATTTGGTACAATGTCAAGTAAAGTGAAAGGAATTTTCTAAAAAAACAGCCATTATTCCAGATACATCCGCCGCAGCCGCATCAGACGGGCGGGGGTCAGGCCGTATTCGGCTTCAAGATAGGCATCGGTGGTGCCATACTCTTTGCGGATGGTGTCCAACACAAAGGGGGCAGACTCCGGGTGGACACCGGCAATGCCCTGATAGAACTGCTTCTGTTCGGGATGCGCCTCGATCTCTTCGGCATGGGCGGCCCAGATTTTTTCCAGCTCCGGGCGGCGGCAGACATTGGTGCGGACAAAATCCTGACAGATCGTTTCATCGGAAGCCCCCAGCGCCAGCAGGATGAGCATGGCCGCCACGCCGGTGCGGTCTTTTCCACCAGAGCAGTGGAACAGGATCGGCGTTTCGCCCGCCTCCAGCGCCCGGAACAGCTCCTTGTAGGCCTTATTGCGGAAGAGCATCTGCTCATACATGGCATCGGCGAGGTTATGCTCCTCATCCTTCTTGCCCTTGAGCAGCTTTTCAATGTCCCCGGGAGAAAAGGAGATCTCGCTTCCGTCCGGGTGGCAAAGCCCGCAGATGCGCACCAGCCGCGCGCCATCGGGCACATAGTCGGGCTGCTCCGCTGCCTCGGACTCGCTGCGCAGGTCCAGGATGAGCCGCAGGCCCAGGCTGTCCAGCAGCTTACGGTCAGCCGCACCAGTCAGCAGTCCCGTGGGAATGCCGCGGTAGATCTGCCCCCACTTGACATGCTTACCCTCGTCGGCCTCGTAGCCGCCCAGCTCCCGGAAGTTGTTCCCGCCCGCAAAGGGCAGCTGGGTACCCGGAGCCGGGTGCTGCGGTGCCGCCTTGGGGGCGGCGCTGGACAGCACCGGGAAGTTGTAGAAGGGCTTTGCCGGGCGGCCCCGCCGGGGCGGCAGGGATGTCGCGCCCCCGATGACCTCCATCAGGTAGCCCCGCAGCAGGTCAAGATAGGCCGAGTTGTGGTCGCGCCGCTGCACCATCGAAACGCAGAGGGGCGGCAGATCTTCCAGCAGCACGTCCCGTACCCGGTCCAGCTCCCGCCGTGCCCCCGGCTCGTAGCGGGTCAGGCAGGTGCAGAGCTGCTCCTGGACCAGATAGTATGCCTGATAGAAGCTGGGGCCGATCTCCGCGTTGGGCGCAAAGCCCTCCCTGGCACAGGCATCCCACAGGGGGCTGAACAGATCCTGCCGCAGGCTGGGCAGCAGCACCCTCTGGCCCCGCAGGGCCGAAAGCGGCACCCGCTCCTTCTCCCAGAAGGGATGGCCGCGCGGCACCAGCAGGCAGGCCGGGTCTGCCCGCAGGGTGGTGCGGGCCAGCACCGGGGCCGCCGTGCCCAGATCCATCACAAGGCCCGCGTCCAGCTCGCCCTGCTCCACACCATCGGCCACGGCATCGTTTTCCAGCAGGCGGAACCGCATCTCAATGTGGGGGTACTGCTGGCGGAACTTGTCCAGCTGGGTCTCCAGCCCGGGCAGGTAGTCCGGCACCAGCGAGACACTGATGCCGATGCGCACCGGCTGGGCCGACTGGATCTCCGCATGGAGGGCCGCCTGCATCTGCTGGAACTGCTCCACCACCGGGGCCGCATGGCGCTGCAAGCTCAGCCCCCGCTCGGTGAGCGAGAGTTTGTGGTGGGCGCTGACGAACAGCGGGCCGCAGAGCTCGGCTTCCAGCGCCGTGATGCTCTGCCGCAGGGCCTGCCGCGACAGAAACAGCCGTTGTGACGCGCGGGTGTAGTTCATTTCTTCGCACAAAACCAGAAAATAGTGCAGCTGGCGGATATCCATGGGTTCCTCCTGAAGGGTGGTGTATCAATAGATTAAGGATACCGCCTTTTTGCCTGCTTGTAAAGGCCGCGCGGGCAAAAAGTCCCTCCCGGATTGACACATCCCGCCGCATGGTGTAGACTTCAAACAGCAGATTTTTTCTCCCCGAGGAGAGAAAAACCATCAAACACACAGAAGGAAGGTATTTTCTATGAAAGTCATCGCTACTGAAAAGGCTCCCGGCGCGATCGGCCCCTACTCCCAGGGCTTCATCGCAGGCGGTTTCGTCTACACCTCCGGCCAGATCCCTGTGAACCCTGCGGACGGCACTGTGCCCGAGGGCATCACCGCCCAGACCGAGCAGAGCTGCAAGAATGTGGGCGCGATCCTGGAAGCTGCCGGTTCCGGCTACGACAGGGTCATCAAGACCACCTGCTTCCTGGCCGATATCGCCGACTTTGCCGCCTTCAACGAGGTCTACGCAAAGTATTTCACCTCCAAGCCCGCCCGCAGCTGCGTTGCTGTCAAGGATCTGCCCAAGGGTGTCCTGTGCGAGATCGAGGCTGTGGCAGAGGCGTAAGCTCCCGAACTGCACCGGCTTTGCGTTCTCCCCTTTACAACGCTCTGGAATTGTGCCATAATTTACTGTATTAAAGGGAAAGCCGTTCCGGTGCCGCAATTCGGCGGCGGAGAACGGAAAGAGAGGGGTAAACTGTTATGAGCAAAACGATGATCCCGCAGAACTACACACCCGCGCTGAACCTGTACGACACCCAGCGTGCCATCGGCACGGTGAAGCGGCTGTTCGCCGACACCCTGTGCGCTACGCTGAACCTCTACCGCGTGTCGGCTCCGCTGTTTCTGGAGGCTTCCACCGGCCTGAACGACGACCTGAACGGCGTGGAACGCAAGGTCACCTTTGACATCCGGGACAGCGGCATCGAGGCACAGGTGGTGCAGTCGCTGGCAAAGTGGAAGCGCAAGGCCCTGAAGGACTACGGCTTCCGCGTGGGCAAGGGCCTGTACTGCGACATGAACGCCATCCGCCGGGACGAGGAGCTGGACAACCTCCACTCCGTCTATGTGGACCAGTGGGACTGGGAGAAGGTCATCCGCGAGGAGGACCGCAGCGAGACTTACCTGAAGAACGTGGTGCGCTCCATCGTGTCGGCTGTCTGCGCCACTGAGATGAACCTGCACGCCATGTTCCCCCAGCTGCAGGATCTGCCCCTTCACACCCCCAACGTGACCTTTATCACCACCCAAGAGCTGGAGGACAAGTACCCTGACCTGACCCCGAAGGAGCGCGAGAACGCTTTTGTAAAGGAGAACGGCACCACCTTCCTGATGAAGATCGGTGCTCCCCTGAAGAGCGGCAAGCCCCACGACGGCCGCGCCCCCGACTACGACGACTGGGACCTGAACGGCGACCTGCTGTTCTGGAACGAGCCCCTGCAGTGCAGCTACGAGCTGAGCAGCATGGGCATCCGCGTCAGCCCCGAGAGCATGGACCGCCAGCTCACCGCCGCCGGCTGCGACGACCGCCGCGAGCTGCCCTTCCACAAGGCTGTGCTGAACGGTGAGCTTCCCTACACCATCGGCGGCGGCATCGGCCAGAGCCGTCTGTGCATGCTGCTGCTGGGCAGCGCCCACATCGGCGAGGTGCAGGCAAGCGTCTGGGACGAAGCCACCCGCGCGGCCTGCGCAAAGGCCGGAATTCCCCTGCTGTAAGCGGAATACGAGAAAAGGCTCTCTGCCAAAACGGCAGGGAGCCTTTTTGCATCTCAGCTTCTGAAAAGCAAGCCCACATTTCTCTTTTTGCGGCAGTTCCCGCCCAGCCGCCAGACAAGCCAGGCATAGAGCAGGTTCATGGCCAGGATGGCCGCACACCACAGCACCGTCTGCCGGGTGGTCTGCTGATAGACCAGCAGGAACGGGTAAGGCCCGGTGATGAGCCGCTGGTAATTGGCCCAGAGGGCCACAGAGCCATAGAGCATCGTGGGGACCAACGCCAGCGGAACGCACCGCGCAGGCAGCTTTGGCTCCCGTTCCAGCAGGACAAAGGAGACAAAGGCACACAGCGGGTTGAGCAGGTGGTGGTAGAGCATGGAGCTCTCGGTCAGCAGAAACACCACGCCGCCCTGGTCGGCACAGTAGGGCCCCAGCACGAACACCACGGTCAGAAAGGTCATGGTCAGGCAGCAGGTGGCAATGTACTTGAGCGTCTTGACCCAGCGGGGCAGCTGCCGCCCCGTGAACAGGCAGATCACCTGACACACCGCCACCAGCAGGCAGACAAAGAACGCAAAGACATTGGAGTTCTCGGTGTAAAAGGTGAAGGTCTGGCTGCCCACCGCTTCCCAGGTCATCCGGATGGCCATTGGCTCCCACCGCACGATGCAGAGGTTCAGGAAAATGGAACAGAGAATGGCGGTCTTCTTGATCATTTTGCGGTATTGATGAAGCTGCGGTTGTCCCACAGGTACTTGATGCCGGAGATGGCGGTGGCAATGGCCACCAGCCAGCACAGCCAGTAAGAGAGGAACACGCAGTCAGCACCTATCATAACGGAATTGCCCCAGGTCAATGCGGTGCCGAAGTAGTAGAAGATGATGGTCAGCATCTGCAGCACGGTCTTGACCTTGCCCCACATGTTGGCGGCGATGACCTTGCCGTCCTTGGCACCGGCGGCCACCATCCGCAGACCGGACACGGCAAACTCACGGGCCAGGATGATGCAGAGCACCACCGGACTGCACACGCCGTCCCGCATCATGTAGATGAAGGCCACAGTGGTCAGCAGCTTGTCCGCCAGCGGGTCGGCAAACTTGCCGAAATCGGTGACCATGTTCCACTTGCGGGCCAGATGGCCGTCCAGAAAATCGGTAAAGCTGGCCGCGGCAAAGACGATGCCTGCCACCAGATACCAGGTGGGGTTGAAATCTTCCGTGTCGATCTGGGTCAGGGAAACGAAGACCATGAACACCGGCACCAGAATGATGCGGGTCAGGGTGAGCTTATTGGGCAGATTCATATAGATTCCTCCAATTTGTTATTTTGCAACCGTTCCGTACAGATCGTAAAGGTCGCTATCCTCCACCAGCACATCATAGAACTGGCCGGGGTAGAGCGGCTCCTCGCTGGAAACGCAGACATTGCCGTCCACCTCGGGGGCATCGCCGGTGGTGCGGCAGAGGTACAGGCCGCTCTCCTCGTCGATGCCGTCACAGAGCACACGGACGGTCTGGCCCACCTTCTCGGCCTGCTTCTGGGCCATGATGCCGGTCTGGATCTGCATCACCAGCTCTGCGCGCCGGTCCTTGGTTTCCTGATCGATCTGGCCGTCCATCTTTGCGGCCACAGTGTTCTCCTCGGCAGAATAGGCAAAGCAGCCCAGACGGTCAAATCTGACCTCCTTGACGAAGTTGCACAGGTCCTCGAACTGCTCCTCGGTCTCGCCGGGGAAGCCCGCGATCAGGGTGGTGCGCAGGGTGATGCCGGGGATCTCCCGGCGCAGCTTGCCGATGACCTCCAGCAGCTCCGCACGGGTGGAGCGGCGGTTCATATTTTTGAGGATGGTATCGTTGCAGTGCTGGATGGGCAGGTCGAGGTAAGGCACCACCTTCTCGTTCCGCTTCATGGCAGCAATAAAGTCATCGGTGATGCGCTCCGGGTAGGCGTACATGATGCGGATCCACTCAAGGCCCGGCACCTTGTTCAGCTTGTCCAGCAGCTCACAGATGCTGCCGGGCTTGCCCC